>JADMIO010866668.1_pt1 | contig 59597 bp, 56 predicted proteins | sample 8958161 | NCBI WGS metagenome assembly JADMIO01 (sample SAMN16585339, study PRJNA669376) | soil metagenome | isolation source: Crop rotation soil | place: USA: Cullars Rotation, Alabama | collected 2011 | reverse complement strand
CGCGACAACTTGTCCACGTGGAATTCTAAGCTTAGGATCCCAATGTGCTGGAAAGTCGGCTGCAGGCTGAATACCTACGAATCCGAAGTCATGCGCGGCCACGCGCGCGACGCCGGCCTCGACGACGCCATCATCGTGAACACCTGCGCCGTCACGAAAGAAGCGGAGCGCCAGGGCCTGCAGATGCTGCGCCGGCTGCGGCGCGAGAATCCGACCGCGCATATCGTCGCGACGGGCTGCGCGGTGCAGCTCGACCCCAAGCGCTACGCCGACATGCCCGAAGTCGACCGCGTGCTCGGCAACGAGCACAAGATGAAGCCCGCGAGCTTCGTGGCGGAAGCGAACGAGAAAGTCTTAGTCAGCGACATCATGACCGTGCGTGAGACCGCCGAGCACCTCGTCGAGGGCTTCGACGGCCGAGCGCGGGCCTTCGTGCAAGTACAACAAGGCTGCGATCACCGCTGCACCTTCTGCATCATCCCGTTCGCGCGCGGCAACAATCGCAGCGTGCCGATGGGGCGGATCGTCAAAGAGGTGCGCGGCCTAGTGGCGAAGGGCTACCGCGAGATCGTGTTCACCGGTGTCGACATCACCGGCTATGGCGGCGACTTGCCCGGTACACCGAGCCTCGGCCAGATGGCGCGGCGTTTGCTCGCCGCGGTTCCGGAGCTCGACCGGCTCCGCCTCTCATCCCTCGACCCCGCCGAGGTCGATGAAGACCTGTTCCGCCTGATCGCGGAAGAAGGTCGCCTCATGCCGCACTTCCATATTTCGGCACAGGCGGGCGACGACATGATCCTCAAGCGCATGAAGCGCAGGCACTTGCGCGCCGACATCATCGCGTTTTGTCAACGCGTGCGCGCGCTTCGCCCCGATGCGGTATTTGGCGCCGACCTGATCGCCGGGTTCCCGACCGAGACCGAGGAGATGGCACAGGCCAGCCTCGACCTCGTCGACGACGCGGAGCTCACGTTCCTGCACGTATTCCCATACTCGGTTCGCCCCGGCACACCGGCAGCACGTATGCCGCAAGTGAACGGCGCCGCGATCAAGGCGCGGGCGGCCCGCTTGCGCGAAAAGGGCCGCGACGCGCTCTCCCTCTGGCTCGCAAGCCAGGTCGGCAAGACCGTCGATGTGCTGATGGAAAACGAACAAACCGGCCGCTCGCCGCATTATGCGAGCGTCCGTCTGCGCGGTGAAACCGGCAGCGTCGTGAGGGCGCGCATCACGGCGGCCGACGCGGACAGCCTTTTCGGCGAAGTGGTTCTTTAATGTCATCGTTACGTGATTTTCTCCCGGGCGGGCAGACCGCCGAGGAAAAGTACGCCCCCGCCACCGATTGGCTCGAGCGGCTCAGCAATGGCCTCGAGAAGTCTTCGACTAAATTAGTCACCGGCATCGGCGAGATCCTGAGCAAGCGCCGGCTCGATGACGCGATGCTGCAGGAGCTCGAGGACCTGTTGATTTCGGCGGACCTCGGTACCGCGACCGCGGCGCGCCTCACGCAGGATCTCGCCAAGACCCGCATCGGACGCGATGTGACGGCCGAGGAAGTCCGCGCCACGTTCGCGGCGGACATCTCCCGCGTGCTCGAACCGGTGGCGCTGCCGTTGTCGGTCGATCCGGCGCGCAAGCCGTTCGTGATCCTCGTGGTCGGCGTCAACGGCGCGGGCAAGACGACGACCATCGGCAAGATCGCCCATCAATTCAAGAACCAGAACCTGCAGGTCAGCCTCGCCGCCGGCGACACCTTCCGCGCCGCCGCGGTCGAACAGCTCAAGGTGTGGGGATCGCGCGCGGGCGTGCCGGTCGTCGCCAAGGACACCGGCGCCGACGCCGCCGGTCTCGCGTTCGAAGCCTATGAGATCGCGCGCAAGCGCGGCGACGACGTGCTGCTGATCGACACCGCCGGCCGGCTGCAGAACAAGGACGCGCTGATGGCCGAGCTGCAGAAGATCGTGCGCGCGATCAAGAAAGTCGACGCGACCGCGCCGCACGCGACGCTGCTCGTGCTCGACGCGACCGTGGGCCAGAACGCGCACTCGCAGGTCGACGTGTTCAAGCAGATGGTCGGCGTCTCAGGGCTTGTCATGACCAAGCTCGACGGCACCGCGAAGGGCGGCGTGGTCGTCGCCATCGCCGAGAAGTTCAAGATCCCAGTGCATTACATCGGGGTCGGCGAGAGCGCCGAGGACCTGCGGCCGTTTACCGCACACTCGTTCGCGCGGAGCCTGATGGGATTGCCGCCGGATGCACCGCGGCCCTCTGTCTGATTGAAGATCCCTTTGAAGCGCGTCAGCGCGCAGAGCCGGGGCCCATTCCTCGGGGCGCACGAGCGTCCAGGTTCATGCTCCCTGAAAAATGGGCCCCGGATCGCGCCGCTTCGCGGCTTGTCCGGGGTGGAAGTTGGAAGAGGATTAGAGGCGGACGCTAAAGCCCCAGCCCGTCGAGCCATTCCTTGAAGCACTTGGCGGCCTGCTTCTCGAGCGCGGGCGCATAGCGCGCGGTGTCGCCGCGAAGGTGGCGCACGTCCATCGATCCAAGACCCGCGACGTTGCCGACGAACCATTTCTCGAGGTCGCGCCCGCGCACTTCCGGATGGCACTGGATAGCGAGCGTCGACTTCCCCCAGGTGAAGATCTGATGCAGCGCAGTCGCCGTACCCGCGTGCAGCACCGCATCCTTCGGCAGATCGAACGTGTCTCCATGCCAATGGAACATGAAGGCATGTTCGGCGGCGAGATGCCGCATCGGCGAGGCGAGCCCCGCGCGCGTGATCAGCAGCGGACCCCATCCGATCTCGCGCTCGCGCGCGGGGTACACGGCTGCGCCCAGGCATTTGGCGATCAGCTGCGAACCGAGGCAGATCCCGAGCGTCGGCTTTTCCGCGGCGAGGCGCTGCTCAATGGCCTTCAATTCCTGGACCAGGAACGGATAACGCGGTCCGTCGTTGGCGCCGATCGGCCCGCCCAGCACGACCAGAAGGTCGGGTTTCAGGGGATCGAACTTCGACCAGTCGGCCACCGGCGCTTCGACGTAGTTCACTTTCCATTTGCGCTCGGCGAACTGATCCTCGAGCGAGCCTAAATCCTCGAACGCGACGTGGCGGATGGCGGTGACGGAAGTCATGGTTATATCGGCGCCCTCGCCCGTGAGCCGCAACCCCGGACCGGGGCGCGGCTCATGCGGACGGAAGTGAGAGACTCAAACAAAAATGCGGACGTTCAGGCGCTTTCTTCGGCGGCGCCGTGACAATGCTTGTATTTCTTGCCCGACCCGCACGGACAACTTTCGTTGCGCGCGATCTTGCCCCAGGTGCTGGGATCGTTCGGATTGCGGCTTTCGGGTGCGACGCGCGGAAGCGCGCGCGGGAAGCCCGAATCCGGCTGACCGATGTCGCCGATGCCCGAGTTGACGCTCTCGTGCACTTCGCGCGCGCGCGTCGGCATGCGCGGCTGCAGGTCCTCTGGCGCGGGTTCGGCGCGGAACTCGATGCGCGACAGAATCGTGGTCACCTTCTCGCGCAGCGCCTCCAGCATCTCGTTGAACATCTGGAAGGCTTCACGCTGGTACTCGAGGAGCGGTTGCTTCTGGCCGTAGGCGCGCAGGTTGACGCCATGGCGCAGCATGTCGAGCTGAGCCAGGTGATCGCGCCAGCCCTGGTCGATCATCTGCAGGATCAGGCTCTTCTCGACCCGGCGCATCACGTCCTGGCCGATGGCCGCGGCCTTCTCGTTGAACTTCTCGTTGGCGATATTCTGGATGCGATCGCGGATTTCCTCGTCGGCGATACCTTCTTCCTGCGCCCAGTCCTTGAGCGGCAGGTCGAGCGACAGGATGCGCAACACCTCTTCGTGCAGTCCGGTGAGGTCCCATTCCTCGTGCATCGCCCGCTCGGGGATGAACTTCTTGACGAGATCCTCGATCACTTCGTGACGCATCTCGCCCACGAGCTCGGACAGGTCCTCGGTCTGCATCATCTCCTTGCGCTGGTCGAAGATCACCCGGCGCTGGTCGTTCATGACGTCGTCGAACTGCAGCAGGTTCTTGCGGATGTCGAAGTTGCGCGCTTCGACCTTCTGCTGCGCTTTCTCGATCGCCTTGTTGATCCAGGGATGGATGATGGCTTCGCCCTGCTCGAGGCCGAGGCGCTGCAGCATGCCGTCCATGCGTTCGGAGCCGAAGATGCGCATCAGATCGTCCTGCAGCGACAGGAAGAACTTCGAGGCGCCGGGATCGCCCTGGCGTCCCGACCGGCCGCGCAGCTGGTTGTCGATACGGCGGCTCTCGTGGCGTTCGGTGCCGATCACGTAGAGACCACCGCCATCGAGCGCGATCTTCTTCTTCGCCGCGATATCGGCGCGGATCACCGCCTTCTCGTCGTCAGAGATGATGCGGCCCTTGAGGGTTTCCTCTTCGAGAATGCGGTACTCGGCGTTGCCGCCGAGCTGAATGTCGGTGCCCCGGCCGGCCATGTTGGTCGCGATCGTCACCGCACCCGGCATACCGGCCTGCGCGATGATGTAGGCTTCCTGCTCGTGATATTTCGCGTTCAGGACTTGAGCGTTGATTTTCCCCTTCTTGCGCAAGATGTCCGCGAGCATTTCCGACTTTTCGATCGAGACCGTGCCGACCAGCACCGGTTGCTGACGCTTATGGCACTCTTCGATCAGAGCGACGATGGCGGCGTTCTTCTCGTCCGCGGTCCGATAGACCTCGTCGTGCTCGTCCTTGCGCGCGCGCGGCATGTTGGGCGGCACGTCGACGACATCGAGGCCGTAGATGGTGCCGAATTCCTCCGCTTCCGTCATGGCCGTTCCGGTCATGCCGGCGAGCTTCGGGTACATGCGGAAGTAGTTCTGGAAGGTGATCGTGGCCAGCGTCTGGTTCTCGTTCTGGACCTCGACGTGCTCCTTGGCCTCGAGGGCCTGGTGCAGACCCTCGGAGAGGCGGCGGCCTTCCATGATGCGGCCGGTGAACTCGTCGATGAGATGGACCTTGCTGTCCTTCACCAGGTAGTCGACATCGCGCTTGAACATGTGATGCGCCTTCAGCGCAGCATTCATGTGATGAACGAGGGAGATGTTCTGGATGTCGTAGAGCCCGCCCTCGCGCAGGATGCCATGCTCGACGAGCAGCTGCTCGACGTACTCGGTACCGACGTCGGTGAAGGCGATCGAGCGCTGTTTCTCGTCCTTCTCGTAGTGCTCGGGCTTGAGCTGCGGGATGATGCGGTTCACGCGCTCATAGAGATCGGTGCGCTCCTGCGAGGGGCCGGAGATGATCAGCGGCGTGCGCGCTTCGTCGATCAGGATCGAGTCGACTTCGTCGACGATGGCGAAGTTGAAGTCGCGATGGACCATGTCCTCCATCGCATACTTCATGTTGTCGCGCAGGTAATCGAAGCCGAGTTCGTTGTTGGTGCCGTAGGTGATGTCGCAGGCGTAGGCCGCGCGGCGGTCGAGGTCGGTGAGGTTGTGCTGGATGCAGCCTACCGTCATGCCGAGGAAGCGGTAGATCTGGCCCATCCATTCGGCGTCGCGCTTGGCGAGGTAGTCGTTGACGGTGACGACGTGCACGCCCTTGCCGGAGATCGCGTTCAGATACACCGGCAGGGTCGAGACCAGCGTCTTGCCTTCGCCGGTGCCCATCTCGGCGATATTGGCGCGATGGAGCACGATGCCGCCCAGCATCTGGACGTCGAAATGGCGCTGCCCGAGGGTACGCTTGGCCGCCTCGCGTACGGTGGCGAAAGCATCGACCAGGATGTCGTCGACGGTTTCACCCTTCTCGAGCCGGCCCTTGAGCCAGGCCGTGCGGGCGCGGACGTCGTCATCCGAGAGACCCGTGAGTTCGGCCTCCTTGGCATTGATGGCATCGACGGTGGGACGGAGGGATTTGATCAGCCGGTCGTTTCGGGAGCCGAACAGGCGTTTGGCGAAGGCGCCGAGCATCTGGACCTCAAGGTTGGCCGTGCGGTGGTCAAAAAAACACCACCCCGCCGCCGGTTCCAACGGGCGGGGCAGGGTGTTCGCACGGGTAGACAGCATTCTGGCGTGCGGGTTCGCAGGGAGAGATAGAAGCCGGGACACCCGAAGTCAACGATACCGGCCCGCCAGCGCCCGGATTTCCTTGGGATTTCTTCGATTTAACCACCTGCGTGACATCTGATTTACAGCGCGTTCCCGTGCTTGTTTCAAAGCCTTTGGATATGCCATTGAAGCGCACTCCTTTTTCGCCCCAATCCCCGAAGCGCCGCCATGCCCACGCCTGTCTCGCCCCTTGCCCCGGCCCTCACCCCGACGCTGCCCCCCATCGCGGGTGTGCGCCTTGCGAGTTTCGAGGCGGGCATCCGTTACAAGCTCCGGTCCGACCTCATGGTGGCAGTGATGGACCCGGGTACTACTGTGGGTGGCGTTCTCACGCGCTCGCTGACGGCTTCGGCGCCGGTGCTTTCCTGTCGCGACCACCTCAAGGCCGGGAGCGGCCGGGTGCTCGTGGTGAATGCCGGCAACGCCAATACCTTCACTGGGCGGGCCGGCGTCGCCGACGTGCAAGCGACATGTGCGACCGCGGCAGACGTGTTTGGCTGCGCGCCGGATGAGGTGTTCGTCTCGTCGACCGGGACGATCGGGGTGCGGCTGCCCGCGGAGAAGATCCTGACCGCGTTGCCGCAGATGAAGACCACGCTGTCGCCGACGGCCTGGATGAACGCGACCCGCGCCATCATGACCACCGACACTTTCCCCAAGCTCGCGACGCGCACCGTGACGATCGACGGCGTCAGCGTGACCATCAACGGCATCTGCAAGGGCTCGGGCATGATCGCGCCGGACATGGGCACGATGCTCGCCTACATCTTCACCGACGCCGCGCTTGCCGCTCCCGTCGTGCAGGCACTGATCGCCGGCGGCGCCGACAAGAGCTTCAACTGCATGACCGTCGACAGCGACACATCGACCTCGGACACCCTGCTGATGTTCGCGACCGGCAAGACGACGCATGAACCGATTGCGCGCAGCGACGACCCGCGGCTCGAATCTTTCCGCGCCGCGTTGGATTCGATGCTGATCGAGCTCGCCCAACTCGTCGCCAGGGACGGCGAAGGCGCGTCCAAGTTCATCGAGATCAAGGTCACGGGCGCCGAACACGACGCCGGCGCGAAGCGCATCGCGCTGTCGATCGCCAATTCGCCCTTGGTGAAGACCGCCATTGCCGGCGAGGACGCGAACTGGGGCCGCATCGTGATGGCGGTCGGCAAGGCGGGCGAACGCGCCGACCGCGACAAGCTCTCGATCTCCATGGGCGGCGTGAGCATCGTCCGCGTCGGCGAACCAGTGCCCGGCTACGACGAGACCCCCGTCGTTGCCCACATGAAAGGCCGCGAGATCCGCATCGACGTCGACGTCGGTATCGGTCAGGGGCGCGCCACGGTGTGGACCTGCGATCTCACTCACGGTTACATCGACATCAATGGCTCATACCGCACCTGAGGGCACGCCCGCCTTCGACGAAGGCTGCTGGGCGGCGGGACCCGCGCAGCGCAGCGATCTTCCCGTGGTGCTGGTGAGCGCGGTCGCGCTCATCGACGCGGACAATCGCGTACTGCTCGCCCAGCGCCCCGCGGGCAAGAGCATGGCGGGGCTGTGGGAGTTTCCCGGCGGCAAGGTCGAAGCCGGCGAAACGCCGGAAGCGGCCCTCGTGCGCGAGCTCAAGGAAGAGCTCGCGGTCGAGATCCGCGAGAGCTGTTTGACGCCTCTGACCTTCGCTTCGCACGCCTATGAGACCTTCCACCTGTTCATGCCGCTCTATGCCTGCCGCCAATGGCGCGGCAAGGTCACGCCGACGGAAGGCCAGAGCCTCGCCTGGGTGCGCAAGGAAAGCTTGCGCGACTACCCGATGCCGCCGGCCGACGTGCCGCTGATCCCGCTGCTGCACCAGTGGCTCTAGGCCGGGCGGTCTCGCGTAATTACGCGGGATTTACGCGGCACATCTTCCATTCTTAAATCCACGCTGAGGCATTGTGCGCCGGTTCGCGCATCAATCAATGTGGCGGAGTGTGGATAGTGGGGAAAGGCGTCGTGACAAATACCACTGTCATCCCCGCGCTTGTCGCGGGGATCCAGGGTTGCCATCACAAGCTGACCTCGCAAGCGCAAATACGAGCAGCACAGCAGACTGTCTGACAGAGCTTTTTTCAGCCGTCATCGGTTCCAGCCCTGGATCCCCGTGACAAGCACGGGGATGACAGTGCGTTTGGGTCTCCTCTACACTCCGCTTCATGTCCGACGCGCCCACCGCTGCCGTCTTGATCATTGGGGATGAGATCCTCTCGGGACGCACCCAGGATACCAACGTCAAATACATTGCCGAACGATTGGGCGCGCTTGGGATCCGCCTGCGCGAAGTGCGGGTCGTGCCCGATGTCGAAGCGGCGATTGTCAACGCCGTGAACACGCTGCGCGCCCAATACACCTACCTCTTCACCACCGGAGGCATTGGACCTACTCACGACGACATCACCACCGCCTGCATCGCGAAGGCCTTTGGGCGCGACGTGATCCGGCATCCGGAAGTCGAGCGCGCGTTCCACGCGCACTTCGGCGAGCGCATCAACGAAGCGCGCCTCAGGATGGCCGAGGTGCCTTCGGGTGATGATGTTGCGCTGATCCGCAACGAAGCGACGATCGCGCCGGGCTTTCGTATCGGCAACGTGTTCGTGATGGCGGGCGTGCCGAGCATCGCGCGCGCGATGTTCGAGGCCGCGGTGCCGCAGCTCACGCGCGGCGCTCCGGTCTATTCGGGCAATGTGGAAGCCGAGATCAAGGAGGGCGACATCGCCGCCGAGCTGACCGCGATCCAGGCCAAATATCCGGCCGTGAGTCTCGGCAGTTATCCGCGCGCCGCCGACGGGAAATTCTGGGTGAGCGTGGTTGGGCGCTCGACCGACAAGGCTCTCATCGCCGAAGCCATCGGCGAGGTCGCGAGCCTGATGCGCGCCAAGGGCGCCGCGCCGTCAGCCCCCGTGCTCCCCTGACTCAGGTTGGCCTGATCCAGGTTGGCCTGAGGCCTTCTCGCCCGAATCCTTCTCGGCGGAATCCTTCTCCTTATAGCCGCACGCGAGCAGCGGCTCGCGCATGTGCGCGGGCGGCGGCGCGCTGACGCGGATCGGATCGCGCTTTTTGTAGAGCGGCAGCGAGATCGCCCGCGCGTGCAGCATAAGCGGGGTCGAGAGATCGGTGCTGGCGTAAACGCGGTCGCCCACGACCGGGCAGCCGAGGTGGGCGCTGTGGATGCGGATCTGGTGGGTGCGCCCGGTGTGCGGATGAAATTCGATCCAGCTGCGCACGCCATTTGGAGTATCGAACGAACCGCGCACCTTATAATCGGTGATCGCTTCCTGGCCGCTCTTGTCGACCATCATCTTCCAGCCCGGTCCTTGGCCGATCTTCTTGAGCGCGGCCTTGACGCGGCCCTCGTCCTCGCGGGGACGGCCTTCGACGACGGCCCAGTAGGTCTTGCGCACTTTATTGCCGGCGAACAGATCGCCGACGTCGCGCAGCGCCTTGGTGTGGCGGCCGAGCACGAGGCAGCCCGAGGTGTCGCGGTCGAGCCGGTGCGCGAGCGACGGCGGCTTGGGCAGCCCGAAGGTGAGATAGACGAAGCTCTGCTCGAGGTTCGGTCCGCCGCCGAAGCCGGCGTGCACGGGGATGCCGGTCGGCTTGTCGATGACGAGGATCATGCCGTCGCGGTAGAGCACGCGGGCAAGGATCTCGGCCTCGGAAATGGCGGCGGCGGCGGGATTGGGCATGAGCGGCGTTTGTCCAAAAAGTGCGGCAACCTGCGCGATTAGTGGGACCGGCGCAAGTGGCGTTGCCGCGAGCTCGCGCGCCGACTAGGTTCTAGGCACTTTGGACGAGATCGTCTGCCGCACGTGCCCGCTTGGCGGAATTGGTAGACGCAACGGACTTAAAATCCGTTGGCCCGTAAGGGCCGTGCCGGTTCAAGTCCGGCAGTGGGCACCACTATTTGCCGCCACCGCGCCGGAATAGGCGATAGCCTGAAGTCCGGCCAATAGAACGGGAGAACGCGATGATTTCACAAGGTCGCCTGGGTACGCGCAACCTGCCGCGCGCCAAAGTTTTCTACGATGCCATCGCAGCGCTGCTCGGCGCCGAATGCGTCCGCAACATGCCGAATGCCGTGTTCTATCGCGGCAAGACAGGCACGATGCTCATCATCGGCGCACCGTTCGCAGGCGAAGCGACAGTGGGCAACGGCGTGATGCTCGGCATCGAAGCCCCCAGTCGCGAGATGGTCGATGCGATCTTCGCCAAGGCGATGGAACTGGGAGGCACGTCCGAGGGCAATCCCGGGCCGCGCGGTCCCGAAGGCTCCGGTTATTACGCCTGCTATTTTCGCGACCTCGACGGCAATAAGCTGATGGTGAATCACCTCCAGAAGGCCTGAAGTTCAAGGCGCCGCACGACCCGGCGGCGTCCCCTGCGCCGTTGATCGCTTCCCTCAATTTGCCTACGCTTCATCAGCGCACGGCCTGTTGTTGTCTCTCGCAAATCCAAGGGGGCTACCGATGAAACCGTTGTGGCAATCTTCAACGCTCGTATTCAGTCTTCTGGTTTCGGCATTCGCGCTGGGCGCGGAGCCAGTGGAACGCGCGCGCGATCTGGGCGTGCCGTTCGAGGGAGCGACAGGCCCCAACAACGCCATCACCGATGTGCCGGGCGTCGAGGTGGGAGTCACCACTTTGATCTCGGGCGACGGCCCGCTCACAGTAGGCAAGGGGCCGGTGCGCACCGGCGTCACGGCCATCCTGCCGCGCGGCAAGAATTTCAAGGATCCCGTTTTTGCCGGTTTCTATTCGCAGAACGGCAACGGCGAGATGACGGGCATCCACTGGGTCAAGGAATCCGGCTTCCTGGAAGGCCCCGTGATGATCACCAACACCCACAGCGTGGGCACGGTGCGCGATGCGGTGATCGATTGGGAAATGAAGCATGGCGCCACGCAATATCCGTGGTCGCTGCCCGTGGTGGCCGAGACCTATGACGGCTTCCTGAACGACATCAACGGCTTTCATGTCACAGCGGCGGACACGGTCCATGCGATCGAGACCGCAAGCACAGGCCCCGTGCCCGAAGGCAATGTCGGCGGCGGCACGGGCATGGCGTGTTTCGGCTTCAAGGGCGGCACCGGCACCGCGTCGCGTGTGCTGACGGCCGCACAGGGCGGCTATGTCATCGGCGTTCTGGTCCAGTGCAACACCGGCTCGGCGCATGAACTGCGCCTCGGCGGCGTGGCGGTGGGCCAGGCGTTGCAGCAAGACCGGCGGGCCGCGTTGCCGTTCGGTGAAGACCACGTCGATACCGGTTCGATCATCATCGTCGTCGCCACCAACGCGCCGTTGACCGCGGCCCAGTTAGACCGGTTGGCCCGACGCGCCACCTTAGGTCTAGGGCGCATGGGCGGCACGTCGGGCGACGGCTCGGGCGATATTTTCGTCTCGTTCTCCACGGCCAATCCGGGCGCCAACAGCGCGCCGCGCGCGTTTGCGCAAGGTGCGGCGGCAGCGACCACGCCGCCGCCGGAAGTGAAGATCAGTATGCTGCCCAATTGGGCGATGAGCCCCCTCTTCGACGCCACCGTGCGCGCGACCGAAGAGGCCATCGCCAATGCAATGGTCGGGGCCAAGACCATGACCGGCATCGACGGTCACACGACCAAAGCCCTGCCGCATGATGAGGTGAAGAAAATGATGGCGCAGGCGCACAAGCCGACCCCGTGGTGATGCGGGAACCATACGGCGTCAGGCGGCCGTCGACTCTGCGGTCGCCATGTTGGCGGCGCGGCGGCGCTTGGCTTCGGTTTCGATGGTGGTGACCAGTTCGGGTCTGCGCCCGGCCAGCTCGCGAAAATTCGCGATGTCGAGCGCGAGCAGCACGGTCCGCCGGGTGACGACAACGGTCGCGGAACGCGGAGCGCCGAACAGCAACGCCATTTCCCCGACGAATTCTCCCGCGCCCAGTGTCATCGGGCTCGTTCCGATCTTCACGACGACCTCACCCGAGACGATGAAATACATCGTGTCGCCGGCCTGGCCCTCGCGGAAGAGCACCGTGCCCGCGGAAACGTCACGGGAGTGGAGCAGCTTCACGATATCGGCAATGCCTGCGGCGCCGAGATTCTGAAAGAACGGCACACGGGCGACGAGATCCCAGGTTCGCAAGAACTCCCGGCGCCGCAGTTCTTCCGAGAAGGCATTGGCGATAATGCCGGCCCAGAGGGCAAACACCGCGATCCCGCCGACCATGACCCAGCCGGCGAGGAGGCGGCCCCAGATGGTCTGCGGCACAATATCGCCGTAACCGGTCGTCGTGAGCGTTACGATCGCCCACCACATCGCGCGCGGCACATTGCCGAAAATCTCGGGCTGGGCATCGCGTTCAAAGACATAAGCCATCGTGGCCGCGCCGATGAAAACCACGAAAAACAGCGTCATGACGCTGAAGAGCGCGACCCGGGCGCGCAACGCTACGCGCACGAGAAGCATCAGCCCGGTCGAGTGCAGGAGATATTTCAAGACCCAAGCGATGACGAACAGATGTGCGTCGCGATGATTACCCACGAGTCCCCGGCCCAGAGGAAGGGCCAAAGCTCCGGCCACATCGATCACGCCGCGGGGCGTCAGAAGGTAGTGAAGGCGTGCCTGCCACGGGCTGTGCCGCTCGCGCCGCCAGATGGGCGATGCGGTCCAGAAGCGTATGAGAAACTCCGCAAAGAAGACCGCGCTGACGGCAATAAGGACCGCAACGAGCGCCTGGTCGAAGGAACTATCGGGTTCCACCGCCGTATCGAGAATCATCGCGGCAAGACCGGTCGTCACGACCAGGGGCAAATAGAGCTTTTCGAGCCAAGGAAAGGCTTGCTGGCTCATCTGGAAGCGCACCCTCTTCGCAACGATTGGCGATTTGCGCCGGGGCATGACCCACGCCGCGCCCCGATGTAATGTCCAGTGATAGGCCGTGACAGACTTTCGTGTCGACAAGGTTTTAGGGCCGTGCGGGTTCACGTTCGGAGCGGACCCCCTGCGCGCCACATTAAAGAGGAGCTTCCCATGCCCGGCACCGTTCGCCTTCATCGTGTTCTGACCGCCAAGCCCGAGAAGGTCTATCGCGCCTTCCTGGAGGCCGACGCCATGGCGAAATGGCTTCCGCCCAACGGGTTCACGTGCACGGTCGCACAGCTCGAGCCGAAGGTCGGCGGCGCCTACAAAATGTCGTTCCGCAATTTCACCACGGGGCACAGTCACGGTTTCGGGGGCAAGTATCTCGAGCTCGTCCCCAACGAGCGGCTGCGCTACACCGACGTGTTCGACGATCCGAACCTGCCGGGCATCATCGAGGTGACCGTGACGCTCAAGAAGGTGATGGTCGGCACCGAGGTGAGCATCGTGCAGGAAGGCATCCCCGACGCGATCCCGACCGAGATGTGTTACCTCGGCTGGCAGGAATCGCTGCGCAATCTAGCCAAGCTGGTCGAGCCGGAGATCAACCAGTAGCGGCCACTGCGGCCTTGATCGCGGCTTCCACGGCGCCGGGGTCGACGGTGAAGTCGGCGAGGATGGAGTCCTTGTCGTCGCCCGCGGCTTCGCCGATCACGCAGGCATAGGCGTGGCCCGCGGCGGCGGCGAGTTCGTGGAAGGTGCGGAAGACGCGCCGGTCGTGAGTGAGTTCGATCACCGCGCCGCCCCCTGACATGAAGACCGCGTTGGCGAGCCCGGCGCCGTGGGGGCCGAGCACGATCGCGGCGTCCGAGAACAGCTTCACCTGATCGTCGAAGGAGAGCGCGCCGGGGTTGACGGCCTCGAAGCCGTGTTTGGCGAGGAGCTGCTCGATGGCCTTGTCGTTGGCGATGCGCCGGCGCGCGAAGGCGTGGCGATAGATATAAAGCCGCCGCTTGCCGCGCGGCGCTCCCGTAAGTCCCGCGCGTTTACGCAACGCTTCGACGCGCCAGGGTGTGGCGCCGGTGTCGCGGCGCGGAAAGATCAGCCGGTGGCAGAATAGAATCGTCCCGTCGAACGGAAAGAGGCGGCCCATAGTGAGACCGAGCCGCGCGAGCGCGGGCGCGACGAAGGGCTGCGCGCGCTCCGGCGGATAGCCTGCGACGATCAGCGCCGCATTTTGAGCCAGCCGATCCTGCCAATGCAGATCGCCCAGCGCGTCCACCAGGAAGTGAAAGTAATTGTTGCAGGAGTAAGTATTGACCGACAGCACCGGCGCGCGCGCCGTCGCCCACATGATGTGCCGGCCGGGAAGCTGCTCCTTGAAGGCCTCGGCGCAGGCCGCGAGCACGAAGGGCTCGAAGTTCAGCACCGACTGCCTCACGAGCGCACCGCTCGGCAGCACGACCTGGCCGAAGGGCCCGACCAGGAAGCAGCCCTGCAACGAACAGATCATCGGCGGCGCAAACGCGGCGCCGACGGGAAGCGCCTTCGCGGCCTCCGGCCGATTGACGAAGACAGGCGCAGGGATTTGCATGCGCGGCAGGTCGTCGAGGACGGCATAGGCGCCGCCGGCCGCGTCGGCGGTCATGATCTCGGACAAAGGCACCCGTTCACCGCTGGCCGTCAGATCGGCGACGACGAGCGTTTTCTCCGCGGGCGCGCTGTGTGGATCACCCGGCATTTGTGGACTCGCGCTCAGGCAAGCGAGGCGTCGTGGACGGGCGCCTGAGGATCGAAGGCGAATTTGTCATCGGGCCGCATGCGGAACGTGAGTGCGATGCCGAGCGCCATGAAGATCATCGTGCCAAAGAACGGAAGCTCCCAGTTCCCCGTCAGATCGATCACCAGGCCGCCGATCACCGGGCTGATGATCGCGGCGAGCGCGGAACCCGTGTTCATCATGCCGCTCGCGGTGCCCGCGGATTGCGGCGCGATGTCCATGGGGATTGCCCACATCGGGCCGATGGTCATCTCGGCAAAGAAGAAGCCCGCGGAGAGGCAGGCGAGCGAGAGATAAAGGTTGTGCGCGAACATGAGAGGAAGCAGCGACAGGACCGTCATGACCATGCAGACCGCCACCATGCTATTACGCGCCTTGCGCAGATCGCCCGTGCGCTTGAGCACTCTGTCCGTCACGACGCCGCCCAGCGTGTCGCCGACCACACCGGCGAAAAACACGCACGACGCAAATGCCGCGGACTTCGCGAGCTCCAGGTTGTAGCTGTGCAGGAAGTACTGGGGAATCCAGCTGAGGAACAGCCACAGATTCCAGCCGTAGCAGAAGTAGACCAGCGTCACCGGCGCCATCCGGCGTGCCAGCTCCGCCCAGGGCGTTTTCGTCGTGCGCCGCGGCATGACGGGCAATGCGTCGATCTCCGCGCGGGTCATCCGCGGATGATCCTTCGGGTTTTCGACAAACCCGATCAGCAGCAGCACCACCCAGGCGAAGCTCAGCCCGGCACAGAGGAAAAAGGCCTGGCGCCAGCCGGAGACGGTCATGATCGCTGCGACGATGCCGGGGGTGGCCGCGTTGCCGACGCGGGCCATGGCGTGGGTGATGCCCTGTACGAAGCCGCGTTTGTCTTTAGACACCCAGCGCGACATGGCCGCGGTCGCCGCCGGGAATGTCGCGCCTTCGCCAAGGCCGAGAAGAACGCGCGCGGCCAGCAGCGACGCCAAGCCGCCGGCCAGGCCCGTCAACACGGTCGCCGCGGACCAGATGAGGCCGCAGAGAACCAAGGTTCTCTTGGTGCCGAAGCGGTCGCTCACCCAGCCGCCGATGATCTGGAAAATCAGATAGGGGTAAGCGAAGGCGGAGAAGACGAGGCCGATCTCAGTCTTGGAGAGCCCGAAGTCCTTGGCGAATCCCGCTGCAGCCGTGCTGACGTTCACCCGGTCGACGTAGGTGATGAAATACATCAGGCACAGGAGCGCCAGGGTGACCGCGGTGGGACGAAAGAGCCTCATGCTTCGCAGCTCCCTGGAGGTCGACGGGACCTTTCGATCGCCATCTTGCGTGCAAGCGCTGCCGATATGCAATCCACGGCTAACGGACCGGCGGTTTCCGATACAATGGCGACGGCTTAGGTCTCGGCCCGGATCATGCGAAGCAACGACGTCATCCAACGTTTAAGACAGCGCCTCAGCGCCGAAACGACGGGCGACGTGCTGTTCGATGCGCCCGCACGCGGCCGCTACGCCACCGATGCTTCGATCTATCAGATCATGCCGATGGGCGTGTTCGTCCCGGCCCGGACGGCGGATGTCCGCACGGCTATCGACATCGCTCGCGATCTGAAGGTGCCGGTGCTGCCGCGTGGGGCAGGGACGAGCCAGTGCGGCCAAACCACGGGTGCGGCCCTCGTCATCGACACCAGCAAAAACCTGCGGCGCGTGCTGGACGTGGACGGCGCGAACAGGAGGGCCCGGGTCGAGCCCGGCGTCGTGCTCGACGATCTCAACGCCGCGCTGAAACCCCACGGCCTATGGTTCCCGGTCGACGTTTCCACCAGCGCCCAGGCGACGCTCGGCGGCATGGCCGGCAATAACTCCTGCGGCTCGCGTTCGATCGCCTACGGCAACATGGTGCACAACGTGCTGGGCGTACGCACCTGGCTCTCGGACGGATCCGAGGTGGATTTCGGCCCGATGGCGAGCTTGAGCGGACGCAGCGCCGCAATTGCCACCTTCGTGCGCGACCTCGCCACGCGGCACCGGGCAGAGATCGACGCACGCTGGCCGAAGGTGCTGCGCCGTGTGGGCGGCTACAACCTCGACATCTTCCACAATCAGAATGAGCGCCCCTACACCGGCGACGGCAGCGTCAACCTCGCGCACCTGTTGATCGGATCCGAGGGTACACTGGCTTTCACCAAGGAACTTACCCTGGAGCTCGCCGAGCTGCCGCGAACCAAGGTGCTGGGTGTCGTCAACTTCGCGACGTTCCACACCGCCATGGAAGCCGCCCAGCACATCGTGACGCTTGGGCCGACGGCGGTGGAGCTGGTCGATCGCACGATGATCGACCTGAGCCTCGCGAACCCTGCGTTCCGCCCCGCGATCGAGGCCGCCCTGATCGGCAAGCCCGCCGCGGTGCTGCTGGTTGAGTTCGCCGGGCCCGAAATGCCGGCGCTGACGCGCAAGCTCAAGGACCTCGCGGCGGTGATGGGCGAGCTCGGCCTCGCGGGCAGCGTCGTCGAAATGACCGATGCGACCGCGCAGAAGAATCTGTGGGAGGTGCGCAAGGCCGGGCTCAACATCATGATGAGCCTGAAGGGCGACGGCAAACCCGTGAGCTTCATCGAGGATTGCGCGGTGCCGCTCGCGCATCTCGCCGATTATACGGCAGCCCTCACCGAGGTGTTCACGCGCCATGGCACGCGCGGCACCTGGTACGCCCACGCCTCCGTCGGCACGCTGCATGTGCGCCCGATCCTCGACATGCGGCGCGATGGTGCCGCCAAAATGCGCGCGATTGCCGAGGAAGCCAGCGCGCTAGTGCGCCAATACAAGGGCGCCTACAGCGGCGAGCACGGCGACGGACTGTGCCGCGGCGAGTGGATCGCCTGGCAGTTCGGCCCGGCGCTCACCGAGGCGTTCCGGGCGATCAAGCATGAGCTCGATCCCATCGGATTGTTCGCCCCCAACAGGATCGTCGATCCGCCGCGCATGGACGATGCGGCGCTGTTCCGCTACGCGCCGCACTACCAGGTCAAGAAGATCGCGCCTGCGCTCGACTGGTCGGCCTGGGATGTGCAGAACGACCCGATGACCGAAGCGATCACGGCACCGGGCAGCGGCGGCGATCAGGCGCGCGGCTTCGCCAAGGCCGTGGAGATGTGCAACAACAACGGCCATTGCCGTAAGTTCGATGCCGGCACGATGTGCCCGAGCTATCGCGTGACGCGCGATGAGCAGCACCTGACGCGCGGACGCGCCAACACGCTGCGCTTGGCACTTTCGGGACAGCTCGGCCCGGACGCGTTCACCGGCGACGCCGTCCGCGACACCATGGATCTGTGCGTCGGCTGCAAGGGCTGCAAGCGCGAGTGTCCGACGGGCGTGGATATGGCGCGCATGAAGATCGAGTTCCTGGCGCACGATAGGTCTCGCCATGGCTACACGCTGCGCGACCGTATCATCGCCCGGCTGCCCGATTACGCACACCTCGCGAGCCGCTGGGCGTGGATCGCGAACTTGCGCGACCGCGTTCCGGGTCTTGCCTGGTTGAGCGAGAAATTCCTGCGCTTCTCGGCGCGGCGATCGTTGCCGGTGTGGCGCGCCGATACGTTCTGGACGACCCGCGACCCGGCGCTGTTCGCAAGTGCTGCGCAGACGATCGCCGCCGGGAGCAAAGGCGCGGTCCTGTTCGTCGATACGTTCACCGGGACGTTCGAGCGTGAAAATGCCAATGCGGCCGCCCGTGTCCTGAAGGCTGCGGGCTACACGGTTCACGCCGTCGAGAAAGCGGGCGGGCACCATTGCTGCGGCCGCACATACCTCGCCGCCGGAATGGTCGCCGAAGCGAAGGATAAAGCGCGCGCGCTGATCGACGCTCTTCTTCCGTTCGCCCGCGCCGGTGCCGCCATCGTCGGGCTCGAGCCGTCGTGCCTCCTGACCTTACGCGACGAGACGTTGGCGATGGGTCTCGGCGAACCGGCGCACGCCGTCGCCCGGCATGTGCTGCTGTTCGAGGAGTTCGTCGCCGGCGAGGTCAAAGCGGGACGCTTCGCGATCGCCCTGAAGGCCGCGGGTGCGCCGCTTGTTGTGCACGGCCACTGTCACCAGAAGGCTTTCGGCACGGTCGGCGCGCTGATGGAGGTCTTACGCCAGATCCCCGGGGCGGCGCCGCAGCTCATCGAAAGCTCGTGTTGCGGCATGGCGGGCAGTTTCGGCTATGAGGCCGAGCACTACGATATCTCCATGAAGATGGCCGAGCTCAGCCTGCTGCCGGCACTGCGCAAGCAGCCCGGCGCGACGATCGTGGCCAACGGCACCAGCTGCCGGCACCAAATCGCCGACGGCATTGGCGCGGCTCCGGTGCACGTCGCGCGGTTGCTCGAAAGCCTGCTTTAGGTCTAGGCTTTCAGCGCTTTCAACAACCGCGTCATCCACCCCAATCATGCCCACAACGGCGCTCGACCTGGGCTGCGGCCCTGAGCCGCAGAACACGTTCAACGCGGACGTCGTTTATGGCGTCGACGTCCGCGACGACGTCGACAAGCGCATCGTGCGCGCCGACCTCGCGCTGGAGCCGATCCCGTTTCCCGACGACACCTTCGATTTCGTCACCGCGCACGATTTCATCGAGCACATCCCGCGGTTGATCTTCGCGCCGCAACGGCGCTACCCGTTCGTCGAGCTGATGAACGAGATCTGGCGCGTGCTGAAACCCGGCGGGAAATTCCGCTCGGTGACGCCGGCCTATCCGCACGCCGCCGCGTTCATGGACCCGACTCACGTCAACATCATCACCGTGGAGACATTCCCGTTCTATTTCGGCGAACGCCTGCGGGCGAGGATATACGGCTTCACCGGCGCGTTCGATGTCACCAAGCAGGTATGGATCGGGCAGCACTTGGTCTCGACGCTGATCAAACGGATGCCGGATACGCCTGCCGTACAGTCTGCGGAGTGAGCCATGCTGTTCATGGTGATCGAGCGTTTCAAGGACAACGACATGATCCCGGTCTATCGCCGGATACGCGAGCGCGGTCGCGCGCTGCCAGAGGGACTGACCTACGTCGACAGCTGGGTGCAGCCGGATTTCAGCCGCTGCTTTCAGTTGATGGCCTGCGACGACGCGAGGGTGCTGCAGCAATGGGTGCTGGAGTGGCGCGGAACGGGCGTGTCTTTCGAGATCGTCCCGGTGCTGACGAGCAAGGAAACCCGCGAGGTCGTCGCCTCGGCCCTGGACTCTGACTAATGGAACTCACGCGCGATCAGATCGACTTCCATCTCGCCGAATATACGGCGTTGAAGGCTGAAGTCAGCGAGGCCGCGGCGACCGCGGCGAGCCATTTCCGCTGGGCCGGCGTGTCGTCGGCGGCGATCCTGGCATGGCTCGCGACGCAAGGGGCGGACCTCGATATCCCGCTCGCGGTCTTTCTCGCCCCGGCCGCGATCACGCTGCTCATGGGAGTACTAGCGGGCGCGCGTCTGGTGCGCACCCGCGCCATTCGCGATTACCTGGTCGAGCTTGAAACGGCAATGGGACGCAAGCCAACGCTCGGCTGGGAAGAGCGGTTTCAGAAGCAGAAAGCGTTTGTGCGTGCGGCCTCGATGATCGGATGGCTTGCCGTGTTCGGCGCCGATGTTTACGCCGGTTTCACGCTGCAGGCTTACGCCGCCGGCGATACGCAATTAGAGACGCGCCAGGCAACCACGACCTAAGCCCCTCTGAGCTTGTCGAGAGCCTGTGGAAAACGCCGGGACAACGGCACCACTGCGTCGCCGAGCGCAACGGTAAAATCCCCGGAACCGGCGGGCTTCAGTCCCGTGACGGCGCGGGAATTGACGATCCAGGATCTATGCGTGCGGATGAAGCCGCGCGAAGAGAGCTCCTGTTCCAACGCCGAGAGCGCCTTTCGGGTCAGGAGCTTGCGTCCGTCGCGCAACGAGAATTCGGCGTAATTTCCGGCCGACGCGATGGTCACAACATCGTCGAGCTGGACGCGGGTAAGACGCGCGCCGTCGCGAATCTCGAAGAGCTGCCGATCGGGCACGACTTCGGCGGGCCGGCGCCGGACAAAGCTGGCGGCAACCGAAAACGCCGCCACGATCATCGCATAGCCGATGGCGTCTTTCTTGAACTCATACGGAAACTCGAAAACGCCGAACCCATAAGGCCATCCGGCGAGCCCGTAGAGCCAGGTTCGCAACGTCACAAACCCCATGACGTGACAGAATGAGAAGGCGAACGCCCCGCAAGAATGCACGGCAACGAAGCGCCACCACCGCGACGGCGCCGTACGAAGGTACAGGGCCGCGCTCCATGGGATGCACGCAAACAAGACGACGCTCAGCCAGCTCGACCCCTCGCGGACGAAAGGTTCGAGCACGCTGGCGTTTCCCGCCTGATGCAGAATTGAAATAATGTTTTCGGCAACGACGACGCCGGTCAACGCGGCGGTCGCGGCAAGACCGAGCATAAAGATGCGGGCGGCATCGTTAGCCGCCCCGACCGGCCCGCCGTCGAAACTTAGCCGTCGCCACATGTCCCATGGAGCGCGCCGTCCGTCACCGGAGGCTTCTATTCCCGCGGCATCCATTGAACACTCCTAGGTCAGCCGAGGCTGCATTCAGAGGAAAGGCAATACCATGGACCGGCGCGAGGCCATTACGGTTTTGGGGGTCGCTTTTGCGAGTGCCGCCGCTCCGGTTTCGCCCCGGGCGGCGATCGCCGCGTCCCTCAGTCGCGTGCGACCCGGCGATCCGGGATGGCCGAGCGCCGCGTCGTGGGAACGGCTCAACCGGGACACCAGCGGAAACCTTTTGCATGTACGTGACATGTTCGAGGCATGCCGGCCAAACCCTGCCGGCGCGGCCTGCACAGACCTCGCTACACAGGTCCGCAATCCGTTTTTCCTCGGGGATCAACCGGCGGGCACGCAGGTTTCGGGGTGGCTGGGCGCATGGATCCCGGCGCCAAGCGTTTACGCGGTGCGGGCGCGATCGGCGCGCGATGTCGCGGCGGCTGTGAATTTCGCGCGTGACAACAGGCTTCGTTTGGTCGTCAAGGGAACCGGACACAGCTATCAGGGGACGTCGAACGCAGCAGACTCGCTGCTGATCTGGACGCGGGCGATGAACGACATCGCGTTGCACGATGCCTTTGTGCCGAACGGGTGCGCCGCCCCGCCGATCCCCGCGGTGACCGTGGGCGCCGGCGCGGTGTGGATCGACGTCTACGACGCAGTCACGCGGGGCGCGGGACGTTATGCGCAGGGCGGCGGCTGCACGGATGTAGGTGTGGCCGGGCTCGTGCAGTCCGGCGGTTTCGGCGGGTTCTCCAAGGGGTTCGGCACGGCCGCGGCCGGATTGCTGGAGGCCGAGATCGTCACCGCCGACGGTGAAATTCGCACCGCGAACGCATGCCAGCACCCGGACTTGTTCTGGGCGATCAAAGGCGGCGGCGGCGGCAGCTGGGGCGTGGTGACGAAGCTCACGCTCAGGACCCACGACCTTCCAAACGTTTTCGGCGGCGCCGTCGGCAAGATCGCCGCGCGCTCCGAGACGGCGTACCGAACGCTGATCGCGCGCCTGGTCGAGTTCACTGCGGATGCATTGCTCACGCCCAATTGGGGCGAGCAGGTTCACCTCGGGCCGGACAACACACTCGAGATATCGATGAGCTGCCACAGCTTGGATGCCAAGCAGATCGCCGCGACATGGCAACCGTTCTTCGACTGGGTCACCGCGCGCCCGAACGATTTTGAGATCGCCACGCGGCTGAGAACTTATGCGACAAATCCGAGGTCTTTCTGGGAGGTCGACGGCAATCCCGCGATGGTGCCGGACGCCCGCCCGGGGGCGCCGAAGCATCACGGCTGGTGGCGCGGGGACTCAGACCAGGTCTGGGCCTTCATCCACGGCTATGACTCGCTGTGGATGCCGCGCGGGCTGCTTGACGGCGGCCGGCGGGCAACGTTGGTCGACGCGTTGTTCGCGGGCAGCCGGCACAAAGTGATCCAATTGCACTTCAACAAAGGGCTGGCCGGCGCGTCACCGGACGTTCTGGCCGCCGCCAAAAACACGGCAACGAATCCGGCGGTGTTAGAGGCCTTCGCGCTGGCGATTATCGCCGACGCCGAAGCGGGACCCGTTGGCGGCGCGCGCGCTCCGATCGATGCGACGCGGGCTCGCGCCGATGCCGATGCCATTTCCCGCGCCGCTGCGGCGCTCCGGGGTGTGGCACCCGACGGCGGGTCCTACGTGTCGGAGAGCGATTATTTCAACGCCGATTGGCAGCGCGCGTTCTGGGGACCGAACTATCCGCGCCTTCTGGCGATCAAGGCGACGTACGACCCGGACGGCCTGTTCTTCGTGCATCACGGCGTTGGAACGGAGACCTGGAGCGCGGACGGATTCCAACGCCGGAGGTAAAGCGGCTAATGCACCGCGTTTGCGGGAGCGCCGCCGCCGGTGCTGACGCCGTACTTCGCAAACTCATGGGCGACGCCCGAGTTGATGTTCGCCGCCGCGGTCATGTCGGAAGCGCCGGAGCCGACGCGCTGCATCTGCTTGGCGATGCCGCGGCCGAACAGCGCGGACGCGTTGCGCGGATCGAAATTGAGCGCGGCGTCGTAGTCGGCGATGGCGCGGCTGGGTTCACCGAGCTTGAGGAATGCAAGCGCGCGCGAGCGTAGCGTGACAGGGTCGGCCGCGTGCAGGTGGAGCGACTGGGTGCAGTCGTTCACGGCGTCGCGCTCACGGCCCATGATCACCTTGGTCCAGCAGCGTGCATTCCAAGCGTTGGCATAGCCGGGCTCGATCCTGATCGCGTGGTCGAAGTCCTCCAGCGCGAGTTCGTAGAGTTCCTGCTCGCCGTAGATCACGCCGCGATTGTGCAGCGCGCGCGAATTGGTCGGGCTCAACCGGATCGCTTCATCGTAATCCTCGAGCGCGTGGTCGCGGTCGCCCTTGCGCCGGTAGGCCGCACCCCGATTGCTGTAGGCCCGCGACAGACTCGCGGCGAACTCGAAGCCGGAGTTGACGATGGCGGTGCAAGCCCTGATCCGCGTGTCGGGTGCGGCGCTCTGGCAACGCGCCCAGTTGGCATCGCGCTGATACAGCATGAAAAGCAGTGTCGCGCCGACGAGCAGCGAGACGGCAAGCAACGTGCGTTCGAAGAATTCCGAGCGATCGCGCCACATGATGGGATGCCACATCCGCGCCGGAGCAGTGCGGATCCGGGGCATGACTTCGGCCTCGGGGCTTTGCGGCGGATTGGGATTGCGAAATACGCGTAGGATCGGCATTGCGCTCAGCGTAGGGGCGGCGGTTCACTGTGGCAAGCGGACTGGCTCGGCGGAATTGGGGACACCCTGGCGCGGGACTGTGGCGCGGGTGTGGCGGCGGCGTTCGGGACGCGCGTGTCTCCCGCCCGGAGTCCCTTCCTAATGCCGTGAAGGACAAAGCGTTTTGCAGCGGCGTGATTGCGACAGGGAACGCGCCTCAACCGCCACCGATGTATACGGCGGGCAGTGCACGGTTACGGTCGAACACCGACCGAAGGGTTGGCGAGCGTTGGAATGCTCAACGCTGGCCGCGGGCGGGCGGGAACCCGCACGTGTGACGGTCCCGGCCCGTCGCGCGCATTGCGGGCGACGTGTGAAGCGTAGGCGGGAGCGTCCGGGCGGCGTGCGCTACGGCGTTGTGGGCACGCGCGTCGACATCATCATCATGCCGCAGCCCATGTCATCCATTCCCATCATCATCCCCATACCCATCATGGTGCACATGGCGTTGGGATCGACGACGGGCGACGGTGTCGTGGTTGGCTGCGGCGCGGGAGACGGGGTCATACCGGGCATCGCGCCGCCGCCTGCGATGGCCGTGCCGGGAACGGCCGGCGACGTCAGCATGCAGGCAGCGCTGAAGTCGGCCTGCACCGGCACACCGATGAGGCCTTCGGTATAGCTGAGAGCGAGGCCCGCGGGCGCCGGCGAGGACACGACACTCAAGGAGCGTACGTCCGCAGCGACGCCGGCGGCGATAAAGATCTCGCCGGTGTTGCGCGTCACGGCGCCGAACGCGGCGACCTGCGGCGACGTCCAGTTCCAGATCCGGCCGGTGTTGTCCTTGAAAGTGAGCGTGACCGACGCAGCCGTCGCGCTCGCATTCGTGATCCTGATCTGACCGCCGACATCGGTGCGCCCAGGCCCGCTGACGTAAGAAAGCGACAGGGGATCGGCCATCAGCACCATGCCGCAGCTGCTGGCATTCAGCAGCGCGCCGGTCGCAGGCGACAGCACCACGTGCTGGACGTGGCCGATGAAATGACCCTGGATCTCGGCGAGCAATCCGCCTTGGGCCGCGGCAATCCCGGGAAAGGTCGAGATCGCGAGAATGTCGGCGATCGGCGTCTCGAGCGTGCCGCCGGATGGAATACTCGGCGTCGTCCAGATCGCAAGCACATTGCCGGTGGACGGATCGCGCAACTGGACCGTCGCGGTCGCGGGAATCGAGTCGGCGTTGGAGAAGCGCAGGTAGGAAGGCGTGTTGGCAGTCGCATTGATCCCCGGCATCACCACGGAAGTCAGATCGTCGGCCGTAATGGCGGCGGTGCCGGCGACCTGGGCCCCGGCGGCGCTGGCAAGCAAGACGCCGGCTGCGACCAGGAGCGGAATGCGAACGTTCATAACGACCTTCCCCGGGGAGATTTCGCGACGCGGGCCAAATGCGATTGAAGTTCCGCTATTTTATCGCGAACCGGGGCGCGCCGAGCGGGTAGAATTTTTGTATCGAGAGGGAATAAAGTCTCTAATTCAGCCCCCGTTTCGAGCGTCAAATCCCTGCCATGCCACCATTTTCGGTCCTCGACCTCGCCCCTGTCACGGAAGGTTCAAACGCGCGCCAGGCGCTGCTGAATTCGCGCGACCTCGCCCAGGCTGCCGAACGGCTGGGCTACAAGCGCTTCTGGCTCGCCGAGCACCACAACATGTCCGGGATCGCGAGCGCGGCGACCTCGGTCGCGATCGCCAACGCCGCGAACGCGACCACCACGATCCGCGTCGGCGCCGGCGGCATCATGCTGCCCAACCACGCGCCGCTGGTGATCGCCGAACAATTCGGGACCCTGGAGGCGCTGTTTCCGGGGCGCATCGACCTGGGCCTGGGGCGCGCGCCCGGCACCGACCAGGCGACGTGGCGGGCGCTGCGGCGCGATGCCACAGCCGCTGAACGCTTTCCACAGGACGTGCTCGAGCTGCAAGCGTTGCTCGGACAGCCGGCTGAGGGGCAGCGCATCCACGCGGTGCCCGGCGAAGAGTCCGAGATCCCGCTCTGGATCCTGGGCTCGAGCCTGTTCGGCGCGCAGCTTGCCGCCATGCTGGGATTGCCGTTCGCGTTCGCCTCGCACTTCGCGCCGGACGCGCTGTTGCAGGCGCTCAGCCTCTATCGCAGCGGCTTCAAGCCGTCGAAGCAGCTCGACAAGCCCTACGCCATGGTCGGGTGCAACGTGATTGCGGCCGAAACCGATGCGGAGGCGTGGCGCCTGTTCACCTCGCAGCAGCAGGCCTATACGCGGATGCTGCGTAATGCGCGCGGCAAACTGCCGCCGCCGATCGACGACATCGAGACGTTCTGGACGACGCCGGAGAAGGTGCAGGCCTCGCGCATGCTGCGCTGCGCGTTCGTCGGCGCCAGGGACACGGTGCTCGGGCGCCTCGCGGCGTTCATCGGCGAAACTCAAGCCGACGAAGTGATCGTCGGCGCCATGATCTACGACCACGGCGCGCGCGTGCGCTCGTACGAGATTCTGGCGGAGGCGGTGAAGGACTTGCCGTGATGCGATCAGTGCCGGCGCACATCAGACGTCAATTCAGACCGAGCTGATCGCGGACCTCGGCGAAGCGGTCGAAGCGGCGGGAATCGAAGAAGACGTAGATCAAGGTCGAGCCGCGCGCGTAATCGGCGAGATTGAGCGGACCACCAACGTAACCCGCCCGGCGTACGCGACTTTCCAATTTTTCCTGGACTTCAACGATGGGCAGGCCCGCGCGCCGGCAATGGGCGAGCACGCTGAGACCCTCTTCGTCATCGGCGACATAACCGTCTTCGTTCAAACCGATCGCGAGATGCCGATAGACGTCGATACGCGACCCGCCGGCTTTGGGCTCGTCCTGCCAGTGCTTCTCGACGGCCTTGAGCACAGAGTCGACGTCGTGACAATCGAGCATGGATATTCCCTCCGCACATGCACCTCGCACTCTGTTGAATATGGTGCGGAGAGCCGAGATCGAAAGGGTGGGTGTAGAGCGCAGCGTAGCGCGCTAAAGGACGTGCAGGACCGTCAGCGAAGCGATGTGCGAGAATATTCCGATGAAGCTGTTCACCATCGGATTCACCGGCAAGTCCGCCGCCGACTTTTTTGGACGGCTGCGCCGCGCCGGCGTCAAACGGGTAATCGACGTGCGGCTCAACAACACGTCTCAGCTTTCGGCCTTTGCGAAACGAGACGATCTGGCGTTTTTCGCCAAGGAGCTTTGCGGCGCGGACTATGTCCATCGGCTGGATCTCGCGCCCACAGCGGAGATGCTTTCGGCTTATCGTAAAGGCGCGCTCCCCTGGCCGACCTACGCGGAGAAATTCGGAGCACTGATAGGTCGACGGCGCATCGAAACCAGTGAGAGGGGCGTGTTCGCGGACGCCTGCCTGCTGTGCTCCGAGGATAAGCCCCATCATTGCCATCGCCGCGTGGTCGCCGAGTATCTCGAGCGGCATTGGCCCGGCGTGCGCGTCGAACATCTCTAGAGACGCTGCGCCGTCGCCTCGCGCCAGAAGCCGAGAGTGCGTTCGGAAATGGCGTCCTTGCCCTCGTGCGCGGCAATGTCGGCGAGGCACCCATAGAGCGCGCGCGCTTCTTGCTCGAAGCCGGCATGACGCAGGAAGAGCAGAATGCGCGTGAGCCGCAAATGATTATGGTTGAGCGGCGTAAGCCAGTGAACGTTTTCAAAGCCGGGACCGCGCGCGATGATTTGGTCGTCGCGAACAAGGCCATAGAACCGCAGCATCAGATCGAGTGAGCGCAAGGCCCGCTTGCGCAAAGCAGCGTCGGCGCGGAATGCGGCAATGTCCACCGGCGTCAGCAGCGGCGCAGCGGGATTGAAGCGGCTCGGCTCCGGCAGCGGGAACAGCCACTGGATGAAATCGTGCACCATCTCGAGGTGCTTGGCGTCGTAGGCCCAGATCTCGTCGATCGTGCGCCCTGCGGCGTCGTGACCGGCGCCGCGATAGAAATCGAGCAGCGCTGTCATTCGTCGTGGTGGGGAATGACGATGAGGTAGGCGAGATTGGCCCCGCCGGCGCCGCCGGCGAAAACGCTCGGCTGCATGGCGCCGGCCTTCGCCGCCGCGGCGCTGAAGCCGATGTCGGCGCCGGTCAGGCCGGGCGCATAGAACATGAAATGGCCGGGGAATTTCTGCTTGGTCACCGCGCCCGTGCTGTCGACATTGATGTCGCCCGCGAGCATGAAGGCGATACCGGTGCGCTTGGGGCGATGGAAGCGCCCCGCGGCAAAGCCCGCGTCGATGTCGGCGCGGATCGCGGGAAGCTCCTCGCCCTTGGCCAGGAGCTCGCCGACACGGAGCATGACCGGGACGTAGCTGTCGGCGCCGGCGGGGTCCCAGCCCGTCGGCTTCACCGCATCGCTGCCATAGAAGAAACCGTCGCGGTTGAGGAGGCAGGTGAAGCCGTTGCGGCCCTCGCGCGCGATCTCGAAGCCCTTCGCGCCGTAGACATACACCGTGGCCTGGGCGCGCAGATGCTCGGGCGCGGCGGAGAGCGCGAGTGCCGCCTCACGCTCGGGCGGCAGGACGATATTGATGGCGGAGCGCGTGTCGGCGTCGGCGGCGAAAGCGGCGGTGCTGATGAGTGCGAATGCGAACGCGAGCGCGATGCGCATGGTGTCCTCCCCCAAATGCGACAGCAGTGTAGGAGCGGAACGAGGAGCGGACAAAGCCGAAGTCAGAGCATTTTCTGCCATGCGTTTTTATTCCTCCCCCTGAAAGGGGGAGGTAAGAACGCAAAACAAAACGGGGACCGGATTGCTCCGGTCCCCGTTCAGCCTCAAGGGGACTGAGGAATTTAGGCCGCGCGGGAGATCTGCTTCTCGGCGCCCGCGACCGCGTTGATCGCGATGCGGCGGGGCTTCAAAGCCTCGGGGACTTCGCGCTTCAGCTCGATGTGCAGGAGACCGTTCTCCATGCGCGCGCCGGTGACCTGGATGTGGTCGGCGAGCTCGAACTTGCGTTCGAACGACCGGCCGGCAATGCCGCGATAGAGGAACGTGCTTGCATCCTTGTCCTGGCCGACCTTGCCGCGCACCGTGAGAGTGTTGTTCTCGACCTGGACGTCGAGATCGTCCTGGGAGAAGCCGGCCAGCGCGAAGGTGATGCGGTAAGCGTCCTCACCGGCCTTCACGATGTTGTATGGCGGATAGGTGAAATGAGACTCGTCGAGACGAGTCGCGGCGTCGAACACGCGCGCGAGGCTGTCGAAACCGACGGAAGCACGGAAAAGCGGAGAAAGGTCGAGTGTACGCATGAGTGTATCCTCCAATGAGCAATACCAAGCGCTGTTCGGCGAGCCGCGACTTTCGATCGATCGCGCCCGCACGGGCCGCGCCGTTTCGCCGGAACCGCGCAGACCCCAGTTGGGCGCCCGCGCGAGGGTGATCTAAGACGCGAACAGGGCGGCTTCAAGAGCCGCCCTGTTTTTTTGCTGTAATATTTTTTCTTTTAGAATCAACCTGTTGCGGCCAAGCGCGCGGCCTCCCAGCCGAGCATGGCATAGCGCCGTGTGACACCCCAACGATAGGACTTGAAGAGCCCGGTCGCGCGCAGCACGCGGTGACAGGGCACGAGGAAGCCGACCGGATTGGCGGCGAGCGCGGCTCCGACCGCGCGGCTGGCTTTGAGGGAGCAGACATCGCGCGCGATCGCCGAATAGCTGGTGATGTCGCCAGACTTTACGCGCAGCAGCGCCGACCACACCTGGATCTGCCAATTCGTGCCGCGTAGCAGGAGCGCCGGCTTTTTACCGCCGCCGAACATCTGCGCGACGATCTCCGCGGTACCGTTCGTGTCTTCGACGAACCGGCTCAGCGGCCAGCGCGCCTTGGCTTCCTGCAACGCCGTGCGTTCGGAGCCGGCAATGAAATCGAATCCGCAGACGCCGCGGCTCGTCGTCAGCAGCAGCGCCGGGCCAAACGGCGTTTCATGAAAGCCGTAGCGGATCTCGATATCGCGGCCCTGCGCCTTGTATTCGCCGGGCGTCATGGCTTCGACCGCGACGAAGAGATCGTGCAGGCGCGACGGTCCCGAGAGGCCGACATCGAGTGCTGCGTCGAGCACCGAGGCCGAACGCTCGAGTGCCGCCTTCGCGTGCTCGATCGTGACGTAGCTCATGAACTGCTTAGGGCTGACCCCGGCCCAGCGCTTGAACAGCCGCTGGAAATGGAACGGGCTCAAGCCAGCCGCGTCGGCGAGCTGGTTCAAGGACGGCGTATCGCCCGCGAGCATGCGATTGATCGCGGCCTCGATGCGCTGGTAGTCGCGCGCGCCGAGAGCGGGCATCGCATTGCGGGTGTCGGTCAGGGCGTTTGCGCGAGGCATGGAGTCGACGAGGGAAATTGCGTTCATGATTTTGGCTCCTGAAATGGAGCCTTAACCTAGGCGGCGCGAGAGCCTGCGCCGACCCGATTGTTGCGATTATCACCGATCCGCGAGAATCGGGCCACTGGCCACCATTGTCGCCGCCCATTGTTGCGGGGCGACGGGGGCCTTAGATTCGGTCTGTCATGTTGACCATTCGCCAGGCGGACGTCGACGACGCGGCGGCTATCGCCAGAGTTCACGTGAACTCGTGGCGGTCGACCTACACCGGGCTCATTCCGCAAGAGTATCTCGACAGCCTGACAATCGAGAACCGCACCATCAGCTGGGTGCGCCTTTTGGAGCGTGCGCGCGCCGGTCTCATCACCATGGTGAGCGAGGATCACGACCGGCAAATCATCGGCTTTGTCTCGGGCGGCCCGTTGCGCCACCGAGACCCGCGCTTCCAGGCGGAGATCTCATCGCTCTACGTGCTCAAGGATCACCAACGCGAGGGCCACGGGCGGCGGCTGTTCCTCGCCGCCTCGAACCGGCTGGCGGAGCGCGGCTACAACGGCCTGTTCATCTGGGTGTTGGCGGAAAATCCCGCGCGCGCATTCTACGAGACATTGGGCGGGGCGAACGTCAGCGAGATCGAACGCAGCTTCGCCGGCAAGATGCTGCGCGAGGTCGGCTACGGCTGGCCGGATATTCCAAGATATGGGTGAGCGAGGGGGACCACACCAAACTCTCATCGCCCGGTTTATCCGGGCGATGACATAAAAGAAAAAGACTTAATGCGGCAGATCGGCTTCGGCGGGGATGGCGTCTTCGCGGCGGTCTTCTTCGCGGTGGGCCATGGCGACGCGGCGCAGGTCTTTGATCACGCTCTCGACGCCCCGGACGCGGCCATCGAGATCGGTCTTGAACTGCGGCGGCAAGTCGGCCTGAAGGAAGCGCGCGACGATGTCGACTTGGCGCTGCAGGGTGTTGACGGCATCGACGAGCGTGCGCGACTTCGGCGTATAGCTGTCATGGACGTGACGCAAGTTGGTCATGAGCATGTGGATCAGCGCGCGGATGAACGGATCGGCCTTGCGCAATTTTTCCTTCATGGCCTCGACCGAGATGACCATGAGAGTTGAGTCCTCGAGGGTGAAGCCGGTCGCCATGCGCGGCGAGCCATCGATCACCGCCATCTCGCCGAAGAGCTCGCCCTTGCGCACGGTGGCGAGCGGAATCTTGCGCCCCTGGGCCTCGCGGTAAATGCCGACCGCGCCCGCCTGCACGATGTAGGCGGCCTCGCCCTTCTCACCCTGCTTGAACAGCACTTTCCCTTTCGGAAAAGCGATCTGATGCATCGCGAGATCGTCGAAATTGACGGCCATCGCTCGAACGCCCCCCAGCCCGAAGCCGACTCTTTCGGTCAGCCGACCTGCCAGGTATTGCCTGCCCGCATCAGTTTGTCGAGATCGCCCGGGCCCTTTGCCTTCGCCTGGGCCTCCTGGGCGGCGACCGCGGCTTCGTAGGAGGGCGCCGGATTACAATAAATGACGCCGAGAATCTCGGGGAACGTCGGGGGTCGCAGCGCGGCGAGCAGCCCCGCGAGCACGCGGTTGGTCTCGTCGTGCACGAGGAGGTCGGCTTCGGTGACGCCGTTTTCGCCGATGACCACCGCTTCGATCTGCAGCGTCTTCGGGTTGAGCCGGAGGCCCTTGTTCTTGGCCTTGCCGTAGATCAGCGGCTGGCCGTGCTTGACGTGGAGTTGCATCTCGGCGGCGACATCCTTCTCGGTGAAGCCCGAGAACACGCCGTCGTTATAAACAATGCAGTTCTGGATGATCTCGACGAACGAAGCGCCCTTGTGATCCTTGGCGCGCTTGAAGAGCTCGCCGAGCTCCTTGGCCTGGACGTCGATGCCGCGAGCGATGAAACGGGCGTTACATCCAAGGGCAAACGTGCAGGCATCGGCCGGGCTGTCGACGCTGCCCATCGGCGTCGACGGCGACTTCTGCCCGACCCGCGAGGTCGGCGAATACTGACCCTTGGTCAGGCCGTAGATCTCGTTGTTGAACAGCAGAATGTTGAGATCGACGTTGCGGCGCAGGACGTGGAACAGGTGGTTACCGCCGATCGACAGCGCATCACCGTCGCCGGTGACGACCCACACGTCGAGCTCGGGCCGCGCGAGCTTGAGGCCCGTCGCGATCGCCGGCGCACGGCCGTGGATGGTGTGGAAGCCGTAGGTCGCCATGTAATAGGGAAAGCGCGAGGAGCAGCCGATGCCGGAGACGAACACGGTCGTCTCGAGCTTCGCGCCCATATCGGCGAGCGCTTTGTGCATGGCCTTGAGGATGGCGTAGTCGCCGCAGCCGGGGCACCAGCGCACTTCCTGATCGGAAGCGTAGTCCTTCGGCGCAAGTTTTTCGGGTTCGACTTGGATGTTCATGACGATGTTCTCCTGGACTTCCCTGGGGGCTTCAAGGCTGGCCGAGCTGGCTGCGGATCGCGCTTTCGACTTCGGCGATCTTCAGCGGCTGGCCCGAGACCTTGAGCAGGCCCTTGGCGTCGACGAGATACTGGCTCTTGAGCAGCGTGAGCATTTGGCCGTTGTTCATTTCCGCGACCAGGACCTTGTCGAAGTTCTTGAGCAGCGCGCCCAAGTTCCGCGGCAGCGGCCAGAGGTAGCGGATGTGGATGTGGGAGACATCGTGGCCCTGGGCGCGCATGTTATTCACGGCGCGGTTGATCGGCCCGAAGGTCGAGCCCCAGCCCACGACCGCAAGCTTGCCCTTGGTCTCGCCGGCGGACACGTCCTGCTCAGGAATATCGTTGGCGATATTGGCGATCTTGGCCGTGCGCGTATCGGTCATCTTCTGGTGGTTGGCGGCTTCATACGAGATGTTGCCGGAGTTGTAGTCGCGCTCGATGCCGCCGATGCGGTGCATGAGCTTGGGCGTGCCGGGCACGGCCCAAACGCGCGCGAGCGTCTTCGGGTCGCGCAGGAAGGGATGGAAGCCCTCCGGATCCTTGCGGAACTCGACCTTGAACGGCGCGTAGTCCTTCATGGAAGGAATCTTCCACGGCTCCGCGGCGTTGGCGATGTAGCCGTCCGAGAGCAGCATCACCGGGGTCATGTACTTGGTGGCAAGGCGCGCGGCTTCGATGGCGACGTCGAAGCAGTCGCCGGGCGAGCATGCCGCGAGCACCGGGATCGGCGCATCCGCATTGCGGCCCCAGACCGCGATGTAAAGGTCCGACTGCTCGGTCTTGGTCGGCATGCCGGTCGAAGGACCGGCGCGCTGCGTGTTGACCACGATCAGCGGCAGCTCGGTGCCGATGGCCAGGCCGATGGCTTCGGTCTTGAGCGCGATGCCGGGACCGGAAGACGCCGTGATGCCGAGCTTGCCGGCGTAGGATCCGCCGATGGCGGCGCAGCAGGCGGCGATCTCGTCCTCGGCCTGGAATGTGGTCACGCCGAACTGCTTGAGGCGGGCGAGCACATGCAGGATCGGCGACGACGGCGTGATCGGGTACGACGCGAGGAAGGCGTCGAGGCCGGCGAGCTGCGCGCCCGCGACCAGGCCCCACGACAGCGCTTCCGCGCCGGAAACCAGGCGATAGGTGCCGGGCTCGAACGCGACCGCCGGCATATGCTGGGGCGCGACATCGCCGGAGATCTCATGGGTCTCGCCGTAGGCGTGGCCCGCCTTCAGCGCCGCGAGGTTGGCTTTGCCGATCGGATCCTCGGCGCCGAACTTGCGCGCGATGTAATCCATCGTCGACTTGAACTCGCGGTCGTACATCCACGAGACGAGGCCCAGCACCCACAGGTTCTTGGTGCGCAGCGCTTCCTTCTGCGACACGCCGAAGGGCTTGGCGACCTCGAGCGCCTGCGCCGAGATATCGAGCTCGAGCACGCGGAATTCCTTGAGTGTGCCGTCGGTGCGCGGATCGACCAAGAAGCCCGCGCGCTTGATGTCCTTCTCCTTGAAGGCGCCGCTGTCGAGGATCACGAGGCCGCCCTTGCGCAGGCCCTTGTGATTGACCGCGAGCGCTGCCGGGTTGAGCGCGACCAGCACGTCGGGCTGATCGCCCGCGGTCTTCACGACGCGCGAGCCGAAGTTGATCTGGAACGCCGACACGCCGTAGGTCGTGCCCGTCGGCGCGCGAATTTCGGCCGGGAAATCGGGGAACGTCGCGAGGGAATTTCCGGCAAGCGCGGTTTCCTGCGCGAACTGACTGCCGAGCAACTGGACACCGTCACCGGAGTCACCGGCGAAGCGCACAACGATCGCATCGAGTTCTGATTTAGAAACCGGCGCGCTCTCTGGCGCGCCGCCGCGACTGGCGTCAGCTTGAAGATTCATGGACTCAACTCTCCCGCGCGGTCCGCGAGAAGGCTCTCGGACCGTGTTAAAAAGGCCCAAATCCTACATCCCGGAGTTTAAGGACAAGCGGCTCGGAGTACACCAAAAAAGGGCGGAATCCGGCCCGTTCCGCGTTTGTTGAACGGGAGATGGGGGGCGGTAGATGCGAGAGGCCCCGGCGCTAAGTCAACGCGAAAATTCGCCGCCCGAGGCATGAGCGCGGAACAGGGATAAATCACCTCTTGCATCCCTAGCCGAGAGCGGTTCGGAAGCGCGCGAAGCCCTCTTCAAGATCGGCGATGAGGTCCTCGGGATCCTCGAGGCCGATGTGCAGGCGAATGCCCGGGACCGGCTCAGGCCAGGGCTTCGCGGTCCGGATCGGGTTCGCGGGCGCGATCAGGCTCTCGAAGCCGCCCCAGGAAAACCCAAGCGCGAACAATTCCATTCCATCGATCATGGCCGTCATTGCGGCGTCGGAAGAGGCGCGGAACGTCACGCCGAGGAGACCCGAGGCGCCGCCGAAGTCGCGCTTCCATATCTGGTGGCCGGGATCGGCCGGCAACGCAGGATAGAGCACGCGTTTGACCTCGGGCTGGGCCACCAGCCACTGGGCCACGGTCCAGGCACTCTCCTGGTGCTGCTTGAGTCGCACGGCCAGGGTGCGCAAGCCTCGCGTCGCCAGATAGACATCGTCCGCGGCGACCGAGAAACCGATGGCCGCGGAGGTGCGATGCACGTTCGCGATGGCCTCCTCGGTGCCTGTAACAGCGCCAAGCAGCGCGTCGGAATGGCCGACGATGTACTTGGTGGCCGCCTCAATCGAGAGATGCGCCCCGAGCGCGATCGGACGGCAGAAGAGCGGCGTCGCCCAGGTGTTGTCGACGGCGACCTTGGCCCCCTTCTCGCGCGCGATGCCGGCGATGGCCGGGATGTCCTGGATCTCGAAGGTGAGCGAGCCCGGTGACTCGCAGAAGACGAGCGTCGTGTTCGCCCGGAACAGCGCGGCGATGCCTTTGCCGATGCGCGGATCGAAGAACGTCGTCTCCACGCCCAGCGACGCGAGCAGCCCGGTGCAGAAATTGCGCGTCGGTTCGTAGACCGAGTCCGATACCAGGATGTGGTCACCGGCTTTCGCGCAGCTCATGATCGCGAGCGTGCAGGCCGCGAGGCCCGACGGCGTGAGCACCGTATCGGCGCCGCCGGCGAGATCGGTGAGCGCCTCCTGCAGCGTCCAGTGTGTCGGCGTGCCGCGCCGGCCGTAGGAGAGGACCTTCTCGCGCTGCTTATGGCGGCGATGGGCGTCACGCATCTCGGCGACGGTGTCGAAGACCACGGTCGAGGCGTGGAACACCGGGGTGTTGACGACGCCGCCGTTGCGCTTCTTGTTCTGCCCGGCACGGATAATGCGAGTGGCCTTCTTCATGAGGCCAAGGCTAATGGGTTGGGGAGGCTGAAGCGAGAGGGCGGAGATGCGGAAATTGGGGTCAGAGTAAATTAAATGCCCCTGCCGTCGGGTAACGCGCAGCCAGTTCCTTTAATTTACTCTGACCCCAAATTCCGCCTGCGCGACCGGTCTCCCATCCTCATCCACCAATCCGCGGTCGATCAGGTCCTGCAAGCAGCGCACGAAGTGCGCGCGGGTGTGCGGGCGGTCGGCGAGCTCGAGCCAATTCTGTTCGGCGAAGGCGAGCAGCGCCGGTTCGGCATGCTCGACTTCCCAGAGGATGCCAAGCAGCGAGGCGAGGTTTTCTTCGTGCTCGCGCGCGGCGCCGTCGGCGCTGGCAGCGGCGTTCGCTTCGTCGATGCGCCCGCTCTCCGGTCCCGCGCCCAGGCCGAAGTCGATCGCCGTGCGGCGCGCGCCCGCCAGTTGCCAGTGCGCGATCTCGTGGAACACGACACTGGTCTCCGAACGCGTGCGAATGACGCGGCCGTCCCAAGAGAATGCGGCTTGCGGCTCTTCATCGAGGGTGGGGATGCCCATACGCTGCGCGAGCGCGATGGCTTTGGCGCGGCCGGCGTGGAGATCGGCGCTCAATCCGGGACAAAGCGCGCGCGTCGCGGCGATGCGGCGGAACACGTCGCGCGCCAGCGGCGCATCGGCGAGGCCCGCATCGAACGCGTCGAGCAGGTGCGGCAACGCTTCAGCGTCGAGCGGGGTCAAGATCATGGCGCGGTCTTAACCGATCGGCGGTTCTTACGGAAGGACCTCGATCTGCTCAGGGTGATCGACATCGATAATCGGGCCGTTGTAGTCGCGGATGAAGCCGCGCACGCGGATGGTCTTGCCCTTGAGCAGCAGCGGATCGAGCCGCGCGCGCCCGAACAGCGGCATTGCCTTCTTGTCGATCGCGACCGAAAAGTCGGTTTTGTAGTCGGCGCCGAAATTGAGGTAGTCGCGCCCGCGCACTTCCGCCGTGTTGACGACCTTGCCTTCGACGAGCTGATAGGTGTTGAGGTCCTTGAGCAGCGCTTTCGGGTCGGATCCGCGCACCGCGTAGTACGGATTGCCCCAGATGCCGCGCTTGGCCATCCGCGCTTCGCGCTCGGCTTTGAGCATCTCGTCGGCGAAGGCGCGGTTGTCGGGGAAGGTGTAAACCCGCGCCCATCCCTCGCGCAGAATCTCGGCTTCAAGCCACATGCCGTCGTCACGGATCGCGTAAGCCAGGATGCGACCATTGCGATCGTGGTCGCTCGCGCTGACGCGCAGCGAAACTGTGTGACCGCGCAGCAGCGCTTCGAGCGCACGGTGGGCGTCTTCGCCCATGGGCTGGTCGATGAAGTTCCGTCGGCCTTTGGCGATCTCGGGCGCGCGCAGACCGATGAGGCGCACGTCGACGCTGTCGCCCTGCATGCGGAAGGAGTCGCCATCCTTCACGATCGCGACAGGACCTTTTTCGAATTCCTTGAGTGTCTCCGGTCCAGCCCACGCAAGCTGCGGAAAACTGAGAAGGATTGCCGTAAGGCGCAACCAGCGCGCTAGAGCCATGTTGACCTTCCAACCGGTTCGAAGGCGCAGGAATCGCACAAGGCCCGCGTCTTCCTTATCGACAGCCGTGTGAAGGCTGCTTTTAATCGCGACATGTGATGAATGCCATGACCGCCCTCGCCCGCTACCTCAGCGACCGTCTCGGCTATGGGCCGCGTCCCGGCGATCTTGCCCGGATCGAGGACCTCGGGGCCGATCGTTGGATCGATGCGCAACTTCATCCTGAGACTCTGCCGCTGTCGGCCGATCTTACGGCCCGGCTGGCTGCGCTCAATACCCTCGCCATGAGCCCGGGCGAAGCCTTCGTGCACTACGGGCCCCCGGCGTTGCGCGGCCTCAAGAACGACCCCGATAAGCGCAAAGAGATCCAGCAGGAAGCGCGCGTGATCCCGGCCGAGGCGATCGAGGCGCGGATACTGCGCGCCGTCTACAGCCCGCGCCAGCTCGAAGAATCGCTCACCGATTTCTGGTTCAACCACTTCAACGTCTTCGTCGGCAAGGGTTTGGATCGCGTGTGGGTAAGCTCCTACGAGCAGACGGCGATCCGGCCCCATGTGCTCGGCCGCTTTCGCGATCTGCTCGGCGCCACCGCCAAGCATCCGGCGATGCTGTTCTATCTGGACAACTGGCAGAACACCGCGCCCGGTGCGGCGGGTGCCCGCGGCAACTTCAAGGGCGTCAACGAGAACTACGCGCGCGAGCTGATGGAGCTGCATACGCTCGGTGTCGACGGCGGCTACACCCAGGCCGACGTGATCGCGCTGGCGAAGATTCTCACCGGCTGGGGCCTCGGCGGTCAAGAGGCCGGACCGGGCACGCCACGGGCGCCGGGCCAGGGCAAACGCTTCCGCATCGAAAACCGCTTCACCAAAGTCCCCGACACCGATCGCGGACGCGGCGGCGGGTTCCATTTCGCCGATGCGCGCCACGACGATTCCGAGAAAATTTTCCTCGGACAAAAGATTCATGCGGACGGCCAGCAGGAAGGCGAACGCGCGCTCGACATCCTGGCGCGCCATCCATCGACAGCGCGGCATATCAGCTTCAAGCTCGCGCAGTATTTCCTGGCCGACGCGCCGCCGAAGCCGGTCGTCGACGCAATGACGCAGACATTCGCCAAGACCAACGGCGATATCCGCGCGGTGCTCACGACACTATTCGCGCAAGCAGCGTTCCGCGACCCCGCCAACTTCGGCACGCGCTTCAAGACGCCGCTGCATTACGTGATCTCTTCCGTGCGCGCGACCGGCGCGCCAGTGAAAAACTTTCGCCCGCTCTATGGAATCCTCACGCAACTCGGCCAGCCGCTCTACGGATGCCTCACGCCGGACGGCTACAAATGCACCGAGAATGCGTGGCTCAACGCCGACGGCGTGACGCGGCGCGTGACCTTTGCTGTCGCGCTTGCGAGTGGACACTTGCCTCTCTCTGAGCCGCCGCCCGATCGGCCCAGCGCCGGCAACGATGTCATTGGCGCGAAAAAGCCCGAGAAACGGGCAGCCCGCATCATCGATCAGCAGGCGCGCGCCCAGAATGCGCCGCCGACAATGCCGCCCGCCGATGTCGACGCATTGACCGCGACGCTGGGACCGTTATCGGACAAAACCAAGGCCGTGGTGGCGGCGGCGCAGCCCGAGCTGCGCGCGGCCCTCGTCCTCGGCAGTCCCGATTTTATGCGCGCCTAGGTGATCTTATGAACACGTTGAACCGCCGCTCGCTCTTGCTTACTGCCGCAGCCGCCGGCGTATCCATCACGCCCTTCGGCCGCGCGGCCTTTGCCGCTTCCGCAAGCGGCGGCAAACGCCTCGTGGTCGTATTCCTGCGCGGCGCCGTGGACGGCTTGAATGTGCTCGTGCCGTACGGCGAGGGCGCCTACTACGACGCGCGCCCAACGATCGCGGTGCCGCAGCCCGGCCGCGACGGCGGTGCGCTCGATCTCGACGGGCACTTCGGTTTGCATCCAGCACTAGCGCCGCTCCTGCCGTACTGGAAGGACGGCAGCCTCGCATTCGTGCCGGCCAGCGGCTCGCCCGATGACACGCGCTCGCACTTCGACGCGCAGGACTACATGGAGAGCGCCACTCCCGGCGTGAAGGCCACCCCCGACGGCTGGATGAACCGGCTGATCGGCGCGCTCCCGAGTAAGGCCAGCGCGACGACGGCCATGAGTTTCGGTCCGACGCTGCCGCGCATCCTCGCGGGTTCCTACGACGTCGCGACCGTTCCGCTGGGGCGCGCTGCAGCCGCGAGCATCCCGCTCGACCGGCCGCTGATCAACGCGGCGTTCGACAAGCTCTATGACGGCGACGATGCTCTGAGCCGCGCCTACCGCGAGGGGCTTACCTCGCACAGGAAGGTGATGGCGGAGCTCACGCAGGACATGATGGCGGCCGACAACGGCGCCCCTTCGCCGATCACCTTCGCCCAAGACACCGATCATCTGGCGAAGTTGATCGCGCACGATCCGTCGGTGAGTATCGCATTCTTCGCGCTCGGCGGCTGGGACACGCACGTCAACCAAGGCGCGGGCGAAGGCCAGCTCGCGAACCGGCTCGGACCGCTCGCGCAAGGGCTCGCCGGCTTGGCCAAAGGACTGGGCAAAGGCTACGAAGACACGGTCATCGTGGTGATGTCGGAGTTCGGGCGCACCGTGCGCGAGAACGGCAATCGCGGCACCGATCACGGCCATGGCAACGTGATGTGGGTCATGGGCGGGCCGGTCGCGGGCGGCAAGCTCTACGGCCGCTGGCCGGGAATCGCGCAGCAGGCTCTGTACGAAGGCCGCGACGTGCCGGTGACTACCGACTTCCGCAGCGTGATCGCAAACGTGCTGCAGGGTCACATGAAGCTGAGCAGCGACGCGGTCGCGCGCGTGCTGCCGGGAGCGCCGGCGATCAGCGGCGGCGCACTGATCCGGACGTGATCTTTCAGTCTCACCGCAGGTGAGGATTGAACGCCAAGTACCCGAACGTCGCGGCGAACCCGGCGGCCACGATAGCGCCTGCTGGATTGCGCTCCGCGAGCAAAGCGAGAGCGCCGAAGGCAAAGGTCGCCGTCAAGACGGAGAAGGCTAGGACGCGAGCGCCGGTCGATTTCGGGAGGAAAGCCATTAGCCTCCGATCCGGTTGCCATGGCAGATCGCAACTCTAAACCTCTCCCCTTCTTCAGGGGAGAGGGTGCGAGCGTGAGCGAGCGGGTGAGGGGTCGTTTGTTGGTTTCAGGTTTTTACAAACTGACAAACGACCCCTCACCTTCCCATCGCTAGCGCGATGGGCCCCTCCTCTCCCCTGAAGAGGGGAGAGGAAAGAAACCGCAAAAACAAAAACGGCTCCGGTTGCCCGGAGCCGTTTTCGTTTGGGTCCTCAGACGTGTGGACTTAAGCGGCGTTGAGGAGCTTCTCGAGTTTCGCGGTCGCGGCCTCGGGCTTGATCTTCTCGACGGCGGCGACTTCGTGAGCCAGGCGCTCGAGCGCCTGCTCGTAAATCTGACGTTCGCTGTAGGACTGCTCCGGCTGCGACGCGCCGCGGTGCAGATCGCGCACCACTTCGGCGATCGAGACCGGGTCGCCCGAATTGATCTTGGCTTCGTATTCCTGGGCGCGGCGGCTCCACATGGCGCGCTTCACCCGGGCTCGGCCCTTCAGGGTGGTCAACGCCGCTTCCATGACTTTGCGGGTGGAGAGTTTGCGTAAGCCAGAATTCTCGACCTTGCGGATCGGCACGCGCAGGGTCATGCGGTCGCGTTCAAAGCTGATGACGAACAGCTCGACCTTCTGGCCGCCGATCAATTGAGACTCAATGCTGGTGACTTTGCCGACGCCGTGAGCGGGATAAACAACGAAATCACCCGCCGAAAACGGGGCGGTGCTCTTCACGTCCTTCGCGCTTTTTGCTGCTTTGGGCATGCTCGGTCTCTCTCCACACCATTGTTATGACCCCCCACTTAAATCGTGGGCGGGGTCTGTTGTTTGGCGTCTCGGGAAACCCTGATCCCCCCGAATGAGCCGGAACCTCGCCATTGGCGCCGGCGCTCCACTTCGGATCCTGGCGTCCCCAGCCGCTCTTGCGGTCATGGGGCCGAGACGCGTCTTTTTTTGTGCTCCCGTCGACGAAAGACACAGGTAAATCAAAGACTTACCTATGGTCCCGCAGGCTTGGAAACGGGAGAAAAAATAATCCGCCGGTTCCCCGACGGATTGGTCAAATAGGTATCACAAAATGGGGTCAAAAGACAGGTCAAAAGGGCTTTTCAGCCCTCTAACACCGTATACAAGCCTTGCGAAAAGCTCAGGCGTTGGATCCAGGATTGGAGCTAAGGAGCTGTTTCTTATCGGGTTTGCCTTTCCACTCGTCGGCATCGGTGGGGGTCTCGCCCTTGGCCGTGATGTTCGGCCACTTCTCAGCGTATTCCTTATTAATTTCAATCCAGTCGGCGGCCTGTTCGTCCGAGTCGGGAACGATGGCTTCGGCCGGGCATTCCGGCTCGCAGACGCCGCAGTCGATGCACTCGTCGGGGTGGATGACGAGCATGTTCTCGCCCTCGTAGAAACAATCCACCGGGCACACTTCGACGCAGTCCATGTACTTGCACTTGATGCAGTTCTCAGTGACGACGTAGGTCATGTGGTGTCCCCCGGGCGTGGCGCCCAATCGACGTGCGGCTCTTTGGGTATTCGATTTGGCGCGGATGCGTCAACGCCGTTCTTTGCAGGAAAAGCTTGCGCCTCAATCACCTCGGGGCGGTCATAGCCTGAGAGGGAGGGCCGCCTCTTCCGGGCCCAGACGCTCCGGCGGCGCCGGCTCCGCGAACAGCGTGCGCGCTTCGGTCGCCGGACCCCGGTGATCGGCGACATCGGTAACGATGACAGTGCGCCGCAGCCGGCCGAGGGTGATCGTGAGGCGGTCGCCGGCGCGGACCGTTGCGCTCGGCTTCTCGACGGGCGCGCCGTTCAATGTCGCCTGGCCGCGCTCGATCAGTTTTTGCGCGAGCGAGCGGGTTTTGCAGAAGCGCGCGAACCACAGCCACTTATCCAGTCGAAGGGCCTCGCTCATGACGGGATCAGTTCCTTGAGCTTGGCAAAGGGCGAGTGGGCGGCATGGGCCTCGCCCGCGGGTGCCGGCCGCTTGCGACGGCGGAAGCCGAAGGCGATGCCGGCCTCCTTCTGCTTGGCGCGGAACCCGAGCGCTTTCAGAATCGCGACCGCGCTGTCCGGGCCGGTGCCGATCAGCGACAGGAGCGCCGGCGGGAGCACCTCGGCCTTTTCGCGGGCAACCTTGCGGACCTCGGCGGCGAAGCGTTCGAGCATGTCGACCCGGTAGGCCAGCGGCCCGATCGGCGCGTAACCGCAGGCGGCGTAAAAGCCGCGGTCGATGCCGCCGGCGATCACCACATTGACGCGGCCCGGCGGGATCGCCTCGGGCAAAGCGAGATCGGGGTTCGCCGCGATCCAAAGCTGTCCGCGCAACCTGATAGCCGCAGCCTTGAGCAGCGCCGGCATATAGATGTGACCGACGCCCATGCGAATACCGAGGCGCGCCAGCTGCTTGCGGCCCTCGTCGCTGAGATCCCGCAGCTGATGCTCGACGGCCGGACGCGGCACCGAGCCGAGATGTTCCGAGAGCTGGAATACGACGCCGCGCAGGGCGCCGGGCAACGCGGCCGCGCGCGCTTTGACGAGCGGGGCGAGCACCGCGGCGATGTGGCTTTCGATCCAGGTGCGCAGGCGTTCCTCGACCTTGAGACGTTGCGCGGGCTCGACGCGCTCGTCCGCCAGCACCTCGAACTGCGGGCGCAACCGCTCGGCGCCAGGTTTGAGGACGCCAATCGCATCGCCCTCCCACAGGATGCGGGCACGATCGTCGAGGCTGAAGGCCCTATCGGGAGCCTCCGTGATAGCGGCGATGCGCTGCGCGAGAACGGGACGAAGGGCCGCGTTGGCCGCGTTGTGCACGGCCCGATCGGCGGTGCGCAAGCCCGTGCGCTCGGCCCTGAACCGCAGCCCTTCGAGCTGGCCCAAGCGATGGCCGTCGACCTCGACCAGGCCGGCGGTGACATCGGCTGTCAAAAGATCGTCGCCGCGCAGTTTCTTGCTCAAGTGCGCGGTGCGGCTGTCGACGAACTGATGCGTGAGCTTCTCGTGGAGCGCATCGGAGAGGCGGTCTTCGACTTCGCGTGTACGCTCCTGCCACGCCAGGCTATCGGTCATCCAGTCGTTGCGGTGGGTGATGAACGTCCACACGCGGATCGCGGCGATGCGATCCATCAGCACATGGATGTCGCCGTCGACGCGGTCGATGCGCCCGACGTGGCCGGCGACCCAATCCTCCGGCAGCACCTCGTCGCCTTCGGTGAGATGCTGATAGACCTGCATCATCAACCGCGCATGGACCTCCGGGCGGACTTTACGGAAGTCGGGGACCTGCGCCACGTCCCACAGCAGCTTGAGGCGCGAAGGTCCCGTGGCGCGCGCCCGTGTGTCGGTATCTTTCACCATGGCCTCGAGCACGAGCTGATCCTCACCGGGCGGCGGACGGATCAGCTCGCGCACCGGCGGCATTTGCCGCAGAGAACCCAACAACGCTTCGACCGAGGTGAATCGGAGATTCGTGTTGCGCCAGAATAAGGTCTGGAGCGGCGGGAACTCGTGCGCCTCGACGCGCGCGACCAAGTCCGGATCAAGCTCCGGTGAATCCGCCGTGACGCCAAAGGTGCCGTCGTTCATGTGCCGCCCCGCGCGCCCGGCGATCTGTGCGACTTCGGGCGCGGTGAGTGCGCGCGGGCTGTTCCCGTCGAACTTCACCAGCGAGGCAAAGGCGACATGGTCGACGTCCATATTGAGGCCCATGCCGATGGCGTCGGTGGCGACCATGTAGTCGACGTCACCGTTCTGATAGAGCGCGACCTGGGCATTGCGCGTGCGCGGGGAGAGTGCGCCCATCACCACCGCCGCGCCGCCACGGTGACGGCGAATCAGCTCGGCGATGCCGTAGACCTCGGAGACCGAAAACGCGACCACCGCAGAACGCCGCGGCAGACGGGTGAGCTTCTTCGATCCGGTGTAGAGCAGCTTCGAGAAGCGGGGCCGGGTGACGAACTGGACGCCGGGGACGAGCTTGCGGATCAGCGGCTTGATGGTCTCAGCGCCGAGGAACATGGTCTCGATACGTCCGCGCGCGTGCAGCAGGCGGTCAGTGAAGACGTGACCGCGGTCGACGTCGGCGGCGAGCTGGATCTCGTCGACGGCGAGGAACGCGACCTCGCGGTCGACCGGCATGCTCTCGACCGTGCAGATGAAATAGCGCGCATACGGCGGGATGATCTTCTCCTCGCCCGTGATCAATGCGACCGCGCGCGCGCCCTTGAGCTTGACGACGCGGTCGTAATTTTCGCGTGCGAGCAGGCGCAGCGGAAAGCCGATCATGCCCGTGACGTGACCGAGCATGCGGTCCATGGCGAGATAGGTCTTGCCGGTGTTGGTGGGACCGAGGACCGCGGTCACAATGGCCCCGCGCGCGCCTCCGTCAGGCGCGGGCACAGAACTACGGGAATCCAGGGTCACGTTGGCTGCGGCGAGGCCTTCTCAGCGATACGGTCAGGACGCGCGGGCGCGATGGTCGCGCCAGCGGCGATCGACGTATTCCTTGAGCTGCCGCTCCATCGACGAGAAGGTCGAAGCGACCGCGGCATTGATGTCGGTGTGAGCCTTGACCTCGTCGGGACTCTTCGAGTCCTTGCCGGCCACGAGCGTCGCGCCGGGGACGTCGAGCTCGACGGCGACGCGGAAGGGTTGGTCCTTAGTGGTGAGATTGGAGCGGCTGCGGTGGAGGTGTTCGACGACCACGCGGCAGGCAGTGGCTCGGTCGAACAGGTGATCGAGCTTGGCGACCTTCTCGCGAATGCGGGTTTCGACCGCTTCGGAATGGTCGACACCGTGAAAAGCGATCTGGACGGGGACTTGCATTGTTCGCGCTCCGCTGTTGAACGGCGGCCGGATCGTCACGAGCCGCCGGGACTTGAGGTGGAATGGTGCGGCCGGTCTCGTGACCCATGATGGGCTGTCCGGGACTTGCCCGCAACGGTCCGCTCGGCCGGCCAAATTTTCGGAAAGTCGTTGAATTTCCTGGCGACGGCACCTCTTGCGATATAAAGCCCTTCATCTCATATCTGCCGCCGGCCGGGCGCCCGCAAGGGGTCGCCGGCATCGGATTTTTGGGAACAACCGCTAGGGACGAGACGGCTGCCATGGTCGAGACGGCAACTGACAATCAAGCGCAACATACAGGCGAGACTCGGGCGTTCGAGGCGGAGGTCGCCAAGCTGCTCGATATCGTGGTTCATTCGCTCTACTCGCACCGCGAGATTTTCCTGCGCGAGCTGATCTCCAACGCCTCCGATGCGTGCGACAAATTGCGCTACGCCGCGCTGACCGAGCCCGCATTGCTCGGCGAGGATGCGCGCTTCGCGATCCACATCGGCGTCGACAAGGCGGCGAAGACACTGACCATCGCCGACAACGGCATCGGCATGAACCGCGACGAATTGATCGCGAACCTCGGCACGATCGCCAAATCCGGCACCGCCGAATTCCTGAAAACCCTCGGCAAGAGCGAGAAGGGCAAGGACGTCAACCTGATCGGCCAGTTCGGCGTCGGCTTCTATTCGTCGTTCATGGTTGCCGACAAAGTGGAAGTGTTCACGCGGCGCGCCGGCGAAACCCACGGCTGGGTGTGGACGTCGTCGGGCCAGGGCTCGTTCACGGTCGCGGAAGCGCCGGACGCCGCGCGTGGCGCGCGCATCGTGCTCCACATGAAGGAGGATGCGTTCGAGTATCTCGAGCCGCAGCGCCTGCGCACCGTGGTCAAGACCTACTCCGACCACATCGCCCTGCCGGTGATCCTCGATCCTGTCGCCGGCGAAGCCGACGCGAAGGAAGAGACGCTCAACGCGGCTTCGGCGCTTTGGATGCGGCCCAAGTCTGAGGTCACGGCCGAGCAGTACAAGGAATTCTATCACCACGTCGCGCACGCTTTCGATGAGCCGTGGCACACGCTGCATTTTCGCGCCGAGGGTGCGATCGAATACACGGCGCTCCTGTTCATTCCGGGCGCGAAACCGTTCGACCTCTTCAACCCCGACCGCAAGAGCCACGTGAAGCTCTATGTGAACCGGGTGTTCATCTCCGACGAGCTTGACGGCCTGATGCCGCGCTACTTGCGCTTCGTGCGCGGCGTCGTCGACAGCTCGGACCTGCCGCTCAACATCAGCCGCGAGATGCTGCAGGACAATCCGCTGCTAAAGAAAATCCAGTCAGGGCTGGTTAAGCGCCTGATCAAGGACCTGAAGGACCGCGCCGAGAAACCTGAAGAGTACAAGACGTTCTGGGCCGCTTTCGGCGCCGTGCTGAAGGAAGGTCTTTACGAGGATTTCGAACGCCGCGAGGACCTGCTCTCGCTCGCGCGCTTCACCTCCACCACCGGCGAATTCGTGTCGCTGAAGGACTACGTCGCGCGTATGAAGCCGGGACAGGAGGCGATCTACACCATCACCGGCGATAACGCGGCCGCGCTGAGGAACAGCCCGCAGCTCGAGGGGTTCATCGCCAAGGGCATCGAAGTCCTGCTGTTGACCGATCCCATCGACGAGTTCTGGGTGCCGACCATCGGCACCTTCGAGAAGCACGGCTTCAAGTCCGTGGGCGAAGCCGGAGCCGATCTCTCGAAGATCGCCACCGACGGCGAAACCAAAGTCGATGAAGCCGCGGCCGCCGAATCGATCAAGGACGTGATCGCGAAGCTCAAGACGTCGCTGGGCGACGCGGTCGCCGACGTGCGCGCGTCCAACCGCCTGACCGGAAGCGCCGTATGCCTGGTCGCCGACAGCGGCGGCATGAGCTTGCATTTCGCGCGTCTGCTGAGCAAACACGGCGAGGCCGGGCCGGTTCCCGTCAAGCGCGTACTCGAGGTCAATCCCACGCATGCCCTTATCAAGCGCTTGGGCGACTTGAGCGGCGACGCGTTCACGGATGCCGCATTCCTGCTGCTGGATCAGGCCCGTATCGTCGAAGGCGAGACCGTGCCGGATCCGGTCGCGTTCGCCCGGCGTCTGTCGGCGATGCTGGAGAAGAGCCTCGGCTAGGCGCCGGGGCTGACAACGCCGTAAGCTCGGTTTGCAGCGACGTAACCACCCGGCATAAGCCCCCGGCGGTATAGTCACGCCCACATTTTCGACTGGCTTGGGGAAGATCGACGATGCTTCGGAGAATTGCCGCGCGCGGTTTGCGTGAGATGAAGCCGCTTGCTCTGGCGCTTGGCCTCGTCCTGATCGTGCGTACGGTCGCGGCAGAGCCTTACACCGTCCCGACGCCGTCGATGGTCCCGACACTCATGGTCGGCGACAAGCTGATCGCGAGCAAGTACGCCTACGGCTACAGCCGCTATTCCTCACCCATCGGCCTGATGCCCGACTTCAAGGGCCGCGTGCTCGACCACGCCCCGGAACGCGGCGATGTCATCGTCTTCCGCCTGCCGCGCGACACCACCGAGACCTACGTCAAACGCGTGGTCGGGCTGCCGGGCGACCGCGTGCAGATGCGTGACGGCCGCCTCTACATCAACGATGTGCTGGTACCGCGCGAAGAGGCTGGTGAGTTCAAGACCGAACTTTCGGGTCATCCCTTCACGCTCAAGCGCTACATCGAGATGCTGCCCGGCGGGCACGCCCACGATGTGCTCGAGATCTCCGATCACGAAGCCCTCGACAGCACCCAAGAATTCGAGGTTCCGGCCGGCCACTTCTTCATGATGGGCGATAACCGCGACGATTCGCTCGACAGCCGCGTCTCGGAGATCGCCGGCGGCGTCGGTATGGTGCCCGAAGAAAACCTGATCGGCCGCGTCGACCGGGTGCTCTACTCGCGCGACCCCGAGCTGGCGTGGTGGGATCCCACCAACTGGGCGACGCTCGTCAGCCGGATCCGCCTGTTCAATTCCGTAAGCTAGGAAGAACAGCCGCGGCGGCGACGGCCCCCAGCGACGGCGCCTGCAGCCAGACCGCAACCGACTGATCCGCGGCGACGCCGCTGATGGTGCGAGACCACGCCGCCCCGTCGTATGCCCCGAGATCGGCGAGCTTCCTCACCGGATTTGCGCTGAGCAGCGTGCGGCCGCGATTCTCGCCGCGCACGACTTTGGCGGTTTCGGCGGGCGCCACGAGCGCGAACCAGACGTGCGCGCCGCGGATCTGAGATTCCGGGATTGACACCGCAATTGCCTCACCCTGGCGGGTCAACGAGACGTCGGGGCCTTGCTGCTGCAATTTTTTCGCGCGCGCGATCGCTCCAGCGACCTGGCCCGCGTCATTGCCAGGGAATTCGACACGCCCGTTGATCACCATCTGCGGCGTGTAGATATCGCTGTTATGGAACGCGGTGCGGTAGGCCTTCTGGCGCGCCGTCGCTTCGGGGATCGCGAGCTTGTCGGTCCAGCCGATGTAATCCCAGTAGTCGACATGGAATGCGAGCGCGACCACATCGTCGCGATGGGCGAGCTTGGCGAGAATGTCGTCGGCCGGCGGGCAGGATGAGCACCCCTGCGAGGTGAACAGTTCGATCAGGATCGGGCTTGCCGACGCCGGCGCTGCGAGTGCTGCCATCAGCGTGAGCGAGAGCAAACCGCGTTTGATCATGACTGTTCTCCCACCGCCGCTACGATACGGCGCACGACGTCGCTCCAGTCGCCGTCGCGCGCCTGCACGAAAGGCCGCACGGAAGGGTACCACGGATTGGGATCGCGATCCGGCAGCCAGTACCAATGCCGCCCGCGGGATCTCGAGAGCATCAGCAGGCTCGGTCTCCCGAGTGCCCCTGCGAGATGGGCGGTCGTGTTGCTCACGCTGACCACGAGGTCGCAGGCCATGATCTGTGCGGCGGCGGCCTCGAGATCGGCTCCGGGATCTATGTCCGGATCGAAATACAATCCCGGCACGTCGGATAAGCGCACACCATATTGGAGGCTGACGACAAAGAGCCCCGGGTCGGAGAGCAGCGGCTTCAATGCTTTGAGCGGCGCCGACTTGAAGGCGCCGAGGGTCGCCGTGCTCAGCCACGACAGCCCGACGATGCGCCGGCCCTTGGCGAGCGCTTCGTAGCGGTCGCGCACCTGGGCGGCCTTCGCGGGATCCGCCTTCAGGTATCCGACGGGCGGCGTGACGTCGGCAAAATTGCCGCGCAGCCACCGGCCGGCATCGCCGATGGGAATCTGAAAGTCGATGCCCGGCGCCGTGACGGCGGGATTCCACGGATCGGACCACGGGACGATCTCCACGCCCGGAAATGCACGGGTGAACAGCGGCATGAGGCGCGGCTCACACTCGATGACCAAGCGCGCCCCGGCGGCAAGCAGCTCGGGCACGAAGCTCGCGAACATCATCTGCTCGCCGAGGCCCTGATCGGCGCAGAGCAGGATTTTTTTCCCGGCCAGCAGCTGACCGCGCCAAACGGGTTGCGGCAGCGGCCGATTGCCGCCGCTCTGCGCCCAGAACGGCCGGTAGCGCCAGGTGTAGGCGATCCAACCTTCGTCGAATCGTCCGAGCGCGAACAACGGCCCGATGCGCCCGAGCTGCGCCAGGACATGCTCCGGTTCCCGCGCGACGATCGCATCGAGCTGTGCGAGGGCTTCGGCCGGACGGCCGTCGCGCTCGAGGGCGCCGGCGAGATTGAAGCGCAGCACGGTCATCTCGGGTTGGATGGCAACGGCGCGCGCGAACGCCTCGATCGCGCGCGTCTCATCGCCCTCGGCGGCGAAGATCAGACCGAGATTGTTGTGGGCCTGCACGCAGGCCGGGTCGACCGCGATGGCGCGCGCAAACAACGCCTTTGCATCAGCACCGCTGCCGTAGGCCTGCTTGAGTGCGCCAAGATTGACGAGCGCCGGGACATTCCGGGGCTCTCGCGTCAGCACGTGTTCGAGAAGCGACGCGGCTTCGTCGACGCGGCCCGCGTCCTGTGCCGAGACCGCGCGATCGAAGAGGTCAGAGGTCGAAGACGTGTTGGGCGTGATTGCCAGCTCCAGTGCCGCCGGGCAAGCCGCGAAACGGCTCTATCCGGAGGGCCATTGTTCAGAGTGCCCGAACCTCGCGGCTCTTGCACTCTGATGAATGGGCCCCGGCTCTCCCTTCGGTCGGCCGGGGTGGAGTTCCCGTTAGGCCGCCAGGCTGCGCAGCACGTAGTGCAGCACGCCGCCGTTGCGGTAGTAGTCGAGCTCGCCCGCGGTATCGATGCGCGCCTGGACCGTGATCGTATCCTTCTTGCCGTTGGCGCGGTTGATGGTGACCTTCACGTCGCCGAGCGGCTTCAGGCCCGAGAGCCCTTCGATGTCGAAGGTCTCTGTTCCATCCAATCCGTGGGTCTTGCGGGTCTCGCCGTTCTTGAACTGCAAGGGCAGTACGCCCATGCCGACCAAGTTGGAGCGATGGATGCGCTCGAAGCTCTCCACCAGGACCGCACTCACGCCGAGCAGCTTGGTGCCCTTCGCCGCCCAGTCGCGCGACGAGCCGGTGCCGTATTCCTTGCCGCCGACGATGACGAGCGCGTTATTGCCCGCCTGGTATTTCATCGCCGCGTCGTAGATCGGCATCACTTCGCCCGAGGGCTGGTGCTTGGTCACGCCGCCTTCGATGCCCGGCACCATCTCGTTGCGGATGCGAATGTTGGCGAAGGTGCCGCGCATCATCACCTCGTGATGGCCGCGCCGCGCGCCGTAGGAATTGAAATCCTTCGGCTCGACGCCGTGGGCGATGAGGTACTTGCCGGCGGGGCTATCCTTCTTGATCGAGCCGGCGGGGCTGATGTGGTCGGTCGTGACCGAGTCACCCAGGATCGCGAGCGGGCGCGCGCCCTTGATGTCGCTGATCGCCTTCGGGCTTTTACCCATCCCGACGAAGTAGGGCGGATTGGCGACGTAAGTCGACTTGCCGTCCCAGCTGTACGTCTCGCTGCGCGTGGCCTTCACCGCCTGCCACGGTGCCGGACCCTTGAAGACATCGGAGTAGCGCGTCTTGAACATCTCGCGGGTCAGGAACTGCTCGATGAACGAACTCACTTCCGCCGGGCTCGGCCAGATGTCCTTCAGGTAGACCGGCTTGCCGTCCTTGCCCGTACCCAAGGGCTCCTTGACGATGTCCTTGCGCATGGAGCCGAGCAGCGCGTAGGCGACGACCAGCGGCGGCGAAGCGAGATAGTTCGCCTTCACGTGCGGGCTGATGCGGCCTTCGAAGTTGCGATTGCCGGAGAGCACGGCGGTCACCACCAGATCGCCGGTCTCGATCGACTTCGCGATGTGATCTTCAAGAGGACCAGAGTTGCCGATGCACGTGGTGCATCCGTAACCCACGGTGTCGAAGCCGAGCGCGTCGAGATCCGCCTGAAGGCCCGCCTTGGTGAGATAATCGGTGACGACCTGGCTGCCGGGCGCGAGCGATGTCTTCACCCACGGCTTGCGCGTTAGGCCCTTCTCGCGCGCCTTGCGGGCGAGCAGGCCGGCGGCGAACAGCACGGCGGGGTTCGAGGTATTGGTGCACGAGGTGATGGCTGCAATGACGACGTCGCCATCATCGAGCGTGCTTTTCGCACCCGGCCCGGAGAGCCCTTCGACCGGCGCGGAGGCCGGCTTAGGGTGCGTGAATCCGTCAGCGAGCGCCTTGTCGAATTCCTTGGCGGCGTTGACGAGCGCCACGCGGTCCTGCGGCCGCTTCGGTCCGGCGAGCGACGGTTCGACATCGGCGAGGTCGAGCGAAAGCGTATCGGTGAACACCGGTTCCGGTGAAGCCGCATCGCGCCACAGGCCCTGTGCCTTCGCATAAGCCTCGACCAATGCGACGCGATCGGGATCGCGGCCGGTGAAGGTCAGATAGCGGCACACTTCCTTGTCGATCGGGAAGAAGCCGCAGGTCGCGCCGTATTCGGGGGCCATGTTGGCGATGGTCGCGCGGTCGGTGAGCGAGAGATCGTCCAACCCCGGACCAAAGAACTCGACAAATTTCCCGACCACGCCCTTCTTGCGCAGCATCTGGGTGACCACGAGCACGAGATCGGTCGCGGTCGTGCCTTCCTTGAGCTTGCCGGTGATCTTGAAGCCGATGACTTCGGGGATCAGCATCGGCGTCGGCTGGCCGAGCATCGCCGCTTCCGCTTCGATGCCGCCCACGCCCCAGCCGAGGACGGCGAGGCCGTTGACCATGGTCGTATGGCTGTCGGTGCCGACGAGCGTGTCGGGATAAGCGAGCGTCTTGCCGTTCTCGTCACCGGTCCACACGACCTGGGCGAGGTATTCGACGTTCACCTGATGGCAGATGCCGGTGCCCGGCGGCACGACGCGGAAATTGTTGAAGCCGACCTGGCCCCAGCGCAGGAACTGATAGCGCTCACCATTGCGTTCGAACTCGAGGTCGATGTTCTTCTGCAGCGCCGTGGTGCTGGCATAGGCATCGACCATCACCGAGTGGTCGATGACGAGATCGACCGGCGACAGCGGATTGATCTTCTGCGGATCGCCGCCGAGCGCCTTGATCGCATCGCGCATCGCCGCGAGGTCGACAACCGCGGGCACACCGGTGAAGTCCTGCATCAGCACGCGCGCGGGGCGATATGCGATTTCCTGGTCGGAGGTTTTTGTCTTGAGCCAGCCGGCGAGCGCCTTGATGTGATCGACCGTGACGCTCGCGCCGTCCTCGTAGCGCAGCAGATTCTCGAGCAGCACCTTGAGTGAGAAGGGCAGGCGCGCGATGTCGCCGATCTTCTCCGCCGCGACCGGCAGGCTGAAGTAGTCGTAGCTCTTGGCGCCGACCGCGAGGGTCCGGCGGGTCTTCAGGCTGTCGTGACCGGAGAGGGGCATGGGCATTCCTTCGACATCTAGAGCGCGGGCCGCGCGCGTGGCGGCGGTGGCTAGATTCGAGGAACGCTGCAATCACCGCGCGTGCCTATCCAGCTTTCGCGCGCGCCCCCGCATCCAACCGCCGTTTTTGGCTGTCGTCCGGCATCATCCACATCCTTCGCCCAAAGTCCAGCGCCGGTTGGGCAGGTTTCGCTTGCCAACCCATTGGTGCATCTGGCGATTTGTGAGATGCGCACGACCGGTAGATGACCCAAAAAGTCGCCACATTTCGGCAGTGAACTCAGGGTCATGGGCAGTGGCTAGGCTTTCGCTCCTTCGAGCCTAGCTCCCTGTTCGGCAAGGCGGTTCCCCTACTGCCTTGCTCCAGACAGCCCACTTCGGCGGCCGGCGCTCGCATCCCCTTCTCCCCAATCCCGAGGCGCCGGCCGCCTTTTTCGCACCCCCTGGCTCGAATCAGCGCCTCTGCTATGGTCCGCCGGTACGGGGGATTCCTTGGAACGCATTGCTGCAGCCACATTTTCCGGGACTGATCTGGCCTGCCGCCGGGGTGGCCGGCTGGTCTTTTCCGGGCTGAACTTCGAGGTCCAGCCAGGGGCGGCCTTGGTGCTGCGCGGCGCCAACGGCAGCGGCAAGACCACGCTTCTGCGGGTGATGTCCGGCCTGATTCGCCCGACCCGGGGCCAACTCGCCTGGGATGGACAGGCCCTCGAGGATCCCGAGCTCCACGGTGCACGCCTGCGCTTCATCGGCCACTTGGACGCGGTAAAGCCCGCGCTCACGGTCGCGGAGAATCTCTCCTTTTGGCAGGCGCTGTGGGGCGGCGATGTCGCCATCCACGATGCGCTCGCGGCCCTCGATCTTGCGCACCTCGCCGCATTTCCGGCGCGACTGCTCTCGGCCGGGCAACGTCACCGGTTGGCGCTGAGCCGTCTCCTCGCCGCGCCCGCGCCGCTGTGGCTGCTCGACGAGCCGGGCAATGCGCTCGACGACCGCTCGCTCGGTCTGTTGGCTGCGGCGATCGCCAGCCACCGCGCGAAAGGCGGCATGGTCATCGCGGCAAGCCACGGAGCGGCGCCGCTCGGCGACTACCGCGAGCTCGACGTCGGCGCGTTCGGCGCCCACGAAGCCCACTGGAGCGAGGCCGTATGAGCGCCTTCGGCTCCATTCTCAAACGCGATTTGAGGCTCGCCGTGCGCCAGAGCGCCGAGAGCTTCACGGTCGTCGCCTTCTTCGCGATCGCGACGGCGCTGTTTCCGCTGGGTATCGGTCCTGAGGTCAATATCCTCGCGCGCATTGCGCCGGGCGTGCTGTGGGTGACGGCGCTGCTCGCCGCACTGCTGTCGCTCGATCGCCTGTTCGCGGTCGACTTCGAGGACGGCACGCTCGATCAGCTCGTGCTCTGCGGCAAGCCGTTGGTGTCGGTTGCGCTCGCCAAAGCCACCGCGCATTGGCTGACGACCGGTTTGCCGCTGATCGTCGTCTCGCCGCTGCTCGCCCTCACGTTGCATCTGCCGGGGAGCGGATACGCCGCACTTCTCGGTGCGCTCGCGCTCGGCACGCCGACGGTGAGCCTGATCGGCGCGGTGGGCGCCGCACTCGTGCTCGGAACGCGCCGCGGCGGCGTCTTGCTGTCGTTCCTAGTGCTGCCGCTCTACATCCCAGTCCTGATCTTTGGGACTGCGACCGTCGAGGCCGCCATCCTCGGGCGTGATACGTCGTCGACCTTGAGTATCCTCGCCGCCCTCACCCTGTTCGCTGTTTCCCTGAGCCCCTGGGCGACGGTCGCTGCGCTCCGCCAGGCGGTCGAGTAAGGATTCCAGGTCATTGGGGCGGTGCTTTCAGGTGATTCCTCACGCGAAGGCAGGCGGAAAGCCGGGCTTTGCATACAGCGCAGTCAGCGGATCACAAATCGCGCGGAAGTGGTCGGAATCCAGCCACTTACGTCTTATATTTAAGTAGCAGCCCTGGGGCCCGCGCGATAAACCTGCGGCCCCGCTACCGGAATCACGATTCACAGCGTCGCCATGCACAGGTTCGCCAACCCCACCAACTTCATGCGGGTCGCCAACGCGATCTTCCCGTGGGCTGCAGGACTGGCGGTGATTCTGTTCGTTATCGGACTGCCGATCGCGCTCTACTTCTCGCCGCCCGACTATCAGCAAGGCGAGACGGTGCGCCTGTTCTATGTCCACGTGCCCTCGGCCTGGATCTCGATGATGGCTTACGGCGTGATCTCCGCCGGCAGCGCGACCTTCCTGATCTGGCGTCACCCGATGGCGAACGTCACCGCCCGGGCTGCCGCGCCGATCGGCGCGCTGTTCACCGCCGTCGCCCTCATCACCGGCATGCTGTGGGGCCAGCCCATGTGGGGCACGTTCTGGGTGTGGGACGCGCGTCTGACATCCTATTTGATCCAATTCTTCCTCTACATCGGATACATCGCGCTCGCCGACGCCTTCGAGGATCCCGAGCGCGGCGACAAGGCGGCGGCGGTCCTTGGTGTCGTCGGCTCGGTCAATCTGCCGATCATTCATTTCTCGGTAGAATGGTGGAACACGCTGCACCAGCCGTCGATCATCAAACTGGATCACATGACGGTGGACCCGGCGATCATGAGGCCATTCCTCGTCATGCTCGCCGCATTCACGTTCTATTTCCTCGCGGTGCTGATCATCCGCATCCGGGCGGAATTGCTCGCGATTAAGCTGCGCAACGCGCGCATGAGCGAAGTCGCAATGCGACAAGTGCCGGCGGAGTAACCCATGGACCTCGCCACATACTTCAACATGGGCGGCTATGCCGCCTTCGTCTGGCCGGGTTACGGAATCGCGGCGCTGGCGGTGATCGGCATGCTGCTGTGGTCGCTGCGTACGTTGCGCGCGCGTGAGCGCGAGTTCGCGGCGATACGCAAGAACAGGCGGGGAGGCAATGATGACTCGTAAGCGCCGGCGGCTGTATTTTGTTCTGCTCGGTCTGGCGGGGATCGGCGCGGGCACCGCATTGGTGCTCAACGGCCTGCGCGACAATATCCAATTCTTCTTTAGCCCGACGGAAATAGCCCAGCGTCACTTCTCGCCCAGCCAACGTATCCAGATCGGCGGCCTGGTCGAGTCCGGCTCGGTCAAGAAAAGCGGCAGCGACGTGTTCTTCACCGTCACCGACACCGCGAAATCGCTGCCCGTGCATTACCAGGGCCTGCTGCCGGACCTGTTCCGCGAAGGCCAGGGCGTGGTGGCCGAAGGCCATCTCGGGCACGACGGCGTATTCGTCGCGACCGAAGTGCTCGCCAAGCACGACGAGAACTACATGCCCAAAGAGGTCGCCGACGCGCTCAAGAAGAGCGGCCATTGGAAAGAAGGCGAGGCGCTGCCCGCCGCCAAATCGATGCCGGCCGCAAACGGCGCAGCGAACCCCTAACCTCCGCAGGTTTCAATGATCACCGAACTCGGTCATTTCGCACTGGCGCTGGCGATGATCGTCGCCCTGGTGCAGGCAAGCGTGCCCTTGATGGGCGCGCAGCGGGGCAACGCCGCCTGGATGGCCCTCGCCAAGCCCGCGGCGCTTTCGCAATTCGTGCTGGTGCTGTTCGCCTTCGGCGCCTTGATGCACGCCTACATCGTTTCCGACTTCTCGGTGAGCGCGGTCTACGAGAACTCTCACACCGCGAAGCCTCTGCTCTACAAGATCAGCGGCGTGTGGGGAAACCACGAGGGCTCGCTGCTTCTGTGGGTGAGCATCCTTGCCATCTTCGGCGGCGCGGTCGCGGCGTTCGGCGACAATCTGCCGCCGACGCTCAAGGCCCGTGCGCTTAGCGTTCAAGGCATGATCAGCCTGGGCTTCATCGCCTTCATCCTGTTCACCTCGAACCCGTTCACCCGCCTTGTCCCCGCACCCCCGCAAGGCCACGGGCTCAATCCGCTGCTGCAGGACCCCGGCCTCGCGGTGCATCCGCCCATGCTCTACATGGGCTACGTCGGCTTCTCGATGGCGTTCTCCTTTGCCGTCGCCGCGCTGATCGAAGGCCGCGTCGACGCCGCCTGGGCGCGCTGGGTGCGGCCGTGGACGCTCGCGGCTTGGATGTTCCTCACGCTCGGTATCGGCCTTGGAAGCTGGTGGTCCTACTACACGCTCGGCTGGGGCGGCTGGTGGGCGTGGGACCCGGTCGAGAACGCCTCGTTCATGCCGTGGCTCACGGGCACCGCACTCCTGCATTCCGCGATCGTGGTCGAGAAACGCGAGGCGCTGAAGAGCTGGACGATCCTGCTCGCGATCATCACCTTCTCGCTGTCGCTGCTCGGCACCTTCCTGGTGCGCTCGGGCATCCTGACCTCGGTACATGCGTTCGCCGCCGATCCGGCGCGCGGGGTGTTCATCCTGGCACTGCTCGCGATTGCTATTGGGGGATCGCTGACGCTCTACGCCGTGCGCGCCCCGGCGCTGGACGGCGGCGGCGCGTTCGCGCCGATCTCGCGCGAGGGCGGGCTGCTGATCAACAATCTGCTGCTCACGACCGCCGGCGCCACCGTGCTGCTCGGTACGCTCTATCCACTCGCCGCCGAGGTTCTTGACATCGGCAAGATCTCGGTCGGACGGCCCTACTTCGACGCCGTGTTCATTCCCCTGATGGTGCCACTCGCGGCGCTGATGGGCGTGGGCCCGCTGCTGGCGTGGAAGCGCGGCGACGTGATGGGCGCGCTTGGACGCCTCAAGATCGCCGCGGCGATCGCCGCCCTCGGGGCGGTCGCGACGCTGGCGATCGCGGGCGTGAACCTCGATACATTGGGCGCGGCCCTTGGCTTCACGCTAGCACTTTGGCTCGGCGGCGCGACGCTGACGGAATGGGCGGGCCGCGTGCGGCTCGGCCGTTCGGGAGCCTGGACGCGCATCGCCAACCTGCCGCGCTCGGCCCACGGCATGACGCTCGCCCACCTCGGCATGGCCCTGGTGATCGCGGGCGCCACGGCTTCCACGGTGTGGCGCGATGAGAAGATCCAGGCCATGGCGCCCGGACAGTCGGTGAACATCGCCGGCTACACCATGACGTTCAAAGGCGCGGCACCCGTCGCGGGCCCGAACTTCGATGCGGCGGAGGCGACCATCGTCGTCACCAAAGGCGGACGCGAGATCGCGGTGATGCATCCGCAGCAGCGCACCTTTACCCAGCCGCCGCAGACCACGACCTACACGTCGATCCACACGAACTGGTTCGCCGATCTCTACGCCGCGCTGGGCGAGCCTGAGGGCAACGTGGAAGGCGCCTACGTCACGCGCTTCTACTATCAACCGCTGCTGCCGTTCCTGTGGTACGGCACGCTGCTGATGTTCTTCGGCGGGCTTGTCTCACTCACCGATCGCCGGCATCGCGTCGGCGCGCCGCGGCGCGCCAGCGCGCCGAGCATGGCTGTTCCTGTTGCCGCCGAATAAGCAATGAAGCGCTGGCCTTACATCCTTCCGCTCGTCTTCCTGCTCGTGCTCGGCGTGCTGTTCGGCAAGCGCCTGCTCGATATCGAGCACGGCACGGATCCGAGTTTGATCCCCACGGTTCTGCTGGAAACCCCCGCACCGGCGTTCGATCTGCCGCCGCTCCCGGGACGCGGTGACGCGCTCAAGAGCGATGACTTCAAAGGCAAGGTCACGCTCGTGAATTTCTGGGGCTCGTGGTGCATCGCCTGCGTTGCCGAGCATCCCATGCTGCTCGAGATCGCGAAAAGCGGCGTGGTGCCGATCGAGGGCGTCGACTGGCGCGACGAACCCGAGAAAGGTCTCGACTGGCTCGCGCGCCGCGGCGATCCCTACGACAAGGTCGGCCAGGATCCGAAGAGCCATGCGGCGATCGACTTCGGCGTCGTGGCGGCCCCGGAATCGTTCCTGATCGATAAGAACGGCATCATCCGCTACAAGCAGACCGGCCCGATCACCCGCGAAGACTGGAACAACAAGATCCGTCCGCTGGTCGAGAAGCTCTTTCCAGCACAGTGGGATCCGAAGCTTGGAATTCACGTGACTTGAAGTCGCGGC
>JADMIO010932602.1_pt1 | contig 59598 bp, 57 predicted proteins | sample 8958161 | NCBI WGS metagenome assembly JADMIO01 (sample SAMN16585339, study PRJNA669376) | soil metagenome | isolation source: Crop rotation soil | place: USA: Cullars Rotation, Alabama | collected 2011 | reverse complement strand
CGCGACTTCAAGTCACGTGAATTCCAAGCTTCGGATCCCACTGTGCTGGAAAGGCTGTACCGTGGCCTGGCGCCGATGCTGCCCGGTGATCCATCGTCGCTCGTCGACCTGGTCACCACCGATTACGTCGCCGCTGGAATCGTGGCGCTCAGGAATGAGCCAGGCGCATCGCGCGGCGTATTCCATCTCTGTGCCGGCCAGGGCGCAATCCCGCTCGGCGACCTCATCGACGCGTGCTTCCGCTACTGGGCTGCCGATCCCGCGTGGCGACGCCGGTGCGTCATGCCGCCCGCACTGGCGGATCTCGCCACGTATCGTCTGTTCGAGCAGACGGTCGACGAGGTCGCGTCGCCGTCGCTTCGTCGGATAACCAAAGCGCTCTCGTACTTCGCGCCGCAGCTCGCGTACTCCAAGCGATTCGACACGACGAACAGCGACCGTATGCTCGGCGCGGCAACGCCGGTCGTCGAGCTGCTGCCGCATATCGCGCGCGGTATTGCCGAGGCGGCAGCATGAAGGTCCGCGACGAGCTCACGGCGTGGCTGAACCATCGCTTTGCCGCAAACGGCACGCGCATCGAGGGGCATTCGCAGCTCTTCGCGGATCGGCTCATCGACTCCATTCGCATTCTCGACCTGATCGCATGGACGGAACGCGCGCTCGGGCGTCGGATTCCCGACGTCGAGATCCGCATGGACAACTTCGCCAGCGCCGATCGCATTGCCGAGGTGTTCTTCGCGGAAGGACAGGCATGAAGATGCGCACCGCTGACGAGGTCGTGCGTTGTCTGCGAGCACGCGGCGAGCTGTGGGACGCGGGTGAGGGATTCACCGCGCTCGCCGGTGACGCCGTCGCGCGTCTTCGGTCGATCGAGCGCGACGTGGCCGAAGTCGCCGGATCGGAGTGCAGCCATGAATGGCGGCCGGCGGCGGCCCTCACGCTCGAGACCCTCGATCGAGCCGACTATTTCGCGTCCTTTCCCGAGTGGCTGACGATGCTCTCGCATCTCGATGGGGGCGCGGAGGTGCTCGAGAACGTCGCGACGTCGGGGAGGGCGAGCGCGTGCGCGCACGCATCGCCGCCATGCGGTGCGTTGTCGCCGGCCGTGTGCTACCACGCCTACGATCGGCTCGCGGGCCAGCGTATCGGCGGGCCTCTGTTCGTCACCATGCAGGGCACCTGCTGGCGATACGAACGGTCGCGCTTCGCGCCGCTCGAACGTGAATGGGCGTTCACTATGCGCGAGATGATCTGCATCGGCGCGAGCGCGCACGTGCGTGAGTTTCTCGAGCGCGGAGTGATGCACGCGCAGCGACTCGCGGCACGATACGGCATTGCATCCGAGATCGCCGCTGCAACGGATCCGTTCTTTGCGCCGACGGGGCGGGGCAAGGCGCTCCTCCAACGCGTCAAAGGTCTGAAGCGCGAGCTCCTGTGTGACATCGGCGGACGCTCGATCGCCGCCGCGTCCTTCAATGACCATGAACAGTTCTTCGGCGAGGCATTCGACATTCGGCTCGCCAGTGGAGAACCGGCCGCGACGGGGTGCGTCGCGTTCGGCCTCGAACGCTGGCTCCTCGCCGCTCTCACGTCGGAGGCAGTTCCATGAAGGCAAACCCAGCGCTCTTCAACCGCTCGTACGCCAAACATGCCGCCGCCGCGGATCGCGCCGGCTGGAGTGTGGAGCGAGACATCGGTTGGGACAGCGTCGACGCCGATCTGGCGCGGCAGACTCCCGACTTGCTCGATGCGCTGCGCGACGCGGCGATCATCGAGTCGTTTCACCCGGTCAATCTGCAGCGTCTCCTGCGGCTGACGTGGGATGACGTCGACGCCGGAGTCGCGTTTTCGCTCGAGATGTACGAGGGGTTCAAGCACTTTCACGCCCTCCGGACGTATCTCGAGGTCGTCGGACATACGCCGGCCTTGACGGATGCGGAGCTCGTCGATGCACGTCGGCGCGCGATGGCCGAGGACGCCGGGGCGGACCGGTCGCTGATCGAGCGGCTCGTCGAGTTCATGCTGTCGGAGCACTTGGCCTCGTATTTCTTCCGCCGCCTGGGAGCGCAGGCGAAGGAGCCGGTGCTCGAGGGCCTGCTGTCGCTCATTGCGGCCGACGAGGTGCGGCATGCGCAGTCGGCTTCCGATATCATCGCGCGCCGAATCGCATCGGATGCCTCCCTCGTGCCGGCAGTGCTGAATGCCGCGGCCGACTTCCATCACTTTGGCGAGCAGGCCATCGGCGAGGTTCCCGTCGCAATGCCCGGCGACCCGCTCGCCCTGCGTACGTTCGCGCGGCGCATCGAGCGGTTGTGCGGAGTGCGCCTCGTCGACCACATGAAGGCGACGCTCGATGAGCCGCTCGACGTGTCGCGAACGCCGCGGCGAGCCGCGCGGAGGGCGTCATGACCCCGAGCCACGGCGAGAGCTCGATCTTCAAGCGTGAAGCGGCGATCCTCAACTTCTATCGCGCGTCGGAGCTTCACGGCGGCCTGGTGATGGGCATGCTCGCGCAGCGCACTCGCGACCCGGAGCTGATGCTGGAGCTCACGCGCCACGCGGCCGAAGAGGTCATGCACGCGCAGCTGTGGACGGAGACGATGCTGGCGCTGGGCATGCGCCCCACTCCCGTGCGACAAACCTCGCAGGACCGCTACGCGGCAGCCTCCGGAACGCCGACGACCGTTCTCGAGGTGCTGGCGCTCACCCAGGTCTTCGAGCGACGCGTGTGCCGTCACTTTCAGGAGCATCTGCGTCGCCCCGGCACACACGAGCTCGTGAAGGCGACGCTGCGCCGCATGCTCGCCGACGAGGCTGGTCACATCTCGTGGATCAAGCACTGGCTCGACCGGGAATCCGTGTCGCGGCGCGCGCTGGTGCAGCGCACACTCGACCGATACACGCTGATCGATCGCGAAGTGTACGCCGCATGGCGCGCCGACATCGGATGGGAGAGCGCCGCATGAGCGAGGGGCGCATGAGGTCCACACTCCCCGGCGCTCGCGCCGACCGGCTCTACTTTGCCCAGGTCCGCGAGGATCCGCGCCTCGAGATCGAGACGCTGCTTCGTCCCGGTACCTCGAATCGAGTCGTAGTCGTCGGCTCGGGGGGATGCACCGCACTCTCGTTGCTCGCCGCGGGCGCGTCCGAAGTGTTCTGCGTCGACGTGAACCCGGTGCAGAATCATCTCGTGGAGCTGAAGTTGGCGGCGGCATGCGCCCTCTCGCCGGAGGACGCCATCGCGTTTCTCGGCGGGGAAGGGAGCACGTCGTCACAGCGCCTCGCGACGTACGCCCGGTTACGGGAGACGCTCACGCCCGCGGCCCGCGACCATTGGGACCACCGGCGGCGCGCCATTGCCGCCGGCGCCAATCTGAGCGGCGTGACCGAACGGTTCCTCGGCGTGATCGCGTTCGCGCTTCGGACAGCCGTCGTCGGCCGAAGGCGGATCGAACGCATGCTGGCGAGTGAAGACGTCGAACAGCAGCGCGCACTGTTCGAACGGGAGTGGCGCGGGCCGCGGTGGAACGCCCTGTTTGCGATCCTCTGCAGCCGGGCCGCCGTTCAGCGCACGTACGATGCGGCGTTCTTTCGGAATGCATCGCACGGAAGCTTCGCCGAGCATTTCCGGAGCCTCGCCGAGCATACGCTGACCCAGCTCGCCATCTCCGACAACTATTTTCTCCATCAGATGCTGGGTCGCGGCTATCACGTCGGCGCCACGGTCTGTGCTCCGCCCTATCTCGCTGAGACCTCATCGCACGCGCTCGCCGCTGCACGTGACCGGCTGGCTCTCGTCGACGGTGCAATGACGGAGTTCCTGCGGACGCAACCGTCGCGCAGCATCGATGCCTTCGCGCTGTCGAACATCTGCGAATGGCTGGAACCGCACGAGGTGCTCGAGCTGTTCTCCGAAGTCGTGCGCACGGCGGCGCCCCACGCGCGACTCGTGTTCCGGAACTTCGTCGGCTGGACTGAGGTCCCCGAGCGGTGGCGTGCCGTCATCATGGAAGATCGCGCCGCCGGCGACGCGCTGATCCGGCGCGATCGAAGCGGCGTACAACGGCGCATTGCCGTGTGCCGCATCGAGAGCGCCGAGGCCGCCGCATGAACACGCTCACTTGTGCGACACGGCCGGCGGCCGCGGCCGACAACGACGCGCTGCTTGCCCTGGCGGATGCGTGTCCAATGCACGGCGCGATCTCGCTGCACATCGACCGTCGCCCCGATTTCTTTTCATTCGCGTCGCTCGAGGAAGACGGCGCGTCGATCGAGGTGGTCGACGGCGACGACGGACTGGCAGGTTGCATCTCTGTCGCGCGTCGAACCGCCTGGATCAACGGAATCGAAACGCCGGTCGCGTACGTCGCCGACCTCAAGGTCCATCCCGCATTTCGCCGCCGAGGGGTGGCCGATACGCTCATCCGCCGCGCCGGCGAAATCTCCGAGGCGCTGGTTGGACGTGAAGGAGTCATCCTCTGTTCAACGCTTGCCGGCAATGCCGCGATGCAACGTCGCGCCGCCGGCGCTGATGGATGTCCCGTGTTGCGTCGGATTGCGACGGTTCGAGCGTGGTCGATTCCGCTCTTGCGCCATCCGGGCGCGCGAGAATGGAGACAAGCGGTCACCGTGAGCCGAGCGGGTTCGCGTGACGCCGAGGAGATGGCGGGGCTGTGGAACTCGGCGGCTGCCCGCCGGCACTTCACTTCGCCGCTCGCTGCCGAGGCGTTCATGCGCTGGATGTCCGTTCCCGGATTCTCGTATCGCCTCGCACGGCGTCGTACGGGCCGGCTCGCCGGCTTCATCGGCGTCTGGGATCAGCGCGACGTGCGGCAACTGCGCGTCCTGCGCTACTCGCCTTCACTCGCGCGAAACCGCGCATTGATCAACGCGGTCGCGCCGTTGCTCGGCGCCCCGATGCTTCCCCGCACGGGAGAGGCGCTCCGGCACATCGAGACGATGCAGTGTTGCGTCCCCGGAGATGATCCGGGAACGCTGCGTGCGCTGGCGTCCGCGCTCCATCGCGAGCTGCGCGGCACCGATGCCGCGTTCTACAACATCTCGCTCGACGCTCGCGATCCGCTTGCACCGGCGTTGCGCGGTTTCTGGGCGCAGCCGACGGACATCGACATTCGCGTGACGTCAGCTTGCGGCTCCTACACCGGACCGTCGCTCGACGACCGCCCAGTCCATTATGAGACGGCCCTCGCATGAGACCGATGAAACAGCTCGGGACGATGGGCTATCAGGCGCGTTTCTATCGCGAGCTGCGGGCGGCCAATCGTGCGTATTCGCCGAGATCCGACATGGCCGGCGCTCCGTTTCCGCGTCTGGTTCAACTGCAGACGATCAATGCGTGCAACGCGGCCTGCGTGATGTGCCCGTATCCCGTCTTCAAGAACGTCTTCCCGCGCGGCCGCATGGATGATGCGCTCTTCGACAAGCTCGTCGACGAGCTGGCTCGCCATCCGGAGCTCTCGACGTTCATCCCCATGCTGCAGAACGAACCGATGCTCGACACGAAGCTCTTCGAGCGGATCGGCCGCTTCAAGCGCGCGACGAACGGGCGTGTCGCCGTGGAGCTCGTGACGAACGGGTCCTTCCTGACCGAGGAGAACGTCGCGCGCATGGCCGAGAGTGGGCTCGATCTGCTCGACATCAGTCTGGATGCACTGGGAAAGGAAACGTTCGAGCGCGTGCGAGTCGGTCTCGATTACGACCGCGTGATGTCCGGCGTGGAGCGGGTGATTGCCGCGCGCATTCCTGGCCTCGAGATCTTCGTCAGGCTCGTGAAGGTGCGCGACAACGTTCAGGAAGTGAAATCGTTTGCCCGGCATTGGCGCGCGCGTGGCATTCCGGTGTTCATCTATGCGGCGAACAATCGCGCGGGCTCGCTCGCTGAGTTCGACGCCGCGGTGAAGCTTCCAGACAAGGCGGTGCCGCTGCATCACCGCGCGGGCCGACGCCTGGCGCGCGCCTGGTTGGGACATTGCCCGGCGCCCTTTGCGTCGACGGCGATTCTGCACAACGGCGACGTGCTCCTCTGCACGCATGATTGGGCGCGCGCCGAAACGCTCGGGAACGTTCGCGACGCGACCTTGGCCGAGATCTGGAACGGCGACCGCATGCGCGAGATTCGCCGGTTGATCCACGCCCGGCGGTACGCTGAAGTCCCATCGTGTCACGGGTGTTCACTCGTCGCGGACGGCTGGGTATGAGGAAGCCACGACGAGAACTCTCATCGGGAGTGAAGCCGACATGTCGCTAGCCACACTCGTCGTCCGCCGGCGCGGCATCGTCGCGACCATCTGGCTCGCCGCCGCCCTTGCCCTCTCGCCATTCGCCGCCCGGATCGAGCGCGTTCTCGACGTATCGGCCGTCGTCCCATCGAGTGAATCGGCGCAGGTCGAGCGGTTGCTGGCAGAACGATTTCATTCGCCCTTCGCGCACTACGCCATTCTCGTTGCGCATGGCCTCCCCTCGCCGTCGATGGAACCGGGTCAAATCGCCCTCGGCGAGCTGGCGGATTCGATCGCCGCGGTCCCCGGCGTCACGCGTGTACTGTCCTACCTCGACGGGCACGATTCCATCTTTCTCGCTCCCGCACAGGGCGGTGCCACGTTCCTCGTCGTCGGCCTCGATCCCGGTCGCGGTGCGCTCGATGCGCTCGTTCCTCCGCTTCGCCAGGCGAGCAATCGTCTGGTGGGCCGGCTCGCGGCGCGGCATCCGGGAATCCGATTGCAATGGACGGGCGAGACGCCGCTCAACTACGACCTCCGCAGGACCAGCGCCACTGACGCTCGCCGCGCCGAGCTCCGCGCCATGCCACTGACGCTCGTGCTGCTTGGCTTGGCGTTCGGCTCGCTCGTCGCTGCGCTGCTGCCGGCGGCGGCGGGCACGCTGGCCATCGTCGTGACCCTCGGCGTGATCGCGCTGATTGCGACCCACATGTCGCTGTCCATGCTCGTCGAGAACGTCGTGTCGATGCTCGGCCTCGGCCTTGGCATCGACTACGCGCTGCTCATCGTCAGCCGTTTCCGCGACGAGACCGCGCGAGGGCTCGCGCCGGAGGACGCGGCGATCGCCGCGGCGCGACATGCCGGCCACACCGTCGTGATTTCGGGAACCGCGGTGGCGATCGGATTCGCGGCGCTCACGGTGGTGCCATTGAACGAGCTGCGCGCGATTGCCATCGGCGGATTGCTCGTCTCACTGTTCTCGGTTCTCACCGCAACGACACTGTTACCGGGAGTATTGGCTTGGCTCGGCCCTCGCGCCGACGCCGGCCGGTTGCGTCGACGTCGTGTCGCATCAACCAGTGGCGATGGATGGCATCGCTGGGGCGTCTGGATCGCCGGTCATCCCTGGCGGATTCTGATTGGCCTCGGTGCGCCAGTGCTGGCATTGGCGCTGCAAGCGCGTCATCTCTCGACAGACCTGCCACGTGGCGACTGGTTGCCGCCTTCCATGGAGTCGGCACAGGCATTGGCGACGCTTCGATCGCAGGGCAAGTCGAGCGTGCTGCAGACCATTCGCGTCGTTGTCGAGCTTCCGAGGGGGTCAGGTGCGTTCAGCGCCGATGGATGGCAGGCGACGAAACGTGCGACCGACTGGTTGGCCGCTGATCCTCGCCTTGCTGTCGCGCGTTCGCTGCCTGGCATGGTAGCGGAGTTGGCCGGGGACGTCTCCGAAAAGACTTCGCCGCAGCCGGTCGTCCCCGATTCCGATTTCCTCGCCGCCTTGCCGCCCTATCTGCGGCATACGTTCACGAGCGACGATGAGCGGATGGCGCTCATCGAGCTCGTCCCGCGGGAGAGCGCGCAGCCGTCCGATCTGAGCCGGCTAATATCGGAGCTGCGTTCACCGGCGCATGCCGGGCTCTCGGGAGTTCGATTTCGCGTCGGCGGACTGCCGGCGTTCAATGTCGACTATCGGAATGCGATCGAGCGTCAGGTGCCGCTGGTCGTGCTGCTCGTCATTGGCGGGACATTTCTGGCGTTGCTCGTCGGATTCCGGTCGATCCTCATTCCATTGAAGGCGGTGGCGCTCAACCTCCTGACCGTCGGTGCGTCAATTGGTGCGCTGACGCTCGTGTTCCAGGACGGACATGGGTCGTGGGTCCTGGGCGTGGACGGGGGAGTGGGATCGGTGTTTCCGCTGGTTCCGATTCTCGTGTTCTGCACCACGTTCGGCTTGAGCATCGACTACGAAGTCTTCCTCGTGGCGCGCGTGGCGGAGGCGAGGCGGGCGGGCCTGTCGGAATCCGAGGCGCTCGCGACCGGGTTGCAGGGCACGGGTCAGGTCATCACGCGCGCGGCGGTGATCATGGTGGTGGTGTTCGCCGCATTCACCATGGGCGATTTCCTGCTGATGAAGATGCTTGGCTTTACGCTCGCGACCGCCGTGCTCCTCGATGCGACGGTTGTCCGCGTGGCGCTCGGCCCGGCGCTTCTGCGACTCGCCGGCGAGTGGAACTGGTGGATGCCCTTCGCGGGTCGTCGCCGGGTTACCGCCCCGCGCATCGACCTGAGCAGTGTCTCAGGAAAGCGCGGTCGCGAAAAACTCGGGCAGATCGATCGTTAGCGCGACAGGAATGCCGGCGGGATGCCGGCTCAGTGTATCCGCGAGCAGGAGCGCCGGCTCGCCGCGCGTGTCCACACAGCGACGGTCCGCACATCGGGATCCCTCGACGCCAATTGGCCGCGCGTGGCTGGCAATCCACCCACCCTCCGACCATCCTTATATGGATGTACCCGGCCGCCTTTGCCGCCGGGCCCGGCACCACGCTCCCCGCCCGTTTTCTACCCTCCCTCGAGGTCAGCTTCATGCGGCGCTTCCACGCCTCGCTCGCAGTACTCGCAACACTCGGTTCGGTCGTCGCGACTCCTGCCGCGCGCGCCCAGTTCACCGACCCCGCCTCGCAGCGTCCCGGCCGGCTCGCCAGCCAGCCAATCGACGAGGCCTACACGAAGAAGATCAAGGAATACACGACCGAGAGCTTCTTCCTCTCGCCGCTCGTCGACTACCTCCCCGCGAAAGCCGGCGTCCCCACGCCGACCGCCGTCCTCGGCGACATCGCCGGCGCGCCGGGCAAGCTGCCCTACGCCGAAGAGGTGTACGACTACATGCGGCGCCTCGAGAAGGCCCTGCCGGGCCGAGTGAAGGTCTACTCGATCGGCCGGACCGAAGAGGGGCGCGAGCACATCGCCGTCGCGATCGCCAGCGAAGCCCTCATGAAGAACTACGAGGCGAATCGCACCGCGCTCGGCAAGCTTGCCGACCCGCGCACGATCAATTTCGACGACAAGCAGGCCCAGGCGATCGTCACGAGCGCCGCGCCCGTCTACTACATCACCGGCACGATCCACTCGACGGAAGCCGGCGCGCCGACCGCGCTCATGGAGCTCGCCTATCGCCTCGCGGTCGACGAAAGCCCATACGTCAAGCACATCCGCGATCACGTGATCACGCTGATCACGCCGGTCGTCGAGGTGGATGGTCGCGATCGCATCGTCGACATCTACAAGTGGCACTTGGCGCACCCGAACGACGTCGCGCCGAACGCCATCTACTGGGGCCACTACGTCGCGCACGACAATAATCGCGACGCGATGGGTGTGACGCTCAAGCTCACGGAGAACATCCTCAATGAGTACGTCGACTCCAAGGCGCAGGTGCTGCACGATCTGCACGAGTCGGTCGCGTATCTCTACGACAACACGATCGGCGATGGCCCGTACAATTCCTGGCTCGATCCGCTCGTGACGAACGAGTGGCAGATGATCGGCTGGAACAACGTGCAGGAGATGACGCGCTACGGCATGCCTGGCGTCTTCGCGCATGGCAACTTCGATACGTGGTCGCCTGGCTACCTGATGTTCATCGCCGCGACGCACAACGGCATCAGCCGCCTCTACGAGACGTTTGGTAACGGCGGCTCGGCCGATACGCAGGAGCGCATCCTCGGACCGAACGACACGCAGCGCACGTGGTTCAAGCAGAACCCTGCGCTGCCGCGCGTGATGTGGTCGCTCCGCAACAACAACAACTACGAGCAGACCGGTTTGCTCGTCTCGCTCAACTACGTCGCGAGCAATCGCTATCAGCTCCTCGAGAACTTCTGGGAGAAGAGCAAGCGTTCGATCGCCAAGGCCAAGACCGAAGGCCCCGCGGCGTACATCCTCACGGCCGATGAGCGCCGCCCGGGTGCGCAAGCTGAGCTGCTGCGCGCGCTCCAGAAGCAGCGTGTGGAGATCAGCCGCGCGACGTCCGCATTCACAGTGAACGTCCCCGTTCGCGCCCCCGCCGGTGGCCCCGGTGGAGCAGGTGGTGGTCGCGGCGGACGCGGTGGCGGCGCCGGTGGTCGCGGCGGCGCGGGTGCGCCCACCGACTCGGCTCCAACCCCGGCTACGCCGCCGGTGCGCACGGAAGCGAAGGAATTCCCGGCGGGCAGCTACATCATCCGCATGGACCAGCCCTACTCGCGCATCGCCGACGCGCTGCTCGACTATCAGTACTGGTCGCCCAACGATCCGCAGAAGACGCCGTACGACGACACCGGTTGGACCTTCCCCGAAGGCTTCAACGTGCAGGCCGTGCGCGTCACCGATACGAAGGTGCTCACCGCGCCGATGGAGCTCGTTAAGGGCGAGATCCGCGTGCCGCGTGCCGGCGTGAACGGCTCGGGCAGCGTGTATCTCATCAACGCGAATGGTGACAACGGCCTTGCGACACTGCGCTACAAGCTGCGCAACGCCGACATTCAGGCCGCGGAAGAACCGTTCAGCGAAGGCGGCATGCAGTACGCGCGCGGCTCGTTCGTGATCAAGGGCGTGTCGCAGAGCGATCTCGACGCCGCGGCGAAGGCCGCGAACCTCCGCGTGTTCGCCGTCGGCAGTGCGCCGAGCGTGAAGATGCATCCCGTGCGTGCGGCGCGTGTGGCGCTGATGCACACCTGGCAGAGCACGCAGACCGAAGGGTGGTGGCGCCAGGCGCTCGACTTCAACGGCATTCCGTACAAGTACATCAGCACGCAGGTCGTCGCGAACGATCCGAACCTCAACTCCAAGTACGACGTCATCATCTTTGGCCCCGGCGGCGGTGGCGGCCGCGGCGTGATCGACGGCATGCCCATGTGGCGCAACGCGATCCCGTGGAAGAAGACCGCGCTGACGCCGAACATCGGCGTGATCGATTCGACCGATGACATGCGTCCGGGCCTCGGCTACTCGGGCCTGATGAATCTTCAGAAGTTCGTGAAGAACGGCGGCGTGTACATCGGGTCGGTGGCGAGCGCGCAGTTCGCGATCGACTTCGGCATGACGAATGGCGTGAGCATGAACACGGCGGCGCGCGGCACGGTAACCGGCTCGTGGCTAAAGACGAGAGTCGTGGATGACGCGTCGCCGATCGTCTATGGCGTCGCGGATGGTCTCGCGGCGTACACGGACAACGGCGAGTCGTTCAGCGTCTCGGCCGGCGCTGGTGGTGGACGTGGTGGTGGACGTGGCGGTGCCGGCGCGCGTGAGACGGGCCGCGGTCATCCGGATGATTCGGATGAGGTGCAGGGCCGTCCGGCGCTCGAGGATCGGTTCAAGGCGCCGGAGCGTCCCCCCGTGCAGCCGTGGCAGTATGCGATTCCGACGGATGAGCAGCTGCGGTCGCCGCTGGGGATCATTCCGCCGGATCAGCGTCCGCGCGTGGCCCTACGGTATGGCGCGCAGAACGAGCTGCTGGTGTCAGGCTTGTTGAGCGGTGGTGGGGATATCGCGCAGCGACCGGCGGTGGTGGATTCGCCGATGGAGAAGGGGCATGTCGTGCTGTTCGCGATCAACCCGCTCTATCGCGGTGAGACGATCGGATCGTATGCGATGGTGTTTAATACGATTCTGAATTTTGACAACTTGAATGCGGGTCGGAAGCTCGACCCTCGGTAGCGGGCGGCAACAAGCCCTGTGAAAACTGAGAAGGGTCTCGCTTCGCGTCACCGAAGCGAGACCCTTCAGTTCATCCAGAGTTACTGCTCGTAGACGGGCGAATCTCCGGAGCCTCGAACGATGCTGATCGCGTGCAGGCAGTCGGACTTGTTGTGATACGCCTCGCCGGAATTGGCAATCATCCTGTTGTTTCCGGCGTACAACGACCACCGCCACTGTTGGTTCGCATCGCGATACATCCAGAAAGCTGTGTGCATGTGCGCTCCTTGAGATCGCTCTCGTCCGCGTTAATTGGTAGGTCCACTGGGCAGGGAAGGCCCTGACTCGAACGAACTCGCCGCCAGTGAGGTTTCGGGTTTCGTTCGGCAGTGTAAAATCTACCGGCACGGTTGAGCACGCCAAACCCTGTCTTCCGGCGTCATTGCGGTCTGTGTATCACCCGTGATACATTGCGGAATGCCGAACGTGACCGTACGCGACCTTCGAAACAACGGCGGACGAGTGCTCAAGCGGATCGTGAACGGCGAGTCGCTCACGGTGACACTCGACGGCCAGCCTGTCGCCGAGCTCCGCCCGCTGGCGAGCCGCGGGCTTTCAGCGGCTGCCTTGCTCGAGCGGTGGAGACGTCTGCCGCGCGTTGATCTCGCCGCGTTGCGCGCTGACCTTGATCGCACGATCGACTCATCATTGTAGTGATCGCGAAGCGCTCGCCTTCGCGGCACTCACGCGGCATTCTCGACACGAGTGCAGTCATCCTTTTGCCCCGCCTCGATGATCCGTTGCTCCTGCCGGATGAGCCGCTGATCACGGCGATCACTCTGGCCGAGCTGACCGTGGGACCGCTCGTCGCTTCGAGCGACGCGGAACGCGCCGCGAGACAGGCGCATCTTCAGCAAGCCGAGGCCGACTTCGAGCCTCTTCCATTTGACGACAAGGCCGCGCGCGCATTTGGTCGTGTGGCGGCATCGCTGCGCCAGACCGGGCGCAAGACGGCCGCTCGATCATATGACGCAATGATTGCCGCCATCGCGATCGCGAACGACCTTCCACTGTACACGTGCAATCCTGCCGATTTCAGTGGGATTGCGGGGCTTGAGGTCGTCGCAATCCCGATTCTTCCTGAACTGATTCACATAGCATGATTAGCGGCGCCATCAAGAACCAGATCGACCAGGTCTGGAACGCCTTCTGGTCAGGCGGCATTCCCAATCCGCTCGAAGCTATTGGACAGATCACCTATCTGCTCTTTGGCAAGCGCTGGCCGAGTTCCTCACGAACAGGAATCTCAGCGCGAACCAGATCGAGTTCGTGAACCTCATCGTGAACCATCTCACGGAACACAGCACCATGGACGCGGCGCAACTCTACGACTCGCCGTTCACCGATCTGACTCCGCGCGGCCCGGAGGGGTTGTTCGGCGAGTCCGGAGCCGACAGGCTCATCTCGATCCTCGAGTCGGTTCGTCGATCCGCAACGGCGGCGTGAGGATCGTAAGACGTCCCCGCGCGCCGTCGTCGTAGGATCCGGCCCCAACGGCCTCGCCGCCGCGATCACCCTCGCTCGCGCCGGCATCGCCGTCACGATCTTCGAATCAGCACCGACCATCGGCGGCGGCATGCGCTCCGCCGAGCTCACGCTCCCCGGCTTCACCCACGACGTCTGCTCCGCCATCCACCCGATGGCCGTCGCCTCGCCGTTCTTCCGCTCTGTCCCGCTAACGGACTTCGGACTCGAGTGGATCCACCCCGACGCGCCGCTCGCGCATCCTCTCGACGACGGCACCGCCGCCGTCCTCGCGCACTCGCTCGATAACACCGCCGGGAGCCTCGGACGCGACGCACGCGCATACCGTCGCCTTTTCGCCCCACTCGTCGAGCAAAACGAGAAACTCCTCGACGCCATCCTCGAGCCGCTGATCCCTCCGCGCCATCCATTCCGCCTCGCGCACTTCGGTTTGAGCGCCCTCCGCTCGGCGAGTGGCCTCGCACGATCCAAATTCCTCGACGATCCCGCGCGCGCCCTGCTAGCCGGCATGGCAGCGCATTCCGTCATTCCGATGACGGCGCTCGGCAGCGCCTCATTCGGCCTCGTCCTCGGAATGACCGGTCACCTCGGTGGATGGCCGATCCCGCGCGGCGGGTCCGGCGCGATCGCGCGCGCACTCGCTGCCTACGCGCAATCGCTCGGCGTGCAGATTGTCACCGACCATCGAGTAACCAGAGCGAATGAGCTCGATGACGCCGATATCGTCATGTTCGACCTCACGACGCGCGAGCTGCTCGCGATTGGCGCCGATCGCCTCGCCGCGGGTTACCGGAGAAGAATCGGCAAATACCGATACGGTCCCGCGGCGTTCAAGATGGACTGGGCGCTGTCCGAGCCGATCCCCTGGCGCGCGCCCGAGTGTCGCCGCGCCGGCACCGTTCATGTTGGCGGAACGCTGGCCGAGATCGCGCGTTCCGAGCGCGACGCCTGGGACGGACGAGACAGCCCTCAGCCGTTCGTCATTCTCGCGCAGCCGAGTCTGTTCGACGACACGCGTGCGCCGGCGGGCAAACACACCGCGTGGGCCTACTGCCACGTGCCGAGCGCGTCCGCTGCCGATGCGACGGAGCGAATCGAGGCCCAGATCGAGCGATTCGCGCCCGGATTTCGCGACATCATTCTCGCGCGGCATCGCATCACGCCGGCCGGCTTCGAGCAGTACAACGCGAACTACGTCGACGGCGACGTGGTCGGAGGCGCGAACACACTGATGCAGACGCTGGCACGTCCGGTGCTCGCGTTCGACCCCTATCGCGTGCACACCCGCGGTCGCGAGCGCTGGTTCATCTGCTCGGCCGCGACGCCACCGGGCGGCGGTGTGCACGGGATGGGCGGATACAACGCGGCAAGGCGAGCGGTGGAGACGTTGTAAGAGACGTTGTAGCGGAGAGGGGAACAGATGTCGGCGATCACGGACTTCTTTGGCGGCGCGACGACGAGCAACTACTGGATTACGCGGCTCGTCCTGCAGCGCGGCCTCGCGGCGATCTACGCGATCGCATTCCTCGCCGCCGTCAATCAGTTCCGCCCTCTGCTTGGTGCGCACGGTCTCACGCCGGTTCCCGCATTCCTCGCGCAGACGCGGTTCGCCGAGGCGCCGAGCTTGTTCTTCGCGCACTACAGCGACGCCTTCGCGATGGCGATCTCGTGGTCGGGTCTCCTATGCGCGGTCCTCGCACTCACGGGCGTGGCCGAGCGTTTTGGGACGCCTCTGCATCTCGTGGTGTGGACGTGGATGTGGATCGCGTATCTCTCGATCGTCAACGTCGGCCAGACGTGGTACGCGTTCGGTTGGGAGTCACTCGTCCTCGAGTGCAGCTTCCTCGCCATCTTCCTCGGCGCCCGCCACACAGTGCCGCCGGCAGTGGTGATATGGATGTACCGTTGGGTCCTGTTCCGCCTGATGTTCGGCGCCGGGATGATCAAGCTGCGCGGCGATCCGTGCTGGAGAGACCTCACCTGTCTCGTCTATCACTACGAGACGCAGCCGATTCCCAATCCCATCAGCTGGTATCTGGCGAAGTCGCCGCTGTGGCTGGACAAGGCCGGCGTCCTGTTCAATCACGTCGCCGAGCTCATTGCGCCGTTCGGCGCGCTCGTGCCATTCGCGCCTGTGACGCGAATCGCCGGCGTGACGATGGTGCTGTTTCAGATCTCGATTGCGATCAGCGGAAATTTGTCGTGGTTGAACTGGATGACGGTCGTCATCGGGCTATCGTGCCTCGACGACGGATTTTATCGAATGCTCATGCCGAAGGCGTGGTCGTCACCGGCGGCGCACGTTGGGGCCTTCGGCGATACGACGCCGATCGTGCTCGGTATCCTGACCGGCATCGTCGTCTTGCTCAGCATTCGTCCCGCGGTCAACCTGTTGTCGCGAAATCAGGCGATGAACGCGAGCTTCGAGCCGCTGCATCTCGTGAACACGTACGGCGCCTTCGGCAGCGTCTCGCGCGAACGGTACGAAGTTGTGCTCGAGGGCACGACGGACAGCGTCATCACGTCGGCCAGTACCTGGAAGGAATACGAGTTCAAGGCGAAGCCCGGCGATGTGCGGCGATCGTTACCGTGGCTCGCGCCGTATCATCGGCGTCTCGACTGGCTGATGTGGTTCATTCCGCTGTCACCAGGCTTTGCCGAAAACTGGTTTCCAGCGCTGATCGCGCGTCTGCTTCAGAATGACAAGCCGACGCTGGCGCTGATGGGACCGAATCCATTCCCCGGCAGGCCGCCAACCTGGATTCGGGCGACGATGTATCAGTACCGCTTCACCACGGTGGCCGAGCGGAGCGCGCGTGGGAGCTACTGGGCGCGAACGCGCGTTGGCGAAGCGATGCGTCCGCTGTCACTCGGCACGCCGGGATTCACGGACATGCTCCGCTCGGCCGGCTGGGTCCCTTGATCGTGCCGATAGTCGCGGCCTAGGACGCGCGCAGCAATCTCCGCCGACGGCCCGCACCAATGATCCCGACCAACCCTGTCGCCATCAGCGTCACGCTCGCCGGCTCCGGGGTGGCCGTGACGGGTGGCTGCGGCGTCGAGTAGTCGTGCCCACTGTACGCGACGATGCTGGCATCGCTGTCGTGATCGATGAACAGCGACGCACTCGCGTCGACGAACGATCCGCCGGCATCCGTGGCGTTCCCGACATATTCCGAGCCCGAGCCGACCGAGAAGAAGATGAACAGCTGCTGGCCGACCGACGCCGTATACGAATACGTATCCGCGAAGCTCCAGGCCCCGGAGCCGCTGGCATAATCGTGAAAGACCTCGTAGCTCCCCGGCAAGCCCATGTAGAAATTGGCGCTCGAGTGATTCCCCAAACCGGTGCCCACGACGCCGGACGATGCGTCGAGCATCACCTTGAACAGCAGGGTCACCGGCGATCCCGCCGCCAACGTCGACGATTGCACGGTGAAGGCATCCGTGAATACGCCGGTGGCCTTGGTCTCGACGAACGGGCCGAGGTTGCACGAAGCACCGTCGGGCGGACAGGTGGCCGCGCCCACGCCCGACGCGTCAGAATGCACGACAACAGTGCCTAGTCCTTCGCTCGCCGATGAGTGCCCGCCCGCGCTGGCGGTTGCGCACACGGAGCTGGCCGAGGCAGAAACGCTCATCGGGGAGTAGCCGATCAGAAATTGATTCTGATCGTGAGGATCGCACGCCTGGAAGTTGTTCACTGCCGATTGCGTGAACGCGGACACCTGCGGCGGCGTCGGATTCTGCGCCTGCGCGACAGACGACAAAAGCGAAGGCGCCACGACGAGCGGAAGCGCAGCGAGGCGAAGGAGCGAGCGGAGAACGGCCATTTTGACCCTCACGACTGGTGAAAAGCACGCGCGACAATGCACGACAAAGGTCCGCGGCCGCTCTTGCACGAGAGCGTAGCTCGGCCGAATAATTGCCGCCGCGGAACAGGGCCAAGCTACGCCGGCAAGCCGATGCGAGATCAACACGTCAACACGTTGCGACCGAAGCACTTCCAGCTCGTGACGCTGGGGCAGATCGCCCTGCGTACACCGACCGGTGACGACGCCGAGCTCGGGAAACGCCGTCGCAAGCTCGCATTGCTCGCCGTCCTCGCGCTCTCACGTAAGCCCCCGTCACGCGAGTTGCTCGCCGAAATGTTCTGGGGCGGCCAGGAGGAGGAACGGGCCCGGCACTCGCTGAGCGACACCCTGTCGCACCTTCGCCGAGTGCTCGGCCGGGAGGCGATTGCCACGCGCAGCGAGGTCGTCGAGCTGCAGATGGACGGCAAGCTCGCCGTCGACGCGATCGAGTTCGAGGCCGCATGCGAATCCGCCGACCATGAGCGGGCTATCGCCTTGTACGGCGGCCCGTTCCTCGGCGACTTCCATATAGATGGCTCCGAGACGTTCGACGATTGGAGCACGCGGCTCCGCATGCGCTATGCGCGACTGTTCAGCGACGCGTGCGCTGCACGGTGCGCCGCGGCGCGCGAACGGTCCGACTTTGGAGTTTGCATTGCCGCGGCGATCCGGTGGATCGAGCTCGATCGCGATTCGACGGATGCGGCGCTGGTTCTCCTCCAGGCCGCACTCGACTCGGGCGATGCGTCGCTCATGCGGCGCGCGCTCGATGAGTATCGGCTGTGGGAATCGCGCATGGAGCGCGACCTGGGCACGACACCAGATGCGCGCGTCGCGACGCTCGCCGATCGAGTCGAACGCGCCTGGACTGTATCACCGCCTGTGGCCTTGGGTGTAGTGCCTGCGGCACCGCCGCACGTGACCGCTGCCATTGCGAGTGAGGCGGACGCTCCTGTCAGCGATTCGACGTTCGAGTCGAAGCCCGACGAACGAATCGTGCTTCGTCCGGCGAAGCGCACGTCCTGGGCGCCGTCATGGCGCACCGCAGCCGCCGCGGCAATCGTCGGCATCGCTTTGCTTGGCGTGACCATTCGCCGCGGTGCCCTGGCACGCGAAGTCCCTCGCCGCCCTGCGATCGCGCTCACGGACGTTCGCGTCGACGGTGCCGACTCGAGCGTGTCCTGGCTCGCCGGCGGGATCGAACAGATGATCGTGGCGGATCTGCAGCATGTACCGCTCGCCGATGTCGCCGCGCCGGCGGTTGTCCACGACGTGCTCAGACGCGCGCGCTGGACCGATGTCCTCGACGACGATCGTCGCATCGATCTCGCGCGGCGGGTGCACGCGACCCTCGCCGTCGCCGCACGGGTGTCGCGCAGTGAAGGCGATTACGTGATCGATCTGACCATGCGCGGGGTTGGCCCGTCCCCGCTCGAGCGTCACGTAACGGTGACAGCGCACGACGTCATCGCGGCCGCCGACGAGGCGGCGGCGAGAATTCTCGGCGCGGCGGGGATCACGACCGGAGGTCCGCACCTCTCTGACCTCGAGACGTCGAACACCGAGGCGCTCCGCCATTTCGTTCAGGGGTTGCACCTGCGAGAGGACGGACGCTACGATGAAGCCAACGCCGAGCTCGACGCGGCGATCGCCGCGGATTCCGGATTCACGAGCGCCATTGCCGCGCGCCTCCATTCCGGCGACCCAGCCGTGTACGCACGCCTCAAGCCGCTGTTCGAGCGCGCGCGTCCTCGGCTCACGGAGTTCGATCGGGTAAGTGAGGCGACGTACGATGCCTTTCACGGCGGAGACCACGCCCGCGCCGAGGCGCTCGCTCGCGATCTCGCCGGTCGCTATCCCTCTGACCCGCGCGCGCTGGCCGTTCTCGCCGACGTGTACTTCAACCACGGAAAGTTCGCGGCCGCCGAGAGTGTATCGCGCCGCTTGCTCGCGCTCGATTCGCTCGCCGTGCAGGCGGGTGACGGTCCGTGCGCCGCATGCGCTGCATACTATCATCTCGCCGTGGTCCATCGTGCGCGGGGAGACTATGACTCGGAGATCCGCGCACTTCGCCGCATGGTCGAGTTGCAGCCGAGTGCGCCGGGCGCGTGGAGTGCGCTGGGTGGAGCGCTCAATCTGGTTGGCGCCGCTGATGACGCGATCGCCGCGTTCCGCCATGCACACGATCTTCTCGGCACGAACGGCTACGACGCGAACATCGCGCGCACGCTCATCGGCGCCCGCCGCCTCGACGAAGCCGAAGCCATGACGGCGCCGCACGCAGCGTCCGGCGATGCTGACGCTCGAGATGTGTTGACTGCGATCCGACGGGAGCAGGGCCGACACCGCGAGGCGACCGCGATGCTCGACGCGCAGGTCCGCGATGGTGGAGACGGAGCGATCCTTGTTCTCGCGCACGCACTTGGACGGACCGGACAATTCACGCGCAGTGACCTCGTACGAGCGCGAGCATTGTTCGATCGCACATTTTCGAAGCCCGTTGATACGCCCGAGACGAAGCCAGGCGTGGGAGCCCTCCGGGGCGATGCCGCGCGCGGCTTTACCTGGGCGCATGCACTAATGGCCGACGCGGTCTGGGAGTACGCTGACACTGCATATCTGAAGGCGCTCGCCGATTCGGTGCAGCGCATCGGTGCGCAGAGCTACTATGCGCGAGACTGGCAGCTGCATCATCACGTACGCGGATTGATTGCGATCCGCGGTAACCGATTGGACGAAGCCGAACGCGAGCTCAACTCGGCCCTCGAGTTCTTTCCGGGGTTCACGCGAACGAATCTGATGTTGGTTCAGGTGGAGCGGCGGCGTGGCCGTCCCGACTTGGCGATTGCCACGCTTCGCCGCGCGTTCCGAGAGCCGATAGATGCCATGGGGCGGTACGCGCCGCGAACGGAGCTGGACTTCGAGATGACGCTTGCGTTCGCGGCGGCGGGGCAGGCGGATAGCGCGCGCGTGTACGCGGGCTACGTACGCCGCGCGTGGGCCGGCGCGGACTCGGGCGAGAAAGCGCGATTGTCGGAGCTGGAACGAGCCGTCGCGCCCTGATCGCCGGTTGGATCGCGTGCTTGCCGGTGCAGCAGTTTTAGAGAATACTCATGCGGCTTTCGCCGCGAGCCGGCGCGTGCCGAACCACGGATCGCTCGCCTCGCGCACGTACTTCCGGAAGACGTAGCCCCACGGAATGGCGACGATGCACACGATGACGCCAACGACGCAGTCCGTCCATGTGTCGGCGTTCGCGCCAGTGAGATGATTCGACGAGCGCAGTGGTAGGCCGATAGCAATGAGCCACACGGTCTTCCACACGAGCTCGAACAGGAGCAGCGGCACCATTCGGAGCGGGTAGCGGATACCGATCGCCGCCAATATCGACACGGCGGTCAGCATGCTCCAGACCGCGCCTCGCATGTGTTCCACGCCACGCGGTGCGGTCACGATGAGCGGCCAGATCATCATTGCAAGACCGACGAAGATCAGTGCGTACGCGGCGCGCATGACCCACAGACGGATGGTCGATACTTCAGACATGGGGGTGCTCCTCTGGGAAATTCGCGGGGTGGACGTCTCCCCTCGGTTTCCGATACGAAGAAGCTCCCTGGCAGGTTTCACCGCGGCGATCAGGACGACCCGTGTGCCGACGGTAGGGGTCGGGCGGTTGCTCCGGAACAGCCCTCCTGCCGCCCGAATTCCTACGGGGTGAGCCCACCAGTCTGCCGTCCGGATCGGAATATCGTTCCCGCCACCAGCTTGGTACGTTCGCTGATCGAAGATCCGCCGTAGACGTCGATCGTCCAGCCAACAAGACTGCCGGCGCGCAGAGCCCAGGCACTCGAGAACCCAGCGGCTGTCAGGTCCGGCACCGCCAGATTCCACTGCGCCGTGGCTCCCGTCGCATTGGCGTATGCCGCGCTCATCGTCACCATGTGCGTTTGACTCGCGTTCCCATTCGTCTGATCAAACGTCGCTGTCGCGAACGAGCCATACTCGGATTGCCGCGGCATCGACGCGCGAAGACCGAGCGTGGGGGCCAGCTTTGTCGACGTCACCGTCGGACTGGATGGCGTGGGACCGAGAGTCACCGATTGATCTGGAGCGCCGGAGGCGAAGGACAGGGCGCCGCGCAGCGTCAGCGATGCCGTCGATGGACCAGCGCTGATGTTGAGGACGTGGAGATCGCCCGCAACCTGCCGACTCTGCGGCAGAAAGTACGCCGCACTCGACGCGCTCGCCGGAACGAACGCCAGTGTCGCCACCGTTCCACCGGCGGTCACCAGCGCCGATGCAACGGTGCCCACATCGGTGCCAAGCCCGACGATCGCGACCTTGGCCGCTGTCGGAACGACCGCTTCACTGCCCGCGAAATCGAGTAGCGGCATCGTTGCGCCATCGGCCAGTGTCAATCCGCGACGAACGATGACCGTTTTCGGCGTGATGGTGAACGACTGATCAAAGCCAAGCCGCGCTGCGACAAGGTCTGCGGGGGCCGCGGGTGCGCGAATGGTAAAACCCGCGGACGGCCCCTCCGCTTCCTGAATTCCGAGCGCGATGAACGCGATCTCGTCCGGCGCAAGCGCGCTCGTTGATCCGCGCCACGTCTTTACCGGCGGGCCCGGATCGCCGGCGCACCCAAGCACGGTCTGCAATTCCTCGCGTGACGCATACATGACGGTGAGGAGGAACCCTGCCGTCGCGGATCCGGTGACGAGCGCGATGCCGGCGTTGCTGCCCAGCGGAACGCGAATCGAGTTGCCCTGGATGGTTGCCTGCGTCCACACACCGTCCACGGTACCATACGCCGCCCACAGGTACGACTGCGATGGACACAACGGCACCGTGATGTTCGAGGTCGTCGGTGTCGTCGGCGTCGTCGGTGTGGTCGGCGTCGTCGGCGAATCCGGCACCTTCGCGACTCCCGTGGCGTCGCCGCCACATGCAGCTGCCGCTGCGATCATCGCGGATGTCGCGAGGACCGCGGCGTGAAACCGTGGGGCCCGGCGCATGAATTCCTCTCGCCTGTCATGGTAATGGCCGAACGTCGCCGAGCTGCGTCACCGCTGGACTACTTATGCCGCGGAAGGCTCCGCGAGCGCAAGTTTTTCGAGGCCGCCATGAGGGAATTGCAACAAACACTTGTAATCATGCGACGGAGATTGGCGGCATCACGGACGCAAATTCGTCTTGAAGAAGTCGTCCACCCGCTGCCACGCGTCGCGCACCACGAAGCTCCGGTCGAAATAGTGGAACTCGCCGGGATATACCATGAAGTCGACGAGCGACCCCTTGCCCGCCTTCAACAGATGATCCATCAACAGCACCGAGTGAATGAACGGGACATTCACATCGGCGGTGCCATGCAGGATCAGCAGCGGATTCCTGATCTGGTCGACGTGTGACATCGGAGCGGCCTTGGCGTACACGTCCGGATGCTCCTGCGGCGTGCCGATGCGGCTCGTCGTCCAGCCGCCGTGATACGGGTCGTCATAATAGAGCGCGTAGTCCGCAACGCCGGCGACATCCACCGCGGCGCGGAACCACGTCGGCTCCTGCGTAATCGCGAGCAGCGTGAAGAATCCGCCATAGCTCAAGCCCCAGACGCCCACGCGATCGCTGTCGACGTAGCCCAGCGTCTCGAGGTACTTCTTCGCCAAACGCGCGTCCTTGGCGTCGTTACCGCCGACGTCCATGTACACGTCATTGCGCCAGTCGCGCCCGTAGCCGATGCTGCCGCGGTAATCCGGCGCGATGACGACGTAGCCCTGCTGCAGCAGATATTGATGAAACTCATAATACACCGCCTCGTTCCGGTCGGGATGCCAGCCATCGTAGTTCTGATTTGCGCCGTCGGGATGAATCCAGACGACGGCGGCATGCTTCTTCGACCGATCCAGGTTCTTTGGCACGAACAGCCACGCCGGCACCTGCTTGCCGTCCGGGCCCGCATAGTGAACCAGCTGCGGCGCGACCAGCGTCGACTTCTCGATGCTCGCCGGCATCGACGATGTCAGTCGCGTCACCTTCGCATTGGCGACGGCGTCCGCGACGTAAAGATCAGCAGAGTTCTGATAATCCGTATGTTGAAAGAGTAAACGCGTATCATCGGGCGACCATTGCGGTGCGGTGTTCGTTCCGCTCCCTGAAGTGACCGTCACGATCATCGCGGCGGACGGATTGTCGCTGATGGTGGCGATCTCGATGTGCCGCGTGCCCGGCTTGGCCGCGGTGTTCGCATCCCAGGCGATGCGCTTGCTGTCGTGCGACCAGACGGCACGCCAGTGCTCCCCGGGCGATTTCGTCAGCTGAACCGGCGTGCCGCCGGCTGTGGGGACGACATAGAGCTGATCCCAACCCGTGACGTCGCTCGTGTAGAGCAGCCAGCGCCGATTCGGAGAAACGGCGGCGTTGGTCGTATTCACCGAGCTGAAGAACTTCGCCGCCGTGTCGGTGTGGAGGAGGATCGGCGGGCCGCCAAATACGTCGACCGACTCTGTGGTGCGCGTCAATCCCGCATTCGATGTCCTGATAGACAGCGTATGCGTCGCATCGAGCCACGTCGCGCCACCGCGGCCGCCACCGACATTGGTCGCGAGCTGACGCGGCACGCCGCCCGCGGCCGGAATCATGTACGTCGTTCCCCCGCCGCCTCCACGCCCGCCCTCCGTAGCGACGAAGATCAGCTTCGGCCCGATCTCCGGCGGCGACGCGTAATGCTGAATGGGCGCAGCCGGCGGCGCGGCGCCCACCGTGTAGGTCAGAGCGCCATCGGGCGTCCACGCCGGGGCGCTGAACGGTCCATTCTCATGATGCACCGCGATCTGGGTATTCGTGCTCAGACTTGCGACGATCAGATCCGACGCGCCCGTCGACGCCGACGAGATGAATGCGAGCTTCGTCGCATCAGGCGACCAGGCTGCCGGGCTGAGATTGCCGTCCGTATGCGCAATCCTCTGATCCTCTCCCGTGACCAGGTTGTGAACGATCAGATCCGGACCCTCTGCGCTGCCCGCGGATCTGCTCGCCCGATCCTGCCCGACGAGAAACGCAACCCGATTTCCATCCGGCGAGAGCGAAAACCCCGTCGCCCGCGCGGCCGAGGACCACGCGCTACGCGGTGTACCGCCGTTGACGGACACCGCGAGCAGCCCGCCGTCGCGCTGATAGAAGAAGGTCTTCCCGTCCTTGCTCCAGAACGACCCACCCGCCGACTGCCCCGCGGGATAATTGGTGAGCGCGACGGCCGAACTCCTTCCATCGGCGGCGACGGCCCACACGTTGTTGATGCCGCCGTCGTCGTAGGTGAACGAGACGTGGCTGCCGTCGGGTGTCCACTGATGCCCTGATGGATGCTTGATCCTGACCAGGTCATCGATTGTGAACTTCGAGCGCGCACTCGGCTTGGTCGTCTGGGCCGCGGCCGTCCCCGCGATCAGTGCGAGGGCAGGGAGGGAGAGCATTCGGGGTGTGTGCATGCCGCAACGGTACTGCCGCGCGCCGGTTGGTTCAACAGTGGGCGCGCACGCCCCCACACGGACGTCAGCGCGAATTGTCCATGAACGCGCGACTCGACTTGAGCAAGGCGCGCAGCTCGGTGTCGGTCAATTCCCACACGCGCACCAGCACTGCCGTGTAGTCCTGATAGTGCGGCGTCACGTAATACGCGGCGGGGTTCGACGCGATGCGTCGCTCCCGATCCTCGATGCTCATCCGCACCGCGAGCGTCCCTTCCTCGACTTCCTTCTTCTTCGGGAACCAGGCGAACGCCTTGTCACGCGACTTGAAGGCCGGATAACCGAACGTCGAACCCGGCTCGACATCCGCCATCTTCAGCGCGAGCGCGCGCACGCGCTCGGCCGGCGGATCGGTCTTCTTCACTTGCCGATGCCGCGCCGCCACTGATCGTAGCGGCGGCGCAGCTCGAGCAGCGGATTGTCTCCACCCTTCTCGACGGTCACCGACAGCTCGAGCCACGGCGCGGCCGGCGTTCCCATGTTCGTCTTGCCGATCGAGTCCGTCGCATACGGTGCATCGCCGCCGCGCGCGACAACGATCATCGCGGTTGCCGCGGTCTGTCGAATGCTCTCCGTGTTGCACCGTACGTCGCCCCCGGCGATCGACCCGGCTTCGACCGCGCGCATCAGCCGATCGGGCAGCATGTTGAACCCAGCGGGATCATCCCAGATGAATGCCGCCAGCGCGTTCGACACGACTTGCGAGCTCGCGAGGGTGTTGCCCTGCGCGCTCACGCCGCGGCTCGCATCAGCCTTCACGCCCGCCCAGCGCGTGCCGCCGACAGTATCGCCCGCGAGCATCGGGCGCCCCGTGAATCCTGCGGTCTGAACGCTGCCGTTCGCCATCGTCACCACACCATACTGCCGGCTGCCGAGGCGCGTATCCACGGTGGAGTCCGCGATGCGGCGAATGATCTCCTCCGCCGGCATACCCTCCTTGAGGGCGGCAAAGATCTTGTTGCGATTGCCGATGTCGAACGCGGCCTGCGTCGCCGCCGCTCCCTTTCCCGGCACCAGCGCGGCCAGTGCCACGGCGTGAGTCTTCGGAACGCACGACGACATTGCCACGCCGACGGCGCCCGTTGCGCGATCGACGCCCACGACCGACCACGTGGTCATGTCGAGCGTCTGTGCTCCAAGCGCAGTCGGATATGCGCGATCGATCGACTGCCGAGCGGCGCAAGCGGCGAGCGCCGCGGCGATGAGCGGCGTCAGAATGACGAAGAACGCGGTGCGACGGCTCGACATGAAGCCTCCCGTGATGACCGCGTGAATGTACAGGACGCGGCCGCCGGCGGAAGCGCTCGGCCACCGCTTGTCAGTTCCTACCTGCCATGCCTCAACTCGAGCAGCTCGTCTCCGATACTGTCGAAATGCCGGAGCGCAAAGTAGACGCATTCCGCGGACTTCGTCAGAAACTCTTCGTCGATGCGCGAGATTTCGTCTGTCGTCTGGTGCGTGTCGCCGTGGTTGCTCACGCCGAAATGCAGCCATGGAATTCCCGCGTCATGAAACGATCCGTGATCGGACTCGTGCGTCCAATCGTCGCCGCGGCGCAGACTGAATCGGTCATGCCCGAGAACGAGTGGAACGTCCACGGCGGCCGCGATCGCCTGCAGGTGAGGCTCGAGCCATGGGCTGTGGTGCGCGCCGGCTGCCCACAGTAATCCCTCGTCCGCGCGCCCGATCATGTCGACATTGATCTCGAGGCCAATGTTCTCGAGTGCGATCGGCGCGCGCTCGATGAACGCGCGAGACCCCTTGAGATTGGCTTCCTCGCCGTCGAAGAGGCAGAAGACGATCGTGCATTCGGGAGGATCCGCCGCGACAGCCCGTGCCGCCTCGAGCACCGCGGCTACGCCTGATGCGTTGTCGTCGGCGCCATTGAATATCCCGCCGGCGCCGCCATCGCGTCCGAGATGGTCATAGTGTGCGGACACGGTGAGGTAGCACGCCGGCGCAGTGACCCCGCGGATCGAGCCAATGATGTTGAATCCCTGAGTGGGCCGGCCGTCGAGGCCGTCAAACACGAATGGCTGCGAGTAGCCGGGAAACAGCGGCTCGAGTCCAAACTCGGCGAAGCACGCACGCAAGTAGGCTCGCGCGTGTGCAATGCCTTTGGTTTCACTCTCACGGCCTTCCATATCGTTGTCGGCCAGCGTACGGAGATGTTTCGCGAGCAAACGCGGATCGATGCGCGCTTCCATCCGCTGGTCCGGCCGCGTCGCGTCGCGCATCGCTCGCTGGTGCACATCGTCCTCCGTGGCAAATGGGCTGTCCGGGCAGGCAACTCACATGCCGCTCACCTCAGCCTGCCGCTGTTGGTCGCGGCCCCGCTCGCTGCGACGTATCGTTAGGAGAGTTCTGACACGAACTCCTTCGAAAGAATGCCCTCATCTCGACGTCACCCATGCGAATTGCATTTGCGATCGGTACCGCACACGCGCTCGGCGTAACGACGCTCGCCGCCCAGATCGCTCCGGTTCCGGCGCCTGCGCCGGCTCCTCCTGTGGTTCTGCTCACCAGCCGCGCACTCGACGGCCGTGGCGGGGTGCTGCGCGACGCCCGCATCAGCATCGAGCGGGGAACGATCGTCTCCGTTTCCGCGCCGGCCTCGGGCACGGCGAACACGATCGACCTTCGCGGTTACACCGTGCTGCCGGGCTGGATCGACACCCACGTGCATCTCGATTCGCACTTCGACAAGACCGGACGCATCGCACCGCGCGCCGAGCCGCCCGCCGAGGCGACGCTGGGCATTGCGAACAACGCGTTGATGTCGCTCATGGGTGGATTCACCACCGTTCAATCGGTGGGATCGGTATCGGACGCCGCATTGCGCGACATGATTCGCGACCGCGGCCTCCCTGGTCCGCGCATTCTCACGTCGCTGCAGCCGATTCAGGGCGATACGACGCTGTCTGCCGATTCACTTCGCGCGCTCGTTCGCAAGCGCAAGGAGCAGGGGGCGGACCTCATCAAGATCTTTGCATCGAAGAGTCAGCGGATCGGCGCGGGTCCGACATTCTCGGAGGAGCAGCTGCGCGTGCTGTGTGGTGAGGCAGCGTCGCTCGGAATCAGGACGATGGTGCACGCCTATCGTTCGCAGGCCGGAGCAGCGGCGCGTGCCGGCTGCAAGCAGATCGAGCACGCCACGTATTCCGAGCAGTCCGATGTGGACGCGCTGGTGAAGGCGGGCGCGTTCATCGGTCCGCAGGTCGGCCTCGTGGTGCAGAACTATCTCGAGAACAAGGCACGCTACCTCCCCGGTGGATTCACCGAGGAAGGCATGGCGATCATGGAGCGCGACCTGCCGCTCGACTTTGCGATCTGCACGATGGCCGTGAAGACTCCCGGTGCCAAAGTCGTGTTCTCGACCGATGCCACCGCGGGCGCGCACGGCCGCAACGCCGAGGAGTTCATTGGACGCGTGCAGCATTGCGGCCAGTCGCCGATGGCCGCCCTCGTCTCGGCCAACTCGCTCGCGGCGCAGGCGATTGGTATGGGAGACAAGCTCGGCACACTCGCTCCGGGCTATGAGGCGGACATCATCGCCGTGGACGGCGATCCTGTCGCGGACATCACCGCGGTGCGCCGGGTGGTGTTCGTCATGCGCGGTGGCGTGGTGTACAAGTGGGCCGGGGTGAAGGCCCCGGCGCGTCGCTGAGGACCTGAAGCACAACAGGGCCGAGGAGAACGCCAGGACACGGCGGGACACAGCGGGACTGACTTCGTGAGGCGTAAGACTCCTAGTCGCCGCCTCAATTCGTTCTTTGCGAACAGCTTCAGGATGGCAACCCCCGCCGAGCCGCCGAGCCGCCGAGCCGCCGAGCTCCTGTTGACATTCTACCCAAGCGATGCCATTCTTGGGTCGAATGACTACCCAAGACGACCGCCCCGACCGAGAAGCCCTCCTCCAGGGCACGCTCGACCTCCTCGTCCTCCGCATCCTCGTCCTCGGCCCCCAGCACGGCCAGGGCATCGCCCGCGCCATCGAACAACAATCCCGCGAGACGCTGCTCGTTGACCACGGCTCCCTCTACCCGGCCCTCCAACGCCTCGAGCAGCGCGGATGGCTCCGCGCCAAGTGGGGCACCTCCGAGAACAACCGACGGGCGCGTTTCTACGAGCTCACGGCCACCGGACGCAAGCAGCTTCAGGCCGAAGTGAGTCGGTGGAAGCGCATCGCCAGCGCGGTCACCCACGTCCTCGGACCAGACTTCGCCGGGAGCTGATCGATGAGCATTCGCGAACTGATCGACCGTCTGACGCACGTCGTCCGACGCCGCTCCGACAGCGACTTCCGCGCTGAGGCCGAGGCACACATCGCCCTCGAGGCGGACCGGCTCGTGGCGCAGCGCGATCTCGCATCGGACGAAGCACGATTCGCGGCGAAGCGCGCCTTCGGCAACGTCACCGCGGCGCAGGAACGATTCTACGAGGCCGGCCGCTGGGCATGGCTCGACCGGCTGCAGCGTCATCTCGCGTACGCCGTCCGTGGTCTCCGACAGCGTCCCGTCTTCGCCGCTGCCGCCATCGTCACGCTGGCGATCGGCATCGGCTTCAACGCGTCGATCTTCACGTTCTTCTATTCGGTGGCCTACCGCCCGCTGCCCGTGCGCGGCGCCGATCGCCTGGTCAACGTGTATCAGGTGCTCCGCGGACGATCGTCGCGCATGGTGTACGGCACGTCCTCCTATGTGTCCTACGCGGAGTTCCAACGGTATCGCGCGGGCCTCGCGGCTCTGCCGCCCGAAGAACAGTCGCTCCTCTCTCCGGCGGCCTATCGCAGCGTCGGCCTCGTCTTCGACGAGGCGACACGCAAGACGACGACGGGAGAATACGTCTCGTGCAACTTCTTCACGGCGGTCGATGTTCGGATGGCCATTGGCCGGAGTTTCACGCCCGAGGAGTGTGAAGCGCCCGGCGACGCACCAGTCGCGGTGATCAGCCACGACACATGGCAGCACGACCTCGGCGGCATTCCATCCGTGGTTGGGACGAAGATCACGCTCAATCGCGTTCACTTCACCGTCGTGGGCGTCACGGAGCCGGGGTTCGACGGCTTGCAGATCGAGCGCGCGCGGCTCTGGATTCCCGTGACGATGCAACCGGCGATCGACCACGGGCGTGATTCCGTGCTCACGCGCGACGCGAGCTGGCTGCTGATGATCGGACATCTGGCGCCGGGCTCGAGCATCGCGCGCGTTCGCGACCAGCTTGGCGTGATGGCGCACGCCTTCGACGCCGAACGGCCTGGCCGAGAGACGCGCGTCGTCGTCGCCAAGGCCGCGTATCTCAATCTTCCCGAGGCTCGAGAGAAAGGCGTGCTTGCCATTGGCGTGATCCTGACGCTGGGCGCGCTGGCCATTGGCGTGGTATGCGCCAACGTGATGAGTCTCCTGCTCGCGAGGGGGCTGGCGCGGCGTCGCGAGATGGCGATTCGTCTCGCCATTGGAGCATCGCGCGCGCGTCTCGTCGAGCAGCTGTTCACCGAAAGCGCTCTCCTCGCCGTCATTGGCGGGTCACTCGGCTTCGCGCTCGCATTCGCGCTGCCCGCTGTGGTCTCGCGCGTGGTTCCCCCCAACTCGCCGCAGTTCCAATTCGATCTCCGGCCGGACGGCTGGGTGCTCGCGTTCACGATGCTCGTTTCCGTCGTGACGGCGCTTGTGTTCGGACTGCTGCCGGCCCTGCAGGCCACGGACTTCGATCTCGTGTCGGCGGCGAAGGACGGATCGTCCCCCGTGGGACGCGCACGGCCTTCACGGCTACGGGCAACTATCGTGGGCTTTCAGGTCGCCGGCAGCGCGCTGCTGCTCATCATCGCGAGTCTACTCACTCGCGCCTCGGCACGCGGGGCAACGATCGATCCCGGCTACGCGACGCGCGACGTCGTGTCCTTCGACATGAATCTGCGGGAGCTCGACTACAAGCCGGACCGCGCGATGCAGCTGCTTCGCACGCTTGCGCTGCGCGTCGGAGCAATCCCGGGCGTCGAAGACGTCGCGTTCGTCTCGCGCATGCCGTTGCTTGGGCGTCAGAGTGAAGGCATCGATCCAGTCGATCCACGCCGCGCGCCTGACGCGCGGCGAGACGTCAGGACGTACTCGCTCACCGACGTGTCCGGCCGGTTCTTCTCGACGATGCAGATCCGGCTCGTCGCCGGTCGCGCCTTCACCGATGGCGAGCTCGATCTGGCGGGCGCATCGGGATTGCGTCCGGCCGTTGTGAGCGAATCGATGGCGCATCGCTTCTGGCCGACCCTTCCACTCCCAGCGGCGGTTGGTCAGCACATCCGCGTCAGCGACAAGGAGTTCGTGATCGCTGGAGTCGCTGCCGACACGCGATACACGACGCTCTCCGATTCGGGCGCGCCGTTCGCCTACCTCGGCGTACGCCGCGACGCCATGCCGGAATTGCGATTGATCGCGCGAGTGCGCGGCGGCGCCGTCGCGATGGCGCAGCTCGAGCGCGTGGTACCGCAGTGGGCATCCGAGCTCGATCCCTCGATCGTTGCCGCCAGCGAGCGATTCACGGCACGTGTCGACCTGGAGTTGCTGCCGGCGCGACTCACCGCAACCGTCGCCGGCGCGATCGGAGCCTTGGCACTGCTACTGGCCGTCGTCGGGATTTACGGCGTGGTGAGCTACGCCGTGAGCCAGCGCGGTCGCGAGATCGCCATTCGTATGGCGCTCGGTGCAACGCGGCAGGCGGTGATTCGCCTGATGATGAAGCAAAGCGCACGCGCGGCGATGATTGGACTCGCGGCGGGCGGTGTGCTCGCACTTGCGCTGGCCATGGTGCTGCGGAGCGTTTTGATGGGCGTCAGCCCGCTCGATCCGGTTACGTACCTCACGATGTCCGTCATCCTCGGGGGAGCGGCGACCCTCGCCGCCTACTTGCCTTCACGTCGCGCCGCCAGCGTTGATGCGGCGCGAACGCTGCGAGAGGACTAGGGACTACTGATACTGGATGTACATCGGCCGCGGGCGAAGCCGGAGCACTTCCGCGGGCGTGAGCAACGCGTCCTTCCGTTTCACGTCGTTATGGAAGAAGATCTTGAACCCCGTGAACTCCACCGGCTCGAGATCGATGTAGTCGCGATAGGATTCGAACTTCATCCACGGCGGACCCCAGCCGTCCATGTGCATCACGATCTGCACGCGGGGATCGATCGTGATCTTCGGCGCGTTTGAGATCATCGCTTTCGTCCACCGGTGGACGACGAGAATCTTTGGCGGCAGCTTTTTCTCTGAGACGAGCTGGCGCAGCTGCTCCGACACCCAGTTGACGTCGGCCGCGTCGAACTGGCCGATGCGTTTGCCCGGCGCCATTCCCTCGGCGCCGTAGTGCATGGAGAACTCGGCATCCATGCCAAGATGCACGTCAGGTCGCGCGAGGAACGGCATGAGATGCGGCAGCTCGCGCTGAATCGTGCTCTTTGCCACCTGGATGTCGAGGAAGAGCAGGGCGTTCCGCTGCTTCGCCCAACCGTAGACTTTCTCGATCAGGGCTGAGTCCATGCGTGTGCGCCACATGCCGTCCTTGCCTGGCGCGCCCTGCGCCACCACGGCGATGAGGTGCAGCGCCGGCTGCACGGGCGTCGAGGGATCGGCTTTCTGCCATTCGCGCGTCATCGTGTCGAGCTTCGCGAGCATCTCCTCCGGCGCGTATTCGCCCAACACGCCCATGCGCTTGGAGAGGGGGTTGCCGTAGAACGCCACGACTCGCTTGGCGGGGAGAATCGATCCCGGCAACGGTGCAGGCGGCGCCGGCCACTTCGCTTCCATGCGGCGCCCGAACGCAACGGCCGAGGCGTACGTCAGCGAATCGTGCTTGTTGCGCCCGGCGATGAGATGAGGCGCGCTGCTGTCCGAGTCCGCGGGCTTCGCGGCCGGCGCCCCGCCTGCCGCTGTCGTTGATACCGCCGCTGTTCCTGACGCGGATCCAGGTGCCGATCCCGACGCTTTTCGAGCGGAATCAGTCGCCCCAGCGGACGACACCTTCGCCGAATCCGTGGGCGGCGCGGATCCCGGCGAGGCTTCGTGGCCCGTGGTGCAGGCCGTCGCCAGAGTGAACATGACGGCGGCGAATGATCTGGTCTTCAAGTGTTCGTCCGAAGCGATTGGTGTGTCTCCCCCTCGTCAGAATGCAAACGATTCGGCCAATTCGGCTTCGGGGGACTGTGGTTGTATCTTACAGGATTGATGCCCAAGAAACCGAACAAGCCGCGGGGACGCCCCGCCAAGCGCGCCAGCCACGGACTCACGTCGTCGCCAACGAGCCGTGGCGCGCAGAGCGACACCCGCGCGTGGCTCCTCAAGCACTACGGCCCGTACTGCGCCTACTGCGGTCTCAAGTTCGCCCCCCGCGTGATCACGCTCGACCACGTGGCGCCTCGCCGCGGCCAGACTGCCTACGATCGACGCGACAATCTCGTCCTCGCGTGTCGGGCCTGTAACGCGCTCAAGCGGGACAAGGCACCTCTCGCCTTTCTCCTCGCGGACAAGAGCCGGGCGGCGAATCTGGTGCGATACGGCGCGCATCTCAGCCAGGGTCTCCTCGACCTCGCCAGCCCGCTCGTACCGCCCGCGCCACGCGTGCGCTGGAATTCCAACGACGACGACGACGGTCCGTCGCCTTATAAGACCTGAGCGCTCGCCCGCCTACGCGCCGAATTGCCGCAGATGATGGTCGACATGCTTGTACATCAGCGTCGCCCATTGCGTTGGCGTCAGTGACCCGAAGAACGGATGCGGGTGCGTCGTGCACCGTGACGGTCCGGCGCCGGTGAACTGATCGATCAATTGAATCAGTCGCGTGCGTTCCGTCTCGAGCTCGCGGGCATCCGAGATCACGAGCTCCTTGGCCGTGGGCGTGTTGCGCTTCAGGGGCTCGTCGTTGTTCATGACGCGGGACTTGACGAGACCGCCGAGTAGCCGGCCCACGAACATGCGCGGCGGCTTCGTCTCCCCGACCGCCCACGCCATGGCGATCGCGCAATGCGCCATGGCCTGCGGCGCCGTCATCGTTCCCCATTCGCGAGGACTGTCGGGCCGCAGGCGGCGAATGCGCGTTTTCAGCTCGGCGGCGAGCGCCGGGTCGTACAGATTCTTCATGAGGATTTCCTGAAGCTCGCGCTTCGTTCGTACGAATGCGCGAGCGTGAGTATGTGCGCGTCGTCGCCCGGGAGGCCGACGATCGAAAGATTGAGCGCGGGCATGCCATCCGCTCCCAGTCCGGCGGGCACCGACACTTCCGGCAGCCCGAGCCAGTTGCCGTAGCCCAGCGCGGTGCGAATGTCTGGCCAGGGATCGACGGCGCGCGGCGCATTGAACGGCATGGTGGGATAGATCAACGCGGCGATCCTGCCGGTGAGCATCGGTGTCGCGAGCGTGGCCACTACTTCAGCGCGCGATCGGGCGAACGAGCGACCCGCGGGGTCGTCGGCCATGGGTTGATCGAGCAGCGGCTCGCACGCTTCGTACGTCGGCGGGAGCACGTCGTAGAACTTGCGATACGCGTCGTATCCGCGGCGCAGTGCGGCGCGCGGATCGTTCGTGCGGCCGGCGAAATATCGCAGCAGCGCGTTCGCCGTGGGCGCCGGCGAGTTGGCGTTCACATCGACATCACCGCGGGTATGCGCGGATGCGGCGAATGCCCCCCGATAGTTCACGCGTGTGATTGGGGCATCGAACGGTTGGACGATCGCACCGGCGGCCTGGAGATCGCTCACCGCGCGATCCCACACCGCGAGCGCTTCGGCGGTCATCTGGTTGCGCGGGACGTGTGCTTCCACGATGCCCAGCTTCACACCGCGAAGTGCGTCGGCGCGCAGCGCGGCGAGTGGAGCGGCGTCCCACGCTCTCGTCAATGCGAGAGGATCCGACGCGTCCGGACCGGCGATCGCCCCGAGCAGCAGCGCGGCATCGGCGACCGTTCGCGCGAGCGGCCCGTGCGTGTCCAGGTAAGGCCACGTGGGAATCACACCGGTGCGCGGCACGAGCCCGAACGTCGGCTTCATCCCGACCACGCCGGTGAACTGCGCCGGAATCCGATTCGACCCGCCGTCGTCGGTCCCCAGTGCGGCGAATGCCATTCCTCGCAATACCGCGACCGCGGAGCCTGCGCTCGATCCACCCGGCGTCCTGGTACCGGTGGGATCGTGCGGGTTGAGAACCTGCCCGGTGTGCGTGCTCGTGCCGTTGCCGTGATAGGCGAAGTCGTCCGCGGCGGTCTTTCCGAGAACGATTGCTCCCGCGGCGCGCAGTCGAGTGATCTCCAGCGCATCCCGCCGCACCGCATCCGGGAACAACCGCGCCCACTCGGCGTTCGATGCCGTGGTAGGCAGCCCGGCCATGTCGTAGATCGCCTTCGCGAACACGGGCACGCCGTCGAGCGGACCAAGGGTCCGACCGTCGCGCAGCCGCTTGTCCGCTGCGCGCGCATCGGCGACCGCGCTGTCACTCAGCCCATCGATCGCCCGCCATTTCGCGCCCTCGGTCCGACAGCGCTCGAGTGCACGCTTGGTCACCTCTTCGGCGCTCCACGTCCGCGCGCGCCGGCCGGCCTGATACTCGGCGATGGTGCCGTCGAGCGGATCCGCGCCGGGCATCGTCCACCGGGTGAGCGGAAGCGCACTCAACGCGGCGAGCTGGGCCAGGGCCTGACGACGGGTGGGCGACATTGGTCGGGAAGCTACGCGCCGCACAGACGCTTGTCACGCCAGGGGATTGAAAGGAGAGCGCAAGCACTGCGAGAATTGAGATCCTCACCCAAGCAATCCGCCTCTCATGATTGTCCGCACGCTCGACGGGAAACTGCTCCTCATCACGCAGCCGGACCACGCGCGGCTGGCTCGGTTCATCATGTCCCACTGCGTGGCGCTCGCGCATCATCCGCGGCGCGAGAGCATTCTCCTCGCTGTTGCCGAACACGATGCGGGCTGGGCGGTCGAAGACGCGAATCCGCTCGTGGGGGAGGAGAGCGGGGAAGTGCTCGATTTCATTCACGCGCCAACGTCGGTCCGGCAGGGCGTATGGCCCCGAAGCGTCGCGCTGCTGGCCGACCGCGACCCGTGGGCCGCGGCACTGGTCGCCCAACACGCGGTTACTGTCTACGCGCGACTGGGCTCGGAGCCCCAATGGCGAACGTTCTTTGCGGAGATGTCGGCGATCCGCGACGACCTCGTGCTGAAAACCGGCATGCACCTGGCCGAGCTCGAGGCGGACTACGTGTTCGTGCGGCTGGGCGATCTCATTTCTCTCGCCTTCTGCACTGGCTCCAACGAGCTCACGCAGTTCGGCGGGTGGCTCGTTGAGCGCGACGCCGATCGGATCCACGTGTCGCCCGACCCATTCGGAGCCGTTGAGATCCCCGTCGTGATCTCTGGCCGGGCTGTGAGAGATCGCTCATTCAAGTCCGCTCAAGACCTCCAGGGGGAGCTCGACGGAGCGCCAGCTGCCGAGCTGACGGGTACTGTAGCCGGCCGCGCGTAGGATGTGCCGATGAGTCCGGCGGCCGGCGTCGGGCTCAGGGCTCCGCTCCGCCATACTCGGCGAAGATCTGCGCCACTTGCCTGGTGTCCTTCGTCCGCGTCAGCGCAAGCATGAGGAGAATCCGCGCCTTCTGCACGTTGAGATCGCCCGCCGACACGCGCCCACCACCCGGTGCGACGCGTCCGGAGCCCGTCCGACTGCCGATGACGATGACCACACCGCGCTCCGCCGCGCGCCGCAGCGCCGCTCCCTGACCGGGCGTGGTCCCGCCGGCACCGACGCCCGCAATCACTAATCCTTTCGCGCCCGCCGCGACGGCCGCGTCGATGAGCACACTGTCCGCGCCCCCGTACGTGTAGATGACATCCACACGCGGCAATTCCGTTAGGTTCGAGATGTCGAATGCCGAGTGCCGCGTTGGCCGCGCCCGATTGAAGTAGATCGTGTCGTGATCGGCGATCGCGAGCGGTCCGTGTTCCGGCGCCTGAAAGGTCTCGACGCGCGTCGTATTCGTCTTCGTCACCTCGCGGGCCGCGAACAGGCGATCGTCCATCAGCACCATCGCACCACGCCCGCGTGAAGCCGGCGCCGCGGCGGCACGCACCGCATTGAACAGATTCGCCGGCCCGTCGGCACCGATGGCGTCCGCGGGCCGCATCGCACCCGTCACCACGACGGGTCGGTCGCCTGCGACCGTGAGATCCAGGAAGTACGCCGTCTCTTCCATCGTATCCGTGCCGTGCGTGACAACCACGCCGGCGAGCCCCGGCCGTTCACGAAACGCCGCGTTGATTCGCCGCGACAGATCCATCCACTGCTTCGGCCCGATCGCGCCCGACGCCACATTCGAGAACTGCTCGGCCGTCATCGTCGCGACTTTGTCGATCCCGGGCGCCGCCTTCGTCAGCTCGTCGACGCTGATCTTGTTGACCTCCCCGCCGCGATCGCCGTAGTAGTTGCCCGTCGACGCGATCGTCCCGCCGGTGGCGACGACGAGTACCTCCGGAGGTTTGCCCTGCTGGGCAAACACACGCGATGTGAATACCAACCCAGAAGCGGTAATGCCAAGCCGAAGGATGCCGCCAATCGTACGAGGACGCATGAACGCTCCGAAGACGTGGTAGTTCGTGCGCTGAATTACCACCGCATCAGCCACACCGTCAACGGTTTGGTTCCTCAGGAGTTCTTCCGCCCGGCCGGGAGACGACGCATTTTCGGGGACCGATTCGCGATCCTTCCCGAAGGAGAACCCCGCCATGTCCGACCCGATCGAGCAGCTCCTCGACGACTATCGCCAGGGCACGATGTCCCGCCGGCAGCTTCTTCAGGCACTCGTCGCGACGGCGTTCGCGGCTCCGCTCCTGGCGCAGGCCGCTGCGGGTGGCCGGGGTGCTGCCGCCGACAGTGGGCGAGGCGGTCGTGGCGGCGGGCGGGGCGCGGCGCAGCGTGATACCACGCCGTTGATTCTGCCCTTCGAGCCGACGGGATGGAGCACGATATGGCTCGACCATCTCAACTATCAGTGCGTCGACTACAAGAAGGCCGCCGCATTCTACGCGACGCTCATGGGCTGGAAGGTTCGGAGCGATGACGGCAAGCAGTGCGTGCTCGACATCGGCGAGAACTCGGGTGGCATCATCATTCGCGGCGGTCTCACCGCACCCCCGCCGGCCGCGATCACTGACGCGGGCCTCGGCGTCAGTCGCCCGCCGGTGCAGGCCGTATTCGATGGATTCGCGTGGGGCATCTCTCCGTGGGACGAGAACAAGGTCAGGGCGGAGCTCGAGAAGCGCGGCCTCAATCCAGTCGCCGATCACGCCGGCTCCGACTACCGCAGCTTCCGCGTGAAGGATCCGGACGGCTTCGATCTCGCGATCACCAACGGCACGAAGGCGAACCGCCGGAAAACGCCCGCCAACGGCAAGCTGCCGGCACCTGCGCCGTTCGCGCCGACCGGCTGGAACACGCTCTACCTCGATCATATCTCGTACGAAGTTCCGGACTACCGTCGAAGCGCCGCGTTCTATCAGGCCCTGCTCGGCTGGGAGATGCGGTCGGGCGGCGGCGGACAAACCTCGGTGCAGATCGGAACGATTGCCGGCGCGATCATCCGTGGAAATGCCGCGGCGCGCGCGGCAACCGCGGCAGCCGGGCGTGGTGGTGGACGTGGCGATTCGACGGGCTCCGCGGCGGCGGCCGCTCCGGCGCCGCAGCCGCAATCATCCCGCAACGGTGTGACGGCGGCGATCGGCCACATCAGCTTCGGTATTGAGAACTGGAACACCGAGCGGGTGCGCGCCGAGTTGAAGCAGCGCGACGTTGTGTACGTGAACAAGGAAGGCCAGCGCGAGCCGCGGCCTGACATGACCGGCACGCTCGAGAGCTTTCACGTGCCGGACGCGATGGGCTGGGATCTTCAGATCGGAAACAAGATCGCGCCGGGCCGCTGATCAGCGGTCCCGGCGCGCGATTCCGAAGGCGCGGCGATCCTAGAGTTTGACGACGGCCGCGGCCCACCGCGCGCCGTCGGTGTCTTGCTCGAAGACCGTATTCACATCCACGTGAATGCCGGACGCGTCACGGCTGATCGCGTAGCGATCCATGTTACGGGTGGCGCGCCCGCTGTCTGGGATGTATTCGCCATTCGCCCGAAACCGCGAGTGATGCTTGGGGCACTGAAAGCCCTTGTCGCGATCGTCCCACTTGAGCGCCGTGTTTTGGTGCGGGCAGGACAGGCTGAACGCGTAAACTGTCTGCTGCCAGCGGACGAGAATCACGTCGTTGGATTTGTCGACCTGCGCGCCGTCGACGGACGGGACCGCATAGCTCACGGTGCCGCCGCGCCGTGACAGCGCGTCGGTAAACTCGAGCGGCATCGCAAGCGCGGACCTGCGTGACACCCCCACCGCGACCAGCGCACCGGCGACACTCAGAAAACTGTCGCGCAGAAACTGGCGGCGGCTTGCCGGGACGCCGCAATCCCCGGAGTCCAACGCGCACGCGTCATGAGTGTTCTTTGAATCAGCCATGGAGGATTGCCTATGCTATGGTTCGCGACGCGTCAGCCGATCGTGACGGGCCCGGCCGTGGCGCCGTTAGTTGGCAACAGGAGTACGAGTGAATACCCCACTCCCGGTCTTAAGATCGGCCGAGTCGCGGATTAATCGTCGTTGTTCGCCGCGTCGATGCCCTCGTCACGCGGTTGCGGCGAACGCGGACACATCGTTTCTTAGTGCCGTGCGCACACGAACCGCCACATTTCGGCTGGCCATCCCCGCGTTCGTCGCCGCGCTTTCGCTGCCGAGCGCGGCCGTCGCTCAGCGTTTCGGCGGTGGGGCCGCGTGTCGCTTCAGCTGGGACCAGGAGAACTACTTCGTGTCGCCGTTCTTCCGCGGCAATCCGCGATACGATGGCCGCGTCACCTTCGCGCGAATCAAGTATCAGGGCGCATACGAATGCGGCGCCGAGGGCCCCGGCTGGGCGCACGACTACCCGCGCACCGACTGGCATTTCATGCGCGTGATGAAGGAGATCACGACCATGCGGCCCTTCGTCGAGAAGGGTGAGATCCTCGGGAGCGCTCTGGTGCGGCTGGACGAGCCGCAACTCTTCAACTATCCGATCGGCTACCTGTCCGAGCCCGGCGGCTGGAACCTCACGGACAGCGAGCTGCGCGGACTGCGCCAGTACATCGCGCGCGGCGGCTTCATCATCTTCGACGACATCGAAGGGGAGCCCAATCCCGACTACCGCAATCTGGTCGCGCAATGGCGGCGCGCGTTCCCGGGGTCGATTCCCGTGAAGCTCAGCAACGACCACCCGATCTTCAACTGCTTCTACAACGTCGATCTCTCGAAGATTCCGAGCAAGATGCGACGCGTGCCGGCGGAGTACCTCGGCTTCTACGAGAACAATGATCCCCGCAAGCGGCTCGTCGCGATCATCGACAACTACGCCGACATCGGCGAGTTCATCGAATACTCGGACGAAGGATTCGCCATGGTACCGGCGAACGAAGCCTACAAGCTCTGGGTCAATTACTTCGTTTACGCGCTGACCCACTGAGCGGCTCGGGACGGGCCCCCTCGCGCGAATTGACCCAGCGCGGCACACTCCTTACCTTGCAGTAAGGATCTAGAAAGGAGTAAGGAATGTCGGAAGCCACGTTGACGACCAAGGGCCAGATCACGATCCCGAAGGCCGTTCGCGAGGCCCTGCGGCTCGAGGCCGGCGACAAAGTCGAGTTCGAGCTCCGGCCCGACGGCTCCGTCGTCATGATTCCCCGCAACGGACCCGTCGAGGGGCTGTTCGGCCTGCTCAAGCGCACCGGCACCGCGAGGTCGCCGCGCGCCCTGACCGTCGAGGAGATGAATCCGGCGAGCGCCGATCGCGAATGATCGCGCTGGACACGAACGTCCTCGTTCGCATCGTGCTCCAGGATGACGAGTCCCAGGCCCGCGCGGCGGAACGCCTGCTGATTCGTGCGCGACGCGACGGAACGGACCTCTTCGTCGCGGACGTCGTGCTATGCGAGTTGGTCTGGGTACTCACCCGCCGCACGCGCCATCCGCGACGCGAGATCGCCGACGCGCTGGAGCAACTGCTCCGAACCGAGCTGATCACGGTAACGGACGCGTCGCGGATCGAACGAGCGATTGCCGCGTACCGGCGCGGAAAGGGTGACTTCGCCGACTACCTGATCCGCGAGCAGGCACGAGCCGCCGGCGCACGCGAAGTCGCCACGTTCGATCGTGCGCTCAAGGCCGAGGACGGGTTTCGCCAGCTGGCCTGATTGCTCCAAAGGGCGCTGAACTACGGCGACTTCTTGCCGCCCAGATTCGACACCTTGTCGAACACGCTCGCCGGGATCTCGTTCACCACGACCGACGTCACCAGATGGCCGATCGACGCCGCGTTCACGATCGGAATCGCCGCCACGCTGAGCAGGCTGTTTCCCCACCCGTTCTGCGACGGATTCAGGGCCGTCGACCAGACGCGTGCGTTCAGGTCGTGAATCGTGTGCCCGACGCCTTCGATGGACGCGACCGCATCTTCTTTCTTCACTGTGTTTCTCCGGTTTGGGACTCCGCCCTCACGACACGCCGTTCAGCGCCGCCACGGTCATATTGTACGAATGCGCGGCCGAGTACGGATCATATGTGATCAGCGGTGCCTGTGATGCCGCGACCCGGTTGCCCAACGCATAGCGCATCAGCGCCCGGGCATGCCGCTCGGCGCCATCCAGCCCGACCTCGCTCGGCACGTGCCGCGTGAACAGCACGTTGAGCGAGGGATGCGGACCTGGCTCGCGCAATTCCGTGGCCACCATCGCCACGACCGTGTTACACAGGAAGTTCGCGTCGAAGCCGAGCGGCGAATACGTATGCGTGCTCGGCTGGTGCCGGCGAATGTCCTCCAGCACCGCACCGCGATGCCCGAGCAGCATGTCGCGGGCAATCACGTGGTCGTCGCGCCGGTCAGCGAGCCAGGCCGGCGTCCGCCCTACCGCAAACAGCGGGTCGGCCGACAACGCGGAGAGAATTCCTTCCACGATGCGCGAGCGGTCATCGTCCGCCGTGCCGGCTGACTGCATCGCGCTGTACTCGCGCAGGAGCGTGACGAGCGCGAAGACGACGAACGGATAGTCCACGACGTTGTCATCCCGCATGAGGCCTATGTCGCGGCGATACATGAACTGCAGGCCCCAGCGGAGATGTCCGCCAAGCACCGCGGCGCACGCGAGCGCCATGCGCCGCCGATGCGCCTCGTCGAGCGCGTCGAAGCTCGCCACGAGCGTGCTGTACGCGTGCTCCTCGGGATGGTAGTGCGAGACGCACGTCAGGAGCAGCGTCTCCACGTCGTCGACGAATCGGCAGCCGCTTCCGTCCGGGCCATGCAGCGCCGACAGCAGCTCGGCGGCCCGCGTCAGGTTCACGTTCGGGTCGCCTTCGTCCCACGCGCGCGCGGCAACGAGGCCGAGCACGGACATGAAGTAGTGGTCGAGGAGCACGGCCATCGCGTGGCGCTGCCGATCCGCCGGCAGGTCGTGCACCGTGCAGCGATCGAACATGAGCACCGGTGTGATCTCGGCCGCGAACCGCTGCTCCGTGTAGTCCCAACTTTCGAGCACGTGCAGGCCGGCACGACGCGCACGTGTGTCGAAGCTCTGCACGATGCGCTGCAGGCGGAGGGCTTCGCCGCTGCCCACCGAAAAGGTGTGCGATCGGAACGCCCCGCGAAGCGCGCGCCACGCGTCGGCGAAATCGTCTCTGGCCTGAACCTCGTCGAGAATGCGCGTGCGCGTTCTGTTGCGCAGCGCATCCTCGATCAGGTCACAGGCTCCCTCGTACGTGATCGGCGGCAGTGAACGCATCGACCATCAATGCTGGCCGGGCGCCTTCTTGCGATTCCGGCTCGGGACGCTGTAGAGGAACCCGGTGTACTGCATTTCCTCCCACGTCTGATCGCCCCAGTGCACATCCTTGCTCGCGTCGGGGTTGTGCTTGTTCGACGCCGAGTTGTCGTACCACGCCATGGAGGTCAGCTTGCCGCCCGCCGGGATCTCCAGCGGCTTGTCGAACAGGTAATAGGTCTGCCAGTTGAAGTCGTAGCGCGGCACGTCCAGCACGACTTCGCTCGTGCCATCTGGCTTCTCGAGCTTGTACAGCCACTTCACGCCGCGCAGATGCGTGTGCGGCAGCAGGCCCCAGATGCGCACGGGCTGCGTCGCGGTGATCGCGCCTGGAACAGCGACGTCCTTCTGACCCGCGGGAATCGTGAAGTTGCCGTTCGTGAACGCGCTCATCGAGATCTCTTCGTCAGGCGCCTCGGACGCGAACTTGAAGCCGACGCTCGAACGGTCGTTCATCTCGTGACCCTTGGCCGTGTAATGCATCTGGAACGTGAGGATCGTGCCGGCACGGAGGCGCAGCGCGGTGCCCTTCTGGAATTCCATCACGTTCGTACCCGGCGCGGTCCCACCGATGAGTGTTCCCAGCTGGCGCGGCGGCGGGTTGTTCGGATCCTGGCGCTCCGGATCGCGGGTCTGCTGGCGGTACTCCTGCGGAATCTGGAAGAGGGGCAACGGGCGCGGCGTGGCGGGCGCCCCAGCAGCAGGGACGGGAGCGGGTGCGGGTGCCGGGGTCGCAGCCGGCTGCGGCGGCACCTTGGCGTAAACGAGAATGTGGTGGACGACTTCGCGGGCGCCGGGCATGAACTCCATCGCCTGGACCCACTTGTCTTCGGTGAAGCCCGTCGGGACTTCAAAGTACTGGTATTCGATCGTCCCGCTCGCCGGCACGTGATAGTCCTTCGTCATCGTGACGATTGCGTCGGGCTTGCCGATCGACCAGCTCGTGGGATAGTCCGGCGTGGGCGGCAGATCCTTCATGTCGCCACGCTTCGCGCCGGTCTCCGCCCAGCTGAGAATGATCTGCTTCTCGGCATCGGAGAGACGGCGGTCGTTGCGAAACACGCCATGTGGACCGTCGGCATGCCACGGCGGCATGTAACCGGTCTTCACCGCCTCGCGGATTTCATCGACGTGCGCGGCGGCGGTGTCGGGATTCAGAAGCGAGAAAGGTCCGAGACCCCCGGGCCGATGACAGGTCGTGCAGTTCTTGAACACGATCGGCGCGACATCCTTGGCGAACGTCGGCTCGGCGCTGTGCCCGAGACGGACGGAAGGGAGCGCCACGGCGATGCCGATCAGCGCTACGGTTGCGACGCCGATGATCTGAGTCATCGGGACTGCGCCGCGGCGAAGGCCGGCTCGGGATTGCAAAGGAGAACGCATGGTATGGTGGGAGTGGTTCGGGCTACGGCGGGGGGAGGCGGACGTCGGGGAGCCGTTCGCGGCGGGTAAATAGTAATGCTGGGGGTCGGAACCAGCGAGCTCAGCCTCGGCTCGCCTATTGCACTGCCATCGTCATGCGATACGATGTCGGGATTCTCTCAGCCGCAGTTTTTCTCGCTGTGGCGCCTAGCATGGCGGCGCGGGCCCAGACGATACAGGCCGCGGACACACTCCGAGCCGCCGCCGAGGGCCGTACGCCCGTGGGACGAAGCAGGTTTCTTCCAGCCGCGGAAATCGCCGGCTTTCTGACGCTTCTCAGCGTCTACGACCGATTTGCCTATGCCAATCAGTATCAGGACGGCAAGAAGGTCTACAGCGCCACATTCGCGAGCACGTGGGACCATTTGCGCCGGCAGACGTGGGTCCACGACCAGGACCCATTCAACGTGAATCAGTTCGCGCACCCATATCAGGGCGCGATCATGTATGGGCTCGCACGCACATCCGGTCACGGATTCTGGGGCTCGCTCGCGCACGCCAACATCGGAAGCTTCGTCTGGAAGATGGCCGGTGAAACGGATCCGCCGTCAATCAACGACATGATCACGACCGGGCAGGCGGGAAGCCTGCTCGGCGAGGCGCTGTACAGAATTTCCGATCTCGTGCTGCACGACGATCCCGGCAGGAAGGATCATCCGTGGCGCGAACATCTCGCGGACGGCGCGTATCCGCCGAGCGCCGTGAATCGGCGCATTTATGGCGACCGATTCGCGCGACAGCTCCAGGATTCATCCGCGGCGTCGTCATGGCAGCTTCGTATCGGAGCCACCCTGGATGCGCTCGCACACGACGGCTCCGCTCCGGTGACGTTGCTGCGCAGGGATGCAACGGCGGAGTTCTGGATGTCGTATGGCCTGCCCGGGAAGGACGGCTACGAGTACACGCGGCCCCTCGACTATTTCGATCTGCAGATGTCGTTGCTTGCCCGCGCGTCCAACCCCATCGAGAGCGTGATGCTTCGGGGTCTGCTCGCGGGACGCAAGACGCGCGAGACGTCCACGTCGCGCGGCATCTGGGGTCTATACGGCAGCTATGACTACATCTCGCCGTACCTGTTTCGCGTGTCGAGCACCGCGGCGTCGATCGGCACGACGCAGCAGCAGTGGCTGTCTCACGACGTGGCGCTTCAGAGCTCGCTGCTCGGCGGCATCGGCTATGGGGCGGCCGGATCAACCGTGGTCATTCCTGGAACTCCGACCAACGCCGCGATTCGCGACTACCATTTCGGCGTGACGCCTCAGGCGCTCGCCACCACTCGCCTCATCTTCGGCGATCGCGCGATGATCGATCTCGGCGCACGCGAGTACTACGTGAGCGGCCTCGGGTCTGACGACGTGCGCGGCTCAGAGCGAATCTTCCGCGGTAACGCGGGAATCAACGTCCGAATGTTTGGTGGTCACACGCTCGGTGCGCGATACGTTGCGTCGTCGCGTAATGCGCGCTACGGAAAGCTGCCGAACAACGCGCTGTCGGAGGGAACGGTGACGCTCGCCTACTCGTTTCTCGGACACAATCGCTTCAGCGCGGTGAAGTGGTAGCCGGTGCGGCGGTGTGCCGTGACCTCGCATCGGACGGTCGCACCACGATCACATAGACGGCGAGAGAAACGGCCGCACACGCCGCCATGACCGCGGTCATCCCAGTGGCCGTCCGGCCGTCGATCAGCGCGGCGACCAGTGCACTCGACGCGGCGCCGGTCAGTGTCTGGATGCCCGTCATGACCGCGCTCGCCACGCCCGCTATGCGTGCCATCGGTTCGAGTGCGCGCTGCGTCGCGTTGGGGCGCACGATGCCCTGGCCAATGAAGCCGATGAACGCGACGGAAACGAGCGATGCGACGTTGATCGCGTGCAACAGCGTGAGCGCGAGCAACGCGATCGATGTGACGACAATGGCCGCCATACCCCAGGAGATCAGCGTCCCGTGCGGCACCCCGCGTTTGCTTAGCCGTGCACTCGTGAGCGCTCCGATCATCAGGCCAGCGGCGGTCATGGCGAACAACAGTCCATAGGTTCGCCGGGCGACACCGAGCTCTCCAATCAGTACGAGCGACGAGCCGGAGACGTACGCGAAGAGGCACCCGAAGTTCAGTGCGATGATCGCGATGTAGCCGACCGTGACCGGATTGCGCAGCACGTGCAGGTAGCTGTGAACCGCGGTGCGCACCGTGTGCGAGATGTGGCGCGGCGATGATTCCTCGATCGCGAGCGCGACGATCGCGGCGAGCACAATGCCGCCGATCGTCAGCGCACCGTAGATGGCGCGCCAGCCGCCGAGCGCCGCGATGGCGACACCGATGGTCGGGGCGATCACGGGCGCGAGCCCCGCGGCGAGGTTCACGTACGATTGCTTGACGCGCGCCTCGTCGCCCACGAACAGATCGCGGACCATCGCGATGACGGTCACCTGACACGCCCCCGCGGCGGCGCCCATGAACAGCCGCCATACGAGGAGCGCATCGAGCGACGTGGCGAAGGCGGCAAGTCCGCCAAAGAAGGCGTACGCCGTCGAGCCAATGAGCAGCACTGGTCGGCGGCCGAGGCCATCCGAGAGTGGTCCGAAGAACAGCGGGCCGAGTGCGAATCCCGCCATGAAGATGCCGAGCGTCAGCGCGGCTTTGCCGGGTGCGACGCCGAGCGATGCGGCAGTCGCGTCGAGCACGGGCAGACCCATGTCCGTCGCGAACGACGCGAGCGTAACGAGCGACGCGAGGAGGAGCGTGAATTGAAACGAGTGGGGGCGGAGCCGCTGCATCCGCGAAGTTTACCCCACTCGAGTCACTGCCCAGCGAATCAGGACGCGGGTTTGTCCGTCGCGCGCAGGGTTCGCACGGGGCTGAATTTGAGGCCCAGCGTGTACCGGAACGTCGTCATCCAGTAGGTGCTGCCTGTCGGAATGGTGCCGGGCCCGTTCGTCCGATACGTCGTCATGCGATTGCGCAATCCGAGAAGTTCGGTGGTGAGCGCAATGGTCTTCGAGATCGGATGCTCGACGCCGACTCCGGTGATGGCACCCAGCCCGCGGCTGTAGCGCCCCACATCGCTGAATTGATCGCCGAATCCACCGATGACGGCATTGCTGCCCGACGCGGGGGCGAAGGTATCATAGAGATACATGTACGAGGCGCGCACATCGACGAACGGGTGCAGCGCCGATTCGAAGGACTGCTGCAGCGACAGCGGCGAGAATCGGGTGCCTAATTCGGCGGACGCCATCACGATGGGGCTGCCTGCCGTCGCGCCCGTGAGGTCGACCGTCACGGACATCCGATCGCTCACGTGGTAATCGCCGTGAGTGCCCGTGCCAAAGACCATGTTCTGGGTGGTGCCGCCGAGACCGTTCGGAACCTCGATGGCGCTGAACAGGCCGTAGCCTTCGGCCGACCACCGCGACCGCCAGTAATTCTGCACGCGCGCAACGCCGGGGGCCGCGGGCGGCAGCGGTGCGGGTTCCGGGGCCGGACGCCGTCCCACGCGCGGGATGGGAGTGCGCTGGGCGCTCGCGGCAATGGGCAGCGCGAACAGGGCGGTGATCAGAAGGGCGCGACTGGCAGCGCGACTACGCATGGGACCTCCGCGGCGGTTTGAGCCGGCGTGACGTGAACAGTCTAAGACAGTGCCGCGCCGGCGCGCTACTATGTAAGGACCATCATAGTAAGGACCATCATACTCCGAGCCCAGAAACCCCCGTACACCGATGCTCAAGGAAACGTTTCAGGTGCGAACGCCGGACGGTGTGTGTCCCACGCACGTCTTCTCACCCAGCGCGGATCGCGACCTACCCGGCGCAATCATGTTCATGGATGCCTATGGAATCCGGCCGGCCATGTTCGAGATCGCCGAGCGGCTGGCGAGCGGCGGGTACCGCGTGGCACTGCCTGATCTGTATTACCGGAGCGGCTGGTCGGCGCGCGATGCGGAAGGATTGTTCGCGATCAAGGAGAAACGAGAGTTCTGGACGAAGAACATTGTGCCGACGCTGAGCAACGGGACGATCATGCGTGACATGCCGGCGTGGATGGCCTGCCTCGACGAGCAATCGTCGGGAGCGAATACGAAGATTGGCATGACGGGCTACTGCCTGGGCGGCCGGTTGTCGCTGACCGCGGCCGGCAGGTTCCCGGATCGCGTCGCGGCCGCGGCCTCGTATCACGGCGGCGGTCTCGCAACGGATGCTCCGGACAGTCCGCACCGGCTCGCGCCGGCGATGAAGGCGCGCGTGTACGTGGGCGGGGCAATCGAGGATTCCGGGTTCGACGACGCGGCGAAGCAACGGCTCGAGGATGCGCTCACTGCCGCGCATGTCGACCACGTGATCGAGACCTACAACGCGCGGCACGGCTGGGTGCCGTCCGACATGCCGACGCACGATGAGGCGGCGACGGAGAAGCATTGGCAGACGCTCTTCGCGCTCTTCGCCGGGGCGTTGTCAGCGTAGCGACGAGCGTGCTCGGCCGGTGCTTTCCCTTGACGAATTTGCGCCCCAATGACATTCTGTTGGCGGCGTCAATCCACGCCCAACCTCAGTCGATTCCGCCCCAGCCGGAGTCATCAGTGAGGCAAAGGGGGGCATACTCCCGGATGTAGTCGTCGATCCTTGCGTCACCACGGAACGCTGCTGGGGAGAGGCCCGTGGTGTACCCAATGGAGTTTGACGATGCCAACCAACAAAGATCTCAAGCGTCTCGTGCGCGCCCGCATGTCCAAGACGGGCGAGTCCTATACCGCCGCGCGCGCTCAGCTCGCGAGAAAGTCCGCGAAGCTCGCCCCATCCACAAAGCCACTCGCCGGATCCGCCGCAGAGCTATCGGCTGACGCGACCGCGCCGGCGTCATCTCGACCGGCGCAGCCTGGACCGACAGCGCAGGCGGCGCTGCACGCCGATCCCAGCACCTACGCCAAGCTTGCGGGCATGAGCGACGCCGTGGTCGAGGAAAAGACGGGATGCACCTGGGAGCACTGGGTCTATGTGCTCGACAAGCGGGGCGCCGCGACGATGACGCACCGCGAAATTGCCGACGTCATCAAGACCAAGTACAAGGTCGGCCCGTGGTGGACGCAGATGGTGGTGGTCGGCTACGAGCGCATCAAGGGACTTCGCACCGAACGCCAGAAGCGGAACGGTACCTTCGAGGCCAGCAAGTCGCGCACATTCAACGTGCCGGTCGAGACGCTCTTCGAGGCGTGGGCCGATGCCGGTACGCGGCGGAAATGGCTCGACGCCGCCGGCGTCAAAGTGCGGCGCGCCACCGCCCCAAAATCCCTGCGTCTGGACTGGCCCGCGGGCGGGATCGTCGTCATTGGATTCGTCTCCAAGGGCAAGGGCAAGAGCGCCGTGGCCGTCTCGCAGGACAAGCTCGCCGACCGCGACGCCGTGACTCGCGTCAAGGACTATTGGACCACGCAGCTCGACAGCCTGGCCGCGATGTTCGCGGCCGGCCAGGGCGGTGGCTGACGGGAGACAAGAAGTTGACGGAGTCAACCATCTAGGGTCTGGGCCCGGCAAAATCGATGGGGGCGCTAAGAAAACCTCAACGGTCTGCCGAACGCGTATGGGCGCAATACTATAGACCGCTCCCTATGCCAATCACCCCTGCCAACGGGATCTCGGTTTATCACGAGACCTACGGAACTGCTGGGACCGCCGAGCCGCTGATTCTCATCAGCGGGCTCGGCGGGGACCACAATTTTTGGGCACCAAACATCGAGGCGCTGTCGGCGCGATTCAGAGTCGTGGTGTTCGACAACCGCGGCATTGGCCGAACGGACGCGCCGGAAACGCCCTACACGATGGAGATGCTCGCGGACGATCTCGCGGGCCTCATGGATTCCCTCCAGATCGAGCGGGCAAACATTCTCGGCCTCTCGCTCGGCGGCGACATCGCGATGGCGTTTGCGCTGAAGTACCCGGAGCGCTGTCTGCGCCTGGTGCTCACCGCGACGTTCGCGCGCATGAATCCGCAGGTGCGGCGTTTTCTGGATGCGGTGCTTCAGGCGTTCGATCGAACGAGGTCGCCGAAGGTGGCCTTCGACCTGATTGCGCCGTGGCTGTTCACGCCGGAGTTCCTCGCAAAGCGGGCGAACCTGGTGTATCTCGCGTTCGACGAGGATGCGCCGCACACGCAGACCTTTCACGGGTGGCGCAATCAGTACATGGCGCAGCAGGGGTTCGACGTTCGGCAGGCCTTGTCCCGCATCACCGCGCCGACTCTGGTGCTCGCGGGTGAACGCGACCATCTCGCGCACATCGAGGACGCCCAGCTGATCGCGGCGGGAATTCCCGGCGCGGAGCTCGAGATCATTCCGCACGCGGCGCACGCATTGAACTTCGAGGCACCGGGGCGTTTCCACGAGGCAGTCCTGATGTTCCTCTCGCGGCCTTTGCCGCAGCTCGCGGCGCGCTGAAGGCTCGCTGGCGCTCGCTGCTGGACTGCTCGCTTCGCTTTGCTGCTTGACGGCTGGACGGCTCGCTACGCTCGCTGCTGGACGTGAAAACACAGACGGCGCCCGCCGAGCCGCCGAGCCGCCGAGCCGCCGAGCCGCCGAGTATCCACCTTCTCTCATTCGGAATCCGTGAATGGCCGGACCAGTCCTCCTCGTTCCCGGCACCGAAGCGAGCTCGCTCTTCGACGCGCAGGGCACGATCGTGTGGGACGCGGTGCGCGCCACGCTCGGCCTGTCCGACAAGGAGCTCGGCGGACGTCCGCCGTCGGAGTGGACGCCGCTCCTGAGCATGGAGCACAAGCCCGAACAGTGGGGTCCCGTGCGCACGTCGCTCGAGCCGGGCACCGAGCTCACGGCCGATCTCGTGATCGAGACGCCGTACGACCGGCTGTGGAACATGGTGAGCGACGTGTTTCCATACGACTGGCGCTGCGACATCCGGTACAACGCGAAGCTGCTCAACGACTATCTGACGGCCCATCCGGCTCCGGCCGGCCAACGCTGGACGCTGATCGGACACTCACAAGGCTGCCTGGTGATCATTGCGGCGAGCAAGCTGGAGGTAGCGCCGCACGACTTCGCGACGAAGGTGCAGCGTGTGATCCTCGTGGCGCCGCCAGTCGCCGGAACGATGCGGGCCGCGAATCCGCTGCTGTTCGGATTTCCGGACCTCGGCGCGGCGAACAAGCTGCGCACGCGCGCGCCGATCCGCACGTGGCCGGCGCTGTATCAGATGCTCCCTCATTGGGCCTGCGTCGTCGGCACGGATGCCAAACCCTGTCCGGCGGACGAGCAGCTCACGGCGATCGGCGGATGGACTGACACGAGCGACGTGGAGGCCGCGGTACTCGCCGACATGCTCGATCGCGCTCGGGAAACGCACGCACTCCTCGCGGGACCGTTTTCCTACATGGGACCGTGGGTCGACGCGAAGGTGATCATGGGAGAGGGGCAGGACACGCCCGTATCGATCGTGCGCGACGGCGACGAGATGCACGAGGACATCGAGGCGACGGAGAAGGGCGATACGCTCGTCCCCGTCGACCACACGATCATCTGGGGCGGCGCCGCATTCGGCTCCCACGTCACGGCAATCGACCGCGCGCGCGAGCACGCGTTTCTCTGCGAGGACGAGGACGTGCTCAGACTGATCAAGCGATGGATCAGGGAATCACCACCGGACCCACCGATCGTATGAGATTGCGCGAGCAGGGAGCGCTCATTATCGCGCTCTCGGCATTCCAACCGTGTACGGCACGCGCCCAGTTCGTCTCGCCGCGCGTGGTCGTAGGAGTGCCGGGAGGCTGGCGGCCGATCGTGCTCAATGGCGCCGAGGCCCGTGGCGAGATCGGAGATGGCACGTCGCGCGTTGATTCGATGGGCGTGACGCATCGCGTGCCGCCCGTGTGGCTGTGGTCCATTGCGGGCTTCGGCGGCGCGAGCTTCGCCCGCGATGGTCGCGCGACGGATGACGTGCGCGCGACGGCGGAGGGGCAATTGGGGTTTTTATATCGCGCGAGCGGGACTGTTCGAGTGGGCGCGTATGGCGTTGGCATCGTCGAGCCGCGAAGCGTTGGTGTCGTGCTCCACTTCGAGCCCGCGTCGCCGGCGGCCATCCAGGCTGGTTGGCTGCGTCGGACGCGGACGCATGACAACGGCGTGCTGGTGCAGGTCGATGTCGGGCTCGGGTTCCTGGTCGATCTGGTGAAGGGCGGCGGACGATAGAGTGCGCTGAGACGCGGCGCGGATTACTCGTCCCGCATGGCCGTCATCGGACTGATTCGCGCCGCGCGTCGCGCCGGGAGCCAGCAGGCGATCAACGCTACGAGCGCGAGAACGCCCGGAGCACCGAGCAGCATTACCGGGTCCCCGGCACTGATCCCGTACAGCGCGTGGGATAGCGCCGCGCCGAGTGCGATGCAGAGGACCATGCCTGTCGCGGTGCCGATTGCCACGGTTCGCATTCCGTCCCGCAGTATGAGTCGCACGACGGCGTTGCGTGATGCGCCGAGCGCGGTGCGGATGCCGATCTCGCGCGTGCGACGGGACACCATGTACGACATCACGCCGTAGATGCCCGAGGCGGCGATGATCAGCGCAACCAGCCCGAACGCGCCGAGCAGCGATGCACCGATTCTCGACGGCAGGAGGGCGAACGCGATCTCATCCGAAAGCGGCTTGATCGTCGGCGGCGCGAGAGAAGCGTCCACACCTCGCACGGCCTCACTGAGCGATCGTGTCGTAACGGCGCCCGTCGCTCCGGTCACGCGCACGTGCGCGATCATCTGCGAGCGGTAGTGCTGCGCGAGAGGGAGATAGACGAATGGGGTGGGGTCTTCGCCGTACGAGTTGTATTTCGCGTCGCGTGCGACGCCGACCACCTCGATGAGATCGCCGTCGGTGCCGCCCCAGCGAAAGCGTTTGCCGATCGCGTCTCCCTCCGGCCACCAGCGCCGGGCAGCGGTCTCATTGATCACCGCCACCATGGGTGTGCCTGGCGCATCGGTGCGCTGGAATTCGCGACCGCGAATGAGGCGGATGCCGAGGGTCGTGAAGTATGATGGCGTCACGACGTTGAAGTACGCTCGCGGTGTGCTCGCGCGATCGGTCGCCGACATGCCTTCTGGAATCGCCCGCGTCTCCATGTTGCTTCCGGAGAGAGGCGCAAGATCCGCGAGTGCGACACTCGACACGCCGGGCATCGCGCGAAGTCGCTCCGCGATGCGGTCGAACAGCGCCAATCCGTCAGCCGACGCTCGCCGCTGCCCCAGGTCGAGTTGTACGTCGAACACTCCCGCCGGCGTTATGCCGGGATCGACCGCGCGTGAGCGAACGAAGCTTCCGGAGAGAAGCGCGGTGACGCCGAGCAGAACGACACAGAGCGCGACCTGACCGCCCACGAGGAGGCCGCGCGCGCGCGAACGGCGACCGCCGGCCGTGCTTCCTTCCCGCAGGAATCCGGTGAGCGCAGGCGAGGTGGCGCGCATCGCCGGCCAGAGCCCGAAGAGCACCGCGCTCGCGATGCAGACGACCGCCGCGTACGCAAACACCTGCCCGTCGGGTCGGAAGTCGAGTGAGACCTCGGGCGCGACCGGAAGGAGGCGGACGATCACTCGAATCAGCGCGAAGGCGCCGGCGAGTCCCAAAGTGGCGCCGACCAGCGCGAGCATCAGACTTTCAGTAAGGAACTGGCGAATGAGCCGAGCCTTGCCGGCGCCAAGCGCGAGGCGTACACCGATTTCGGTTCGTCTCGCCTCGCCGCGGGCGAGCAGCAGATTGGCCACGTTCGCGCACGCGATGGTCAACACGAGAATCACCATCGTCAGCAGAAATCCAGTGGCAATCGCGATCACCGCGCGAAACTCGGCCCCGACGCCGCGGACGTGCTCGAGGCGGACCGTGAACTGCGCGAAGCGTGCGGTATCCAGGGCGAGTCGCTGCTTCGCGAGCGATGCGAGCTGCGCCTCGACGGCGCCCTGGCTCGTTCCCGGTTTCAGACGGCCGATGACGGAGGAGCTTCCGTTGTAGTCCGCAAGGCGTGTCCCGTTGATCGCTTCAATGGATGCAAGCGGAACCCACAATGCAGGCGACCATCCGAACACGGAGCTTGCGAACTCCGGCGCCGCGACCCCCACGATGGTGAATGATCGGCCGGCGAGACGAATGCTCTTGCCGACGATCGCCGGGTCCGCATTGAAGCGATCGTGCCACGTCTTGTACGCGAGAACGGTGACGAGCTCGCCGGATTCCCGCTCGTCCACATCGAAGGCGCGGCCGACGGCCATGCGCACGCCGAGCGTCTGGAAGAAGCCGCGAGTCGCCGTCGCGCCGACGATGCGCTCGGGCGTTCCGGCGGTCTCCATCGAGACGGGCAGCAGCCATTCGCCGACCATGGATTGGAGCAGCGTTGCTCGATCGCGAAACCACGCGAAGTCCTGCCATTGAAACGCGCCATGATGATTCACATACAGCCGGCGGAGGCCGGTGGTCTCGACGCCGGGTAACGGCCGCAGGAGCAATCCGTTCATCACGGAGAAAATCGTGACGTTGAGGCCGACGCCCAGACCGATCGAGATCGCGGCGACGGCACTGAACACTGGCGCGCGCCGCAGCTGGCGGACGGCGAACACCATGTCCTGGCGAACAGAGTCGAGCCATGCAGAAACGCGCTGCCATCTGGCGGCGGATGCATCGACGCGCGCGACGCTGGTGCGCACCGAGCGTAAGTCGCCAAAGCGCCGGTGCGCCTCGCGGCTCGCGTCGTCATGCGACCACCCGCTCGCCATCAGTCCATCGATGATGGACTGGAGATGGTCGCGCATCTCGTCATTGAAATCGCCGAGATGGTCGGGGCGATGGAAGCGCAGGTAACGGCGCCAGCGCGGTTCGTCGGACATCGATTGTCTCCGTCTCAGGCAGGTTTCGTACGCGTGGTGAGGACTCTGCCGACCGCGGCAACGAGGCGCTCCCAGCTCTGCACGCGCTCGCGGAGCACGCGCCTGCCGAGCGGCGTGAGGTAGTAGTATTTCGCTCGGCGGTTGTTGGGGGACATGCGCCATTCGGCGCCGATCCACTCGCGCTGCTCCATGCGGTGGAGGGCCGGGTACAGCGCGCCTTCCTCGATCTCGATCTCGCTCGCCGTGGTGTCGCGGACCCACTGGGCGACGGCGTAGCCGTTCGCCGGCCCGAACGAGAGGGCGTGGAGGATCAGCACATTCAGGGTGCCCTGAATGAGATCGATGTCGCGATTGGTCATGTTACCATAGTACGGTTAGGGGAGCGGGCGAGTTTCACCCGGTTCCGTACTCGTCGCGCTCAGCGGCCTTTTCTCGGCGGCGCCGCGGTAAGGCTGGCGGGGTCGCCCGCCCAGGGACCGTCCAGCTGCGACGGCTCGTAGTAAAAGCGCGTGTTCGAGAACCTGTCGATCCCGGCCGTTCCGTGAACCATCACGATCACGGTTCCGAGGTGGCGATCCTTGCCGCCGTTCTGCCATAGCACCCGAGCAATCTTTCGCCCAAGGATCTTGGGCGGCGGACAGCTGTCCTGCTCGGCGACCGGCACCGGCGGCCCGAACATCCAGGTCCCGGCGCGCGTGGCCTCACCGGTGTAGGTCGGATCGGCAAACTCGATGACGGCCGAGTCAGTGGCGAAGATCACGACATCGCCGAGTGGGTACTTGTCTCCCGCCTTTGCCTGCAAAGCGGCCCGCACCCTGGCATCGACGGTGGACGTAGTCGTCTGTGCGGCCAACGCCCGTGCGTTGGCCGCTGCGGTTACCGTGAGGCCCACGCCGCATAGCACACGGAGCTGCGATGAGAAAATGCTCATTTGCGTTTTCGTCTAAGGCTGCGAGCACGCCGGCTGGCGCATCAACCACTCCTGCGCGGCAACGACGGTCATGTCGGTCGTCGTCGGAGGAACGGACGCCGGCTGGTCGACCAGCTCCTGCGGCGGGATGGATTCACGATACACATGCCGACTGCGATCCACGTCGGCCGACGTCGTGAGATTGAGGATCGCGCCATCGGAGAATGGGAAGCCGACATTGGCCGTCGGCACACCGGTAGACGGCAAGCCAAACGTCCGCACATTGGGTCGGCCCAGGAAGGCCACGAGAATCGCTTCACCCGAGCTCGCGGTCAGGCCGTTCTGCAGCACCGCAACGGGGAGATCCGGTCGCTTCATTGTATGGGGCGAACCGGTCAGCCTGGCGATCGTCGACCGGCCGCGCGAGCTCATGATGCCCACGGAGCCGTTGCGATAAAACCACGATGTCCGAATGCTGTCGGGCGTGACGAAATAGCCGAGGGTGTCCGATTCGCCAAAGAGTGGCGCGATGCCGAGGAGCATCGGCCACATGTTGCCGCCTACATTCTCGCGCAGATCCACGATCCAGCCGCAGGTCTTGTCGCCGTCCACGCGCTCGACCGCGGCATGCAGCTGCGCGGCATAGGCATCGGCCACGGCGCCCGTTCCGCTGACGGCAGGGACGGTGACGTAGCTGATCTTGTCGGACACGGCCGTCGCATACGGATCGTGCGGAAGAGGCACGAGCGAGCTTCCGGCCGCGGTCGGCGGAGCGATGAACTGACTGTGATGGTCGCCGATGTTGAGCACCGCTGTGCGGATCAGCGGATACACGTCGGGCGGCGTCTTGTACGTGCCGCGGACGCGCGACAGGATATCGGTGCGGAAGGCCGGCCAGTCGATCTCGTACTTGCGAATCGATTGCGACTGGATGGTGTCCAGAACGGCGGTCAGGTAAGCAAGCGCCAGGTTCGGCTGCTGAACGCCCGGCGGCAGCCCGGTGGTGGACTGCCCCGGCGTCTCGACCCGCGGCGCGATCGCGTCCGATGCGCACGCGACCGCGGCGGCGGAGATCAATACACTGAGGACGCGTCCGAACACCCTGCGCATTCCTGTACAATGCGCGGGGAACCGATCCCCGGCAACCGCGCCGATCTCTCCGAACTACCAGCGCCGGCGGTACGACCGCAGCGCGCGCGCTTCGGCGAGACGTTCGTGCACGCGGCTCATCGTCGCGCGGCGTGCGACCTCGCGGTCGATCAACCGGTCGCGGAGACGCTCCTGCTGTTCGGCACGCTGAATGGCCCGCTCGCCCGCCTGTCGGGCGGAGCGCAAGGCGCGCTCCGCGGCGCGCTCGCGAATTCGCGCGGCCCGCTCGACCTCCTCCACGCGCGAACGGCCAAAATTCCGCCGGTAAAAATCACGATCGTGAATTCGCTGTGCGAACGACGTCGCCGGCGCGGCCGCGGCGATTCCCGCTGCGGCGACAAGGGAGAAGAGCAGGGCATTCAGGCGCATGTACGACCCTCGCGGTTGTGGGTGGTCCCATGGTGGGACAGTCACATGCCGAAAAAGGTTCAGGCCGTCGTCGGCCCGGCGCTCAATGCCGATGCGCCAGCAGCCAGAGGCCGCCCGCCAGTCCGATGAGCACGACGGTACCGCGGACATAGCGCGGATGCACCCGCTGCGCGCCTCGGGATCCGAAGTAGCCGCCGGTCATCGACCCTGCAGCCATGGCCAAGGCGATGGGCCAGCTCACGAGACTGCTGAAGGCGAACGTAAGTGCGGCCACGGCGTTCATGCAGAGGCCGCCCCAATTCTTGAGGCCATTCATTCTATGGATGTTGGACAATCCCATGAAGCCAAGCACGGCGAGCATGAGGATGCCGGCGCCGGCTCCGAAGTAGCCGCCATAGATGCCGACCACGAGCTGCAGCAGGAGCACGTCCGCCGACGGGAATCGGCCGTCGGCGGTTCGATCCCCCGCGACGAGAGACGGCGTCGAACCATCGGCAGTTTCCGCGGCTTCCGTTCGCCGCCGCTGGATGCGTCGCGCGATCACGGGTTGGATCATGAACAGGCCCGTCGCGCCGAGTACGAGCCAGGGCACGAGGGCGTCGAAGCGCGAGGGCGGGGTGATGAGAAGCAGCCATGCTCCGATACCGCCGCCGAGGAGGCTCGGCACCGCGTATCCGATTGCCCATCGTCGGGCGCCGGCGAGCTCCCCCCGGTAACCCCACATGCTGGTGACAGCGCCGGGCCAGAGGGCGACGGTGCTCGTCGCGTTGGCCACGATGGGGGTGATACCCAATCCGACGAGCGCGGGAAATGTGAGGAGCGTGCCGCCGCCGGCGATCGAATTCATGACGCCGGCCAGGGCCGACAGCAGGACGACGGTGAGCAGCTTGAAAGCCGGAAGCGATGCCATCGCTACAAGGCTAACCTCACATCCCGAGCGAACGAAGCTCCTGGGCGCGAGTGCGGCTCACGGGGACGCGAGCGCCGTCATCGAGATGCGCGATCAACTGGCCCCGTTCGTTGTTCCTGAATGCCGCGACGTGATTGAGGTTGAGAAGGTGCGCCCGATGAACGCGAACGAACACCGCGGGGTCGAGGCGTCGCTCCAGCCGGCTGATGGCAACGTGGAGGAGATGTCGGCCGGCGGTGGTGTGCGCCATGACGTAGTCGCCATCGGCCTCGAACCGTCGAACGTCGGCCACCGAGATCGGCACGATCGCGCGGCCCGACCGCACGAAGAGCCGCGTCATGGGACCGGACGAGAACGCGTCTTCCATGCGGTCGAGTGACGATGTGCTCGCCGGTTCACCGAGCACGGACCGCACCCGTTCGAGCGCTGCGTCGAGTCGTTCCTGTCCGAATGGCTTGAGCAGGTAATCGAGCGCGCCGAGCTCGAACGCCGTGACCGCGTGCTCGAGGAAGGCGGTGGTGAAGACCACGTATGGGCGATGCGTCGCCGCGCGCAGCGCGTCCGTGCCGAGCATTCCGGGCATCTTGATGTCGAGAAACACGAGCTCGGGGCGCAGCGTGTCGATCGCCGCGAGCGCCGCCGGGCCGTTGTCCGCTTCGCCGACGATCTCGATCCACTCGGTATTCGACAGGAGACGACGCAGTCCGGCGCGCGCGATGGGCTCGTCGTCCACGATCAACGTCGTGACCTTCATTCGTCGTCGGCGGTGCGCACAGGGACGGACAGTCGCGACTCGAAGCCGCCCGTCGGCAACGGAGCGGCAGCGAGCACGGCGCTCTGACCGAACAAGACCGCCACGCGTTCACGCAGGCGCGGAAGGCCGGTACCGACGCGTCGACTCGGCGCGCCTTCCGGTTTGCCCGAGTCGCGGACGACGATGGTGAGCATGCGAGCATCAGCGGTCGCGGTCACGGCGATTTCCGTGCGGCCAATCGTGTTCTCGACGCCGTGGCGCACCGCGTTTTCGACCAGGCAGTGCACACCGAACGACGGCACGAGGAGCTCGGCCGCGGACGGGTGAATGTCGACAGAGACCGCGAGGCGGTCGCCGAATCGCAGGCTCTCCATCTCGAGATAGCGCCGCACGAACGTCATCTCCTCGGACAGTGCGATGACTTTCCAGCACATTGGGATCCTAAGCTTAGAATTCCACGTGGACAAGTTGTCGCG
>JADMIO010690254.1_pt1 | contig 59617 bp, 43 predicted proteins | sample 8958161 | NCBI WGS metagenome assembly JADMIO01 (sample SAMN16585339, study PRJNA669376) | soil metagenome | isolation source: Crop rotation soil | place: USA: Cullars Rotation, Alabama | collected 2011 | reverse complement strand
ACAACTTGTCCACGTGGAATTCTAAGCTTAGGATCCCAATGTGCTGGAAAGCTTATATGGATATAGTTACCGGGTTCACGCAATTATAAAAGGAAAAACAAAGGTGGCGCTTGACAAGGTGCAACTAAACGACATTTACGTAACTCCAGGGTTCGACCACACCGGATTGGTGATAGATATAAAAGAGGTTCAAACGACAAAGGGAACCGAAAAGAAAATTACTATCCGCCACGATTCAAGTAGACAGGGTAAAGTTGCGGAAAATGATTTTGCTACTCATTTTAAGGGAAAAGGAAGTTTCTACAGGTAATCAGGTAATTACTATTTCATCTTATTGTTTGAACATCTAATTACAAGGCTGCCAATAACTTTTTATAGTTGTATTTTTTTTGGTCGTAACAGTTGCGCTATAAGTCATCTGTCTCGAAGAAAATATTTTTTATAAAATGAATAGGATTTATAAAAACTTTCTTTTGATTTGCATAACACTAACATTTAAACACTATAACTTATGCCTGAAAATTTTGACTACAGCATTGGCGGAACCGACCGCAAACAAGAAGCAAGTGAGGCAATTTCGGAACTGGAACCGAACCGCACATTATTGGTTCAAAAACTTACTTCCGAAGCCCCTATGATGCCCCAAATGGTAAAGGACCTTACCACACCTGAAGAGGTATTCAACCATTTTAAGCCTAACGTTAATGTAGAATACGAAAACGAAGATGGTTCCACCCGCGAGGAAAACCTGCGTTTTGCCAGCCTGGCCGATTTTGGGCCTAAAGGTATTTCAAACAAAAGCGCCTTTATACAAGACCTGGTAAACCAGGAAAATACCTACATGAACATTGTGAAGGAATTAAAATCGAACAGGGCTGTACAAACTGCTCTTCAAAACAAGGAAACCAAAACCGCTTTGCTAACGGCTATTGCGGCTATGATCACCGAATTGGAAAATAAAGGCGCATAATCTTCAACATTACCTAAACCCACTAAAAATAAAAGCATGGAACCAGAAATGAAACCTGAACAAGCTACCCCCGAGGTCGCTTATAAAGAAAAGGAAGGCGTTAAGGTTGCCGACCCCACAAAGGCATTAAACGATAGCGTTAAGGCGCTTGAAAAATTAGGCGGATTTACAATAATTGAAAAAGCAATAAAGGGTTCGCAAAATTTAAACCCCGAAAACCGTGCAAGGAAAGACACCTTTTTGGTTGATGCAAATAAAAAAGGCGAGCGGGCTGCATTGAAAAGCGCCCTGCAATTATGGAGCGAAGCTCTTTCAGCATCAGATAATTTAGCCGACATTGTTGGCAAGGCGCAACAGCGGGCAGATTCTACGGGCAAGTTGATGCGCAAAAACCTGAACAAGGCCGTTGAAGCCAGCAAAGAATTAGAAGGCAACTACCGGGCACTCCAGTTCTTTTATAAGAACACTGAAAAGGACAAGGTTAAAAATGTAACCATCCTGAATGCGGACCTGAAAGATATGACCAACCTGGACGACCCCACTTTTTACGACGCAGTGTCGGAAGAAATCCAAATGGAGTTCGACAAGTTCGATTTACGCAAAAATTATTCACTTCTGAATATACCCGGCTACCTGGGCTCAAATGCAGTGGTAGAGAAATGGGCAAAAATGGCTTTCAAGAACCAGGTGATGCTGGTAACAGATTTCGGCAATGAGAAAACTGCCGATAAAGTTCTTACATATTTTGAAGGTGATAACCTTACCAGCGGTGACGTTTACAAAAAGAACGTTATGATGGCCTCAAACTGGATAGTAGGCCGTGGAAAGGATGAAACCATAAATGAAGCAGATGACATTTATGTAGCGCCTTCATCGGCAATAACCGGTATGCTATACAAAACCAATATGGCACAGGTATCCGCTGGCAAAAAATATGGTACCCTTGGTGAAGTATTAGGTGTTCGTTTGAACCTTAAGAAAAGCGAAGTAACCGAAATGGAGAAACGCGGTTTAGTGCCATTAGTTGATGAATTTGGCAAGGTAATGGCCATGTCGGCTAAAACCCTCTTCAATGGCGATAACATTGGTTTTCAAACCTATTCGGTAGTTCGGGTTTTCGATTATGTAAGCAAAGTGCTTAAACATTTCTTAAACCAACGTGCTTTCGAAAATTTCGATTCAGATACTAAAGCTGAATTGCGCCAACAGATAGCCAAATTCCTTGATAGCGTTTGTGGCCCCGGCAAACTGATCGAAAAATTCAGCATTTTGCGTTTTGAGCGCGACCCGAACCAAAAAGACCGCATTTTCCTGGATATACATATGACACCGTTTTTCCCCGGTAAAACATATGTTATTGGTCTGGACGGGCATAAAGGCGATGAGCCGAACCCGAAGTGGACTACCGATATATCTCAAAAATAATTTGTCTCAATATTTCTTAACCATAAAAAAAACTATATGTCATTTTCAGCTAAGTTAAACGTTGCAGGAAAAGAAGCCCGTGTGTTATCCATCAACTACTCTCTCCACCGCGAGGTAGATGATACCGGCCGCCCAAGTTCAGGGGTTAAAGGTGGAAGGATCAATATTGAAATAGAATCAACCGATGATAACTCGCTGTTTGAGTGGATGGTTGACCAGTTTCAAACCAAAGATGGTTCTGTAACATTTATGAAAACCGACCAGGATTCAAAAATGAAGGAGCTGTCATGGAAGAAGGGTTATATTGTTGACTATATTGAATCAGTAAATATAGGCACCGATTCACCTATGACGATCCAGTTTACAGTTTCCGCCGAGCAGATTTCTGTTGCCGGTGCAAACTTCAAACAACCTTGGCCAAAAGGAGCAGTATCTTAATAAATAAATTTTTACACTTGCAACCTGAAGGTTGCAAGTGTAAATTTTATAAGTTACTGGTTGCCGGTAACCATTTTTTAAAAAGCACAGCCTGTTTTGGCTAATGGACTGTGCTTTTTTTTATTTAAAAAATACTTGCTATGGAAACGCATGTAAAGGTTGAAGTTGAATTAGACGGCGGCAAAAAGTTAACGGTACTAAACCACTTAAGTATTGTACAACGGCTTAACTGGCACCACACATTTGAATTAAGTTTGCCCCTGGCCGATGTAGAAGCGCAGAATGATAACGGTTTCAGCCAATCACAAAAATTTGTTGGGAAGCCTATTAAAATCGCCATTGCTGCGGTAAAAGCCAGCGATACCTACAACCAGTTTAACGGCATTGTAACCGACATAAGCATTGCACGGCACGGCGTAACTGCTGCCGACCTGGTTATAAGGGGTTATAGCCCTACGATCCTTCTGGATGACGGTGAAAACACCAAAAGTTTTTTTGAAAAAAGCATTTCGCAAATAGTAAGCGATGTAACGGGCAATTACAGCGACCTGGACGTAAATGCCAGCGTGAGCCCCGATACCAAATTCGATTTTTCAGTTCAATACCGCGAAACCAACTTTGCTTTTCTTAGCCGCCTGGCCGATGAAAATGGCAAATGGTTTTATTACGACGGTAAAAAGGTACAGTTTGGAAAACTAACAAGCCCCAATAAGCTTGATATGCAAATTGGGAACGACATTATAAACTTCGACATGACGCTTCGCGTTATCCCTTTAAAATTCAGCGACAGCGTTTATGATTATGTGGGCAACACCGTTTTAAAATCAAGTTCTTCTCCAGCAAAAGTTACCGGGCTTGATAAAACAGGCGATGATTTACTGAATAGATCGAACCAGCTTTTTAAGCAAGACCTGAATGCGTTTCCACATTTTAAGGTAAAAGCGCAAAGCGAACTGAAGGATATTACCACCAGCAAAAAATCGGCGTTGGCAAGCAACCTGGTAACTATTAGCGGGGCTACCAGTAACCCCTGGTTAAAAATAGGCACCAAAATAGACGTTGGCAGTAACGATTTAGAAAAGAAGTCCACCAGTTATGGTTCATTCATTGTAACCAGTATATCGCATTATGCCGATGCGTTGGGCCGTTACCAGGGTAAGTTCGAAGCTATTTCAGCAAACCTTACAGTTCCACCGGCCAACCCGCAGGTGGTTAGGCCGGTTGTTGAATCGCAGGCAGCGGTTGTTACCGACAATGCCGACCCGGACGGTTACGGCAGGGTAAAAGTGAAATTCTTTTGGCAAAAAGATGGCGAATCAACTCCGTGGATACGGCTGGTTACACCACACGCAGGAAAAAATAAAGGTTTCCAGTTTATTCCCGAGGTGGAAGACGAAGTGTTGGTTGGGTTTGAGCACTATAACCCAGGCAGGCCCTATGTATTAGGCGCATTGTACCACGGGAAAGCGAGCCACGAAGACCGCAAAGACAAGGACAACTTTATTAAAACCATACGCACTGTAAGCGGCAACGAGGTAAAATTTTACGATAAGGACGGCGAAGAGGCTATACTTATACAAAACGAAAGCGGCCAAAACCAGATTTTATTGACTTTAAAAGATGATGGCAAAATTACCATCAAGTCCAAAAACAAAATGGAGCTACTGGCAAAGGAAATATTAATAGAAGCGGAGAATAAACTTACCATGAAATCGGACGAAACCACCATGCAAGGGAAAAGCAAAGTGGATATAGCCAGCGAGCAGGATTGCAACATGAAGGGCATGAATGTAAAGGTTGAGTCTCAACAAAACCTTGACGTAAAAGCAGGCGCCCAGGGCAGTTTGAAAGCTACTGCGGGCCTGGTGGTTGATGGAGGCCCTCAAACATCGGTTAAATCAAGCGCTATGCTTGAATTAAACGGCGGCGCACAGGCTACCATGAAGGCCGGAATTGTAATGATTAATTGAGCCAAAATTAAAAGTAGTTATGGCCGATGAATATTATGGTTTACCAATAAGGTTTTCGGAAGTTTTTAAGAAACAGGAGTTACCGAGGGTAAATATTTTTGAATCCATCTGCTTTAATATAAGGTTAGTTCTTACCACCCATTTCGGCGAAAACCGTTTCGATTACACATATGGCTGCCTGGTTTGGGAGCAGGATTTTGAAAATATATTTTCAGATAACCAATGGGCCGAGCAACTTGCCCAATCCATACGCAGTACTTTATCGGAGCACGAAAAACGTTTATTGAATATAAGGGTACGGGTATCGGTAGGTGAAGAGGAATTCAGGACCGGTAAAGATGCAACCGCTACCTTCAGGGTAAAAAAGAAAATTGAAGCCAAAGTGATGGGGAATTTTTATAAAACCAACGAAGAGTTTTCATATACACAGGTGTTGTACATCAGCCCCCTGTCTTTTGAACATGCCAATTAATTATGGTTAGTAAGGAAAGATTAAAAGCAAGGATGCTAAAAAGCGCCACCCAGCTTTGGGGTGTGCAACAAAACGATATTGCGGCGTTTGACCCTATTGTAAATTTATTGATAGGCGCCTGCTCCGTTGAATTAGAAAAGGTATACAACGAAATACATTCATCCAACACCCGGGTGCTTGAAAGGCTTTCCAAACTTTTATTGCCGGAGGTAAATAAAAATACACTTCCCGCGCATGGCATTTTACACGCCGCCCCATACGAAACCGGGGCGCAGGTGAATAAATTTTACCAGTTTTCTTATTCGAAAAAAATTGCCACGCGCGAAAGCTCTATTCGGGAAAATTCGCGCGATATTTACTTTAGCCCCGTTGCCGATTACCGCCTGGTAAAAGGCGAATTAAAGTTCCTTGCTACCAATACCGGTTTATATACCATTGATAACCTGCTTTACAAAAATAAAGCTGCTAAATGCGTTAATAGCCGTGTTAATACTAAATTTTTATGGATTGGACTGGACCTGGAAGAAAACATAAATGAGATTGACGAATTGGTTTTTTATTTTGATTGGATAAATAACCCTTTACGCGACCGCTACCTGGAATACCTGCCTTTTACACGATGGAGCTGCCGTAATACTTCACTTGATTTTACCAATTCAATAATCAGCAGCTCTTCCGGCAAAGAGGTAGAAAAAAACTTTAACTATAACTCCGAGTTTGTAACCACACAAAATATTATTAGCTATTATAACAAGCGTTTTATTTCAGTTAACATACCCGGCACTTTAAAGGAAGGTTTTGACATAAAAGAAAAATATCCCGAAGACTTTAAGTTGCTTTATGAAGCAAAGGGACTTGAACAAATAAAGGATAAACTTGTTTGGATCAAAGTTTTATTCCCGCCTTTTGTAACAGATGAAGCTATTGACCAGCTTACCTGCCAGTTAAATTGTTTCCCGGTTATGAACCGGAAGTTTAACGAGCTTATATTCCGGCTGTATGACGGGTTTAATATTATTCCCTTAAAGGAGAAAAATGATGAAGCCTCATTTTTTTCGGTGGAAGGTGTAAAGTCGAGCGATGGTAAACCATATATCTCCACCAACCTATCGGCCCTTAATGAGCTGAACAATGGTAATTATGTTATCCGCAAAGGTGGCGTACAGCGTTTCGATGAAAGGCTTGCACGCGAATACCTGACTTACATGATTGATTTATTGCGCGACGAAAGCGCCGCCTTTTCGGTGTATGGCCAGGAAATGCTTTCGTCTAATTTAAAGGAGTTAAATCAATTGTTTGCATTAATAGAACAAAAAATACAACGAGATACTACCAGTGAAAACACGGTTGATTACCTAATACTAAAATCTCAACTTAAGCAGGATAATGTGCATGTAGAGTATTGGTCGACACTTGGCGAGTTTGCAAATGCCATACGGGTAGGTACCGATTTTAGCATATACTATGGCGATAGCCTGGATGCCTCGCAAATAACATTGATATCTGAAACGGTGGGAGGCCGCAACGAATTGACTTCTTCTGAAATGCTGTCCTCATTTAAACAAGCACTGGGCAGCCGCGAGCGAATTGTAACTGTAGCGGATATCCGTAATTTATGCTACAGCGAATTAGGTAACCTCATCCGCGAAGTGCGGGTTAAAAAAAGCTACGTAGTCGATTCGAAAAGTAAAACCGGGTTTCAAAAAATTTTGCAGATTGAGATTGTACCGACCAACGCAGGGATAGTGGAAGATGATGAATGGAACCTGCATAAATTAAAATTAGAAGCTCATATAAAGAACGCTTCATTTGCGGGAATGCCGGTTGAAGTGATTATTGTTCAATAAGAATATGAAATTAAAGGATTTTACGCCCATTTACCAGGCCTGGGACATTAAAGCCGAAGTGGCTGCTGCCGATTTAGTTGAAAACGGCGCACAAATTGATGCTATAGTGATTAATGCCCAGGGCGTATTCGCCAGGAAATTCAGGCGGGATATACTGGGTTTTCGGGAAGGGGAATCTCAAACCCCAGGCGCGGATTCATTATTATTTATCGATGTATCGCGTGAAGGAATAGTGGATGCGCTTCCGCAGGGCCTCTTTTACCAGCCTGAAAGGAATAGCAGCGGGGAATTGCGCGATAAGATTGATTTGCTGAAAATACAGCATGAGGAAGAGCAAGAAAACCGCAAGTTCTTCAGCGTATTTGAAAAAGAATTTAATGCCTGCAAAATATTGGTTGAACTGGAGGAGCGCAAATCCATTGCCGGCATGTCGGAAGGGTTTAACTCCGACCTGTTCATGGAAATATGGCCGGAGTTACAGGCTGTTAATGAAAAATTCCACAAGCATTTGTTCCAAATATTGCCACTTACCCATAAATGCAGGGGCAATATTGAGCTATCGGCCGCACTGCTCGGGTTTGTTTTAAATGAAAAAGTGGAAATGAAAGCCGATCATATGCCGGTTTTTAACCGCAACCCAGTACCCACTAATGAATTAAACAAACGCTACCTGGGCACCGACTTTATTTTAGGCGATACCACACCAGACTACGAGGCCCGCTACGAGGTAAAAGTTGGGCCAATAGAGAGGAAAAAACTAAAAAATTACTTTTTTGATGGCGAGAACTATAAAGTTATATTATTTCTAATGGATTATTTCATTCCGGTAGAGGCCGAGTATGAGATTAAAATTTTAATAGAAAAAGAGTCAAATAGTTTATTTTTGCGCGATTCTGAAAATTATTGTTACTTGGGAATTGACACTAAATTATAAGCCTTGAATAATTGGGTTAATAGCCGGATGTTTATACCCGGCATTATTCTTGTAATTGCTACCTTTTTTGCCAGTATTTTTTTCACCCTTAACAGCGGCGAAAAAAAGATTAGCCTAAAGGTTTTTATTATATATACTGTTGCCACCCTCCTGCTTTTTGCCCTATTGGGCCTGTTAGACCTAATGCCTATTGAAAATACCTCTCTCTTTTTTACCGGCACCATGACCGGCATGCTGGTTTTAGGGACTGCCCATGTGTTTGGCATTAACTATTTAAGCAAGGACGATGGCAAGGACCTGTTTTGGGATAAACTTGTATTTACCTTTTATGTTGCGGCCGTGGGCGGTATGGCCTACATATTGGTTTTTTCTTTTAATCCGCGTTTTAACACATTGGAACAACTGCCATTAAGATTTTACTTCCTTTCGTCGCTATTCGCATTTTTGGTGCCCTATTTTTTCTATAAGTCGTTCGAATACCTTATTGCTATACCGCAGGAGGAATACACAAAGTGGTATTTCCCGGTTGATAAAAACCTTGATGAAGAATTAGATGATGAGGATTTTGAGGACACTAAAGTGTTACTCCTGAAATTTAATATAATAGACCGGGTTGAAGGCGATGGCAATGTGGTTTTTACTACAGCCCGCGCACCATACCGTTGGGAGTTCGGCAATTATTTTGCCCAAATTTTGGTTTTGTATAACGACAAAAACGCCGGTAAACAAATACAATACCTTGACCAATACGAGCAACCCCAGGGATGGAACTTTTATGTACAACCCGGGCGGTTTAAAGGAAGAAGGTATTTGGACCCAAAGTTTACCGTAGCTGAAAACGAATTAACCGGTAAAGAAACCATTGTTTGTATAAGAGTTTAATATGCTACCCTATATAAAATACAACCAGACGAACTGGATTGATGGAATGAAGATCAACAAAGACCACTTCATTGCCATTGAAAACAATTTTTTGAGCCGCTACCACGATTCTATTGCACTGGGCATTAATTCGTTTAACTACGGCATACTTCCTAATATTTCCGGCAAAAACCCCTTTGATATTTCCATTGACCTGGATAAAAATGGCTTACTGCGCGTTAGTGTACACGAGTTAAGGGCTATTACCAATGCCGGTGTTAGAATAGAAATAAGCGAAAAAAACCAGCAGTTTAGTCAAACCTCATTTACTACCGAGGTAAATGCAAAAGCGCTGAATGGAAAGGACTTTTATATTGCCCTTTCTGTAAACCCATACGGAAGGGTACCGGTTGGTGAGCCCGACCCGGAAGAAGTGCCGCCCCGGTACCCGTTTACCGATTTTGCTTACGCTATTAATCTAATAAACGCCGATGAGTTGTTAATGCCATCAAGCGGCTATTTCCACCTTTGTATTGGCAAAGTAAGGGTTAGCAACGGCCAGTTCGATACACTGGATGATTATGTGCCGCCAAGTGCTTCCTTATTAAGTCATGAAATATTGACTGAATATTATGAGCACCTTGACAAAGTTTTAACCAAGCTGGAAGTAGACTGTACCAGTATTATTCAAAAAATTTACAGCAAAAAGCAGACGAACACATATGCCGTTTCGGTGCTCTACCTTACCGAGGCAGTTATACAATATTTAAGCGCCACTATTACTAATTACCGCTTATTTATACGCGAGCAACCCCCCATTTACATGATCGCTTACTTCTGCACCCTTGCAAGGATAATGAAGAATACCATCGACCTTAAATTGGGCGACGGAAGGGAAGAAATGCTTACCTACTTTAAAGATTGGATTGTAGAAGTTAACCAGGGCGAGTTGGATAAAACATTAGATGAAATGGCCAATTTGCAATATAACCACCTGGAAATTGCCGCTTCGTTCGATAAGCTGGATAGGTTTTACCGCACCATTAATATACTCTTCAATAAATTGGCTAAGCTTGACTACATAGGCGATAAAAAGTCGAAGGTAGAGGTAATTGTAAAATCGCAGGATGTAGATATGCCAAAAACGAAAAAGAAACGCGATTTATTAATGGACTTTTAACCGGACACCTGCACGATGGAACCCCTCAACGCCAGAGAACGTACTATTGCCACCATAAAAGCTTTCAGCTTACTGTTGGTTACTATATTTATAACCACGCTTGCCGTATTTTTTGTTTTTAACCTGCCTAACAAAGAGCTGCAGCTGTTACAAAACGAAAACGACCGTTTACAAGCCGAAAATAAAGGCAGGACTGAAATTTATGAATTAAGCGATAGTATCGTTTCAGAATTGGACCGCTACAATACCGAACTAAACCGCAAAAAATTGGGTGAAGGCATTAATTTCAATTTGCAACGTTTAGATGGCTTGATTGGAAAGGACACTAGCAACTATGGTAAAATCGTTCATGGCCTTATTGGCGCCTGTCGAAATACCCTCGAAGACAAAATGCGTTCTACCAATAGCCCTGCAAATAATAAAACCCTCACCGATAAAACCAAAATCCGGGATGGTTTATTGAAAGAACTTAAGGATTGTAACGAACAATTAAGCCATTATTAACCTGCTTTATGAGTGCAGAAAAGAATAAAGATAGATTGGTTGACTTGTTAACGTTTGGAGGGCTTTTCCTTCTAACGATAATTTTGGTTAATGCCGCCATTTATTACGACTACCAGTCTCCAAAGGATGATGTAACTTACCTCGAAAACACAAATGCACGCCTTAAACTTCAAAACAAAAATTTAGCTGAAATTGTAACAATCGTTGATAGCTGCAATGCGCGGATGGTAAGGTACAATGCACTAGATGATAAAAACTTTATTGAAGGTAGCCAACGGCAGGCCGTCAATAAATTTCTAACTTTGGGGAAAGGAGACTCAAGTAATTTTAAGCGTATTATTTTGAACTTAGCATTCCTATATGACAACGATTTGAACGAAAAAAAAAGGTTAGGCAACAGCGCTAATGAAAAGGATACCATTACTGCAAGAGATGCTGAAATCACCAGGCTTTCGCAAGATATTAAAGAGTGCAATACAAGTTTGAGGTTTGCTAAATTGGCAACGCCGAGGCAGTAGTAACTGCTACTCATCCAAATAAAACTTTCTCTTCTTTTTTTCCTGGCCTTGTTCGGTTACCGGACTTTTAACCGGCTCTGTTTGGGTTTCAACCACTTGGTCGCTGACAGTTTCTTTTGCTTCTTCAACATCCTCCATTACCAGGGTTTTTACTTTTAATTCCCCATTTTCAAGCCAAAATTGAATCGCCTCACCTTCATTCTCCGATTCGGTTATAAAGTGGCGCACCGGGCCGAATATTTGCTTAAGCTGCTCCTTGTCGCACGTAGGCAAGAAAATGCGCAATACCCGCGGGTCGTAAAACCGGAAGTAGAGTTCCTTGTTATCCTCGGTTTTAACCATTAAAAACTTGCGGAAGTGCTTGTATACATCCTCAAAGGCTGCATTGGCAAAAAGCAAGGTGCCCCAGCTTTGGTTCCAGCCCTCCTTTAAATACCACTCGGTAAAAGGCGTATTTTCCTTCGCCGTAAACAAGTAAGGGGCCACACCGGCAAGGTCCTCTTCCGCCCGGCCTTTATACAACGATTGGCCGTTGCTATTCAGTTCCTGGGCTTTATACAGGTTCATTTCGGCCCTGGCGGCATCAAAAAGAAGGTAGTTGTATACCAGCATAATTCGTCCACAACGTTAACAAATAATTGGTTTTTATACCTGTAAAATTATTTCCTCAATATAACATTTTTATTATAAATTCACTACACTAAAACCAGCCACGGTATTTAAAATACAGAACGATTTCATTATCTAACTACTATATACTAACTACTCAATACTTATCTTATGAATGAAAACCTTGAAAAATGCGCTTACCACGAAGCCGGCAGGGTGGTATTTGCCTACCGCAATGGATACGCTTGTAACAGTATGGAGTTATCTGCCACCGATTCGGGTGCGGGGGTTTCTATGCTCTCCGGGCTGGAAGATTCGGACCTGATACATGCCTTGTTAACGGGCAAGTACAACCTTATTAGCGCTGCTAATAACGGCCGGGCAATAGAGGTTGCAAAAAAGCTGCTGGCTATATACTGCGCAGGCGCCTGTGCGGAGGCCTATTATGCCAATAACCGGCAAATAGGCCCCAATATGGAACTGGAGCTCCCCTCCCAGGATAACGGCTATGTTGACAGGCTACAAAGCTTCCTATCCGTAAATATTCCTAATCACCCTGCCGACTTTGTGAGCAGGACCATGGTTAGCGTGCTGCACCAGCTAAGCGAAACTGAAACCTGGAAAGCAATACAGCAATTGGCATTGGTTGCTGTAAAAAACGGCACCAACCCTTTGGATAGGCGCGATATTGAAGCGGTGCTAACTAATACCGGCTTTGCCCTAAAACGCCGTGCTGCTCAACAGGCATTTAGCATAGGCTTAAGCGAGGAAGATTCCAATACCCCGGTTACCGGCACTACCAGTACCAACGGCTCCCCGGTATCACAATCCTACTCCACCACCCCCGAAAACCAACTTGATACAGTCCTAAAAAATTTCCTTAACAAAATCCACTCCGGGTGGACCGAAGACGAATTAAATGCTTCGATAATATTTTTGAAGAAGGCGTTTGAGAGGTATGGGAAAACCGACTAAAGAAGCGTTAAAATACCGGATACATTGCTGAAAACAATGTATCCGGTCTCTAAATTTTACTTCTGCTCAAGATTTTCAATTCTTTTAGTTAATTGTTCAATTAACTGCTTTTGCTTGTCGATTAATTTTTGCTGTTCCTGGATGGCGGAAATTGTAACTGGAAGTAATTCAATATAGTTAACTGCAAAAAACTGACTAATATCCTTTTTACCTTCTATCAAAGGGTTCTGATCAGGTATTTCTCTAACGAGTGCTGGAATTTCTTTTTGTAATTCCTGGGCGATTAAACCATAATGTAACCCTTTAGTAAAAGAGAATGACTCTTTAAATTCATTCACTTTATAATCATATGACGTCGGTCGAATTTTCATTATAAGCTCTAAACCATTTTCGATATTTCTAATGTTAGTTTTAAAGCGGGCATCGGAAGTTTGCCATGTACCTGTGGTAAGGCAACTACCTGTAGCATAAATTGCCAAACCAGGGCCGCTTGAATAGATTGTTAAAGTGTTTCCACCTTGATTTGTGTTATAAGTAAAAATCCCTTGGCCTCTAACATCCAAAGTGCCATTTGGCGTTGTTGTACCAATACCAATAGAACCGTATGAGTTAATAGTAAACCTATCCTGTGGGCTACCTGCTGGCGGTGTGGTTCTAAGACACAAATTTACATTCTCTGCTCCGCTAATCTGTGCAAACCCCCTGTTTGGATCATAATTTAATATTAACCTCTCGTCCGGCGTATAATTTGTATATCCACCCACCGAAACCGTTCCAAATTTGCCTATACCATTCCCGTCAAATCTGGCACGAGGGGTTGTAGTACCAATGCCTATATTATTACCATCATCGTAGAGTAAACTTTGAGTGCTTAAGGTGCCCAAAGTCGTCCATTTAGGGAAATAGTTAGTAATTCCAGTACCACCGTTATTTTCAATTTGTGATATAGACCAACTTACCAGTTGGCCTGTATTTCCGTTGGTATTGGTTTTAAATATTTCAAGTAACCAACGGCCATTAGGATTAATACTACCGGAACCCATAGCGGCAAAAGTTGCAACAGTTCCTTTCCTTTGGGCACATACAGTAGTTGAAATGTCGCCTTGCGGTTTAAAACTTCCTGTATAAGAACCGCCACCTGAAAGTGCAACCCCCGCATCAGTAAACACAGTATTTGTAAAATTTGTTCCGCTAGCTACATTCCTTGCTAGGTTAAGTATATTTCCATTCGGCGCAGTAAGAAAAATTGCCAAATCATTATCGGCAGGATAGCTGATATTAACTGTTACCGCAATTGAAGCCGAAGATACAATAGGTAATAGGCCGGATAAAATAATGCTGTCTGCAAAAACCTTGGAACAGCTGCTTCCGGAAATATTTACGTTTAGGGAGCTACTTCCTGACATAGTAGTAGGTGGAGCAATAGTAGAACCGCCGCTGCCAGTTGGTCCTGTTGCACCGGTTGCACCTACTCCGGTACTACCTGTAGCGCCAGTTGCGCCTGTAGCGCCTGTAGCTCCTGTTGCACCTTTTGCACCTGTAGTTCCATCTGTTCCATCTTTACCAGGAGATCCGGTGCTTCCCGTAGCACCAGTTGCGCCTGTTGTTCCTGCGCCCGTTGCTCCTTTGGCACCTGTTTCTCCGGTTGCTCCGGTGGCACCAGTTGCACCCGTTGCACCTGTAGCTCCTCCGCCCAAGCCCGTAACACCCGTAGCTCCCGTAGCTCCCGTTGCACCTGTAGCGCCGGTTGCGCCACCTCCTTGTCCGGTAATACCGGTAGCACCAGTCGCTCCGGTTGGGCCGGTCGCTCCGGTTGCCCCTTTAACACCAGCCGTTCCAGATGTGCCTGTTGCACCAGTGGCACCGGTTGCCCCTGTTGCCCCAGTTGGTCCGTTGCCGCTACCGGTTGCTCCGGTAGCGCCTGTTGCTCCAGTGACTCCTGTCGGTCCTGCACCACTGCCAGTGGGACCGGTTGACCCCGTAGCACCAGTAGGCCCGGTTGCACCCGTTGCACCGGTTCCACCTCCAACGCCGTTGCCAGCCGAATTGGCATATAGGGCATAAGGAACACTAAGTAATTGAGTTGTACCCATGTCTGTTTCAGTGGTAGTGCCTTTGATCTTTATTTTTACCTGTAAAAATTTTGCGCCACTGGACCAGTCAATATTTGCCACGTTACTTCCGGCACCACTACCTATTTGCGCGCTTACCAACCCATTTATAAGTGGATACGTTTTTATTTCGGTGCTTAACGCAGTACCATTTGCTGTACCTTCATGAATAATAAATTTGAGGGTGACGCTATCATCAGTAGATGGTTTACCATCGGATCCACGGACAACTGCCTGGTAGTTCATTAATGAAGGTGATTGTGCCCTTAGTTGTATAAAGGCAAAAAGGGTAAATAAAGCGAATAGTGTAAATTTTGATTTCATAAGTATATAATGGTTTAGTTTGATACAAACAATCAATAAGCAGGGTCGGGGGGAATTCCTGCGGCTATAACATACCACTATAATGTGCAGCCTGGCTCTACACTATAGCAGTCAAAAAAATATTTTGCTATTTCTCTCCTAATACAAACAGCGTCCTTGTGTGTATTATACAGGCTAACATGGTTTCTTCTGCAAGAACATTAGCTTAAATTATGCCTGCGACAACAAATATATATTCAAGATTTAAACAAACAAATTATTGATTGAAATAAAAATAGATGTTTAAACAGTAATGGTCTATGTTTTTAGTAATTTAGTGTAAGAATCGAATATTGTTTCTGAAATATTCGTTTGAGATTTTCCAAATGTTAACTGAAAAATCCAGAACAGTTTATCTTTGAAGGAAGACGAACAACACGAAACTATTTTCCCGTTGGGGCTAGGCGCCCGTAACTATAATAAGTCATAAATGGAGGTTCAGGTGTGTTATAAACAACACCCAGTTTTTTTATGCAAAATGTTTCAGCAGTTTTATAATCTTCTTCCGACTTAATATTATTAGGGTAAAGAATGTATTCCTCAGGATAATTATAACTTAATGCATCCAAAACATTTAATCGTAGTGACTTACGAAAAACACCAGGCATTTCATATATAAGTGGTGTTCGTAATTGTTCACCAATCGCTTTCAATGTTTCTGGGGTACCAATTAGAGATAGTTTTTTAATTGATTCGATAAAATCCTCAATATTTTTTTCTGCCGCTGCTTTTTCTAATTTTATTAGATACTTTGAGCTTTTATTATGATCTCCTAATGCCGCTAAGGCTATATCTACGGCCTCAACATTTTTCCATCTTACTGATTCGGCAAGTTTAGAGACAGCTATTTTAGCATTTATAGTTTTTGCCTTCGCAATTAATAATAATATATCTTCGCTTGGCGAGGAACTTAAAAAATTTGCAAAGATTTCCGAATAAGGCTTTAATTCATCTATTCTCGTTAACTTTCTTAATTTATCCATTGCCGCTATGCATCCTAAATCAGGTTTCGATAATCCACCTTCAACCAAGGTATTAATAATTTCCTTATTTCTTAAAACGAGAGCCCCTTTGTTAACCAAAGTATCCGACTTTGTGCCTATATCTACTAGCAAATTCACAATCAATTCGCGTACCGTACCATTTTCTTCCTTTAGTGCATGTTCAAAGATTTTTACTGCACCCTTATCAGGGGTGCCGTTTACAATAAATTTTAATGGTTCGGATTTAACTGGACCACCCTTTTTATACCCATGGATGTATCTTGTTGCCAATTCTGTCGGGTTTATTTGATTTGACATTGAATTATTTTTTTCTTGAAACAAGGAAAATAAAATAAGAAAATATATTCTGAATATATACATGTGTCAGATTATTAACGCGGTATATCTTTCCATTGGATTTGCTTTCCATCAGGGTGCTGAGCAGTATAAATATCAGGATATTTCAGAGTGCGTGGACAAATACGAAGCCTTCTCCCTCCTGTAAAACCAGTAGCTCGTTGTTGATGATGCATGACATTATCCGTATCTTCAACGTCTGCAAGATGTAAATTAGTATGCCCTACTTCATGAATTATAGTCCACTGGGTTTCTATATCATCCGCACCACCCTCCTGTATAATTATGGGATCTGCGCCACAGCCACCTAAAGGGAAATACATCCGTTCGTCAATAGCATGGTCAAATCTAGTGGGAGCGCAAGTAATGGTATTTGCATTTTTGCTTAATACAGTAATATTTTCTTGCGTGGTTCCTGTACCAAGCGGGTATGTTTGCCCAACTGTAAACCAAGTCGAACTGGCAGCGAAAGTTAAGGTAGTTACAGGTGCAGGGACCGGAGCAGGGGCGCTTGAAAAAATACTGGCAATTCCATTAAGCACTTTTGTAAACCAAGATGGTGACGGCGGGCCTGCTTTAACAGCTTCGCTTAATCTATAATATGCAATTAACTGGCGGACTATTGCTACCCTTTTTCGTCCTGCTGTATTTGGTCCAGACATGGCATTACTCACAGCGACATAGTCGGGACTTGAGCCGGCACCATAATCCCACGAAAATAATCCATCTGTTCTCTCAAACGAAATGGGAGTTACTCCATTATCATCTCTAAAATTATGTATGTTATATTTTACTACAGCTTCCTTTAGCTTGTCATTTGCAGTAGCCGAAAAGGCCGCATAATCCAAAGTCGGATATTTCATTCCCCCATTACGAGAATCTGAAAATTTGGCAACAACAACTTCAACTACAGCTTCGTTGTACACATGAACTGCAATGCCGGCAAAAATTTTTGCATCGGAACAATTGCCCTTAGCTGTCAAAACAGTGTCACCTGCATTTAGTCCCCCGTTTAGTTGAAGATCAAAACTGCTACTGCCAGGTGGAGCGGCGGTAGTACATATCGTGGTGTCATCGCAGGTGAAATTAAAATCAGTTCCAGTTAGACCGCCCTCAATTTCTACTTTTATATTAGTGGCATCTGCTTTCTTCAAGCAGATATGATCATCGGAAAAGTTTGTAGCAGTATCAAAATCATCATAACCATAAGTATTTAGGGAGGATTTTTTAAAAGTTACTTTTGCTACCGTCACCGAAATTGTTTTTTCGATAGGAGCACAATCAAGGGCTGTCCTTTTTACTTTAATAATTTCGACATCCTTGGCAGAACTGGGAGTATTCGAAGCGGTGATTGTAACAGTGTTTCCCGTTGGAGTAGATATCGATATGTTAGCACTTGTTGTGCTCCATTCAAAGTTACCACCGGTATAACCGTCAAAGTCGCTGGCATCAATACTGATACTACCACTAACGCTCAAAATCCGGCAAGGAGCATTTAATTGGAAATCTGTTGCACAATAATTTGTAATACCACCACACTGTGATGCTCCCGCATCTACCTCTGTCGTGGGTTTTGAATCACACTCCTCTACTCCTGCAAGAAAGGGGCACCCCATTTATTTATCTTTAATTTTGCCAATAAAACTTATTCCGCATTCCCATAGGGATTCACTTTTTTTGTTTTCTTGAATGGTAATGTCATTCAATATATCCCCAGCAAGCTTAAATTGAGGGTCCATATCAAAGCCGCTTCCAAGCATAAACATGAATACAATGTAAAGTACTATACTGCCTTCTGAAAGGAGTTGATATTGTTTCGCATTTCGTATTCCTAAATTTATCAATATTTTGCTTTCGGCACAAATTGCTTTATACTTTTTAGGATATATTTCCTCTAAAACATTTTGTACGTCAGCCAAAGGAAGTGTAATAATCATATTATAAAGTTCATTCCGGTTGTCATAGATATGACGTAATGATTTATGCAAATCAAGTTGTTTCGGTCCTGTAATTCGATTAAAAGTTTCAATCATCTTATCCCTTAAATTATTTGTTTTCATCACGGGATCAATATTCTTATTAGTAAGAATTTTTTGAGCCCATACAAACTGTGGGTCGGTATCAAAACTACTTCCGAACGCCAACATGCAGCTAATAAATATACTAACACTTCGTTTTGTAGTGAATTCATAAGTTGTCGCCTTATGGTATCCAAATCTGATGGTATTTCGAATAGGCGATTCGCCTAATAATTTATAATGAGTCGGGAAAAATTTTTTGACATGTTGAACCATTTCGTTTTCAAAGTTTTTAACCGCGGATGATCTAAAAGCTTCAACTTGCTGAGTGGATACTTTAAGCATAGAGATGTTTAGCCTTTTTTACATATAGGGCAATTGCAAGTATGATCAACCAATACCTTCCCATTCGCCGCGGCCTCTTTCATTACCGCAGTGTGGCCCATTTTACCCCTGGTGGCACCTGCTGGTGTAGTTTTCATCACCTCCAACAACACCTTTGCCGGCATTACTGAAAATCCACCTCCTCCACCTCCAGCCACCTCGCCAATTAATACTGTTGGGCAGCCGGCAACTATAGTTCCACCGTGCACACATTGGTCGCCCATGCGGGCGGCTGGTTTGCCGCCTATTAATACACCAGTGCTACCCAGTATAATTGTATCAGGTGGGCCGGTACAAACGCATAAATCGCCCATAACCGCCGCGGGCATACCGCCAATAAGCACGGTGGGGCACCCGGGGCCGGTAATTGGGCCGCCAACGTGCGGAACTACGCCTGTTACCATCGGGCAAACATGCATATCGGTTAATCGTGCTGCTGGTTTTCCCATAATTACATGTATTTAAAGGCAAAACGCTTTGCCCAGCTTGTTTGCATAATGGGCAACCTTTTATAAATAAAATATTCCGGCGCGGAATGTCCGTCCTTTGCCAACCTTGGTAAAACTACTTGCTCCACACCGCCGAGGGTAAAATTCTTCATCTTTTCGGCAGTAAGGGGTATATTAACCCTGGCATCTTCTGTAATCTCAACATGCGCATGCTGCGGGCCAATAACACCACGGTATGAGGGCAGTTCGGTTTTTACTTCAATTTCTACCAGGTATTGGCAGGTATTATATACCCATTGTTTTTCGGGCGCAAAAAAAACAGATGCACCGGGCGGGTTGGCAGTCCGCTCAAAAGCGGTTATGGCCCCCATTTGGTGGATTGTGTGGTTAGTTACCCGCGAAGCAGAGTTGGGATAAAACTCACCTTGATTTAGCCGGTCATTTACTATCTCAAAAATTGTAGTTAGCGATTCGGTAGGGAACCAATACACAGATTTTTTCCAAAAGTCATCGTAATTATTGCTGATAAACTTCCAAAGCTTTGTGCCTTTCGGAAGCATACCTTCCTTAATTTCCGCAGAAAAAGAGCTGCGTTGTTGGTCGGTTAGCCGGTCAATATTGTTTATATCCTTAAACATTACCTGTTATAAATTAAGTCTCCGGGTGTTTTGTTTAACATCCGGTGAATAGTAACCCACGAAACCAATAATGAAGTAATAATAATAAATAAAATTGTGATGTAGGTATACATATCGAACAATTTAAAGTATTCGCTGCCTTCTAAGCCAATATTAGGTACCACCAGGTTAATTAACCTGCCCACAACAAACGAAATACCCAGGGCGGCCACTATACTTGCTACTATAAAACCAAGTATTATTACAAAATAAATAAACTGGGCATCCTTATCGGGCAACCCGAATGCTTTAAAAGTGCCTATGTTCATTTTTACTTTAGATAGGTGCTGCTTTACAATGTTAAAAACGAACAACCCTACACTTAACGAGCCAAACAAAATAAGTAGTATAGAAATATACCGGGTTACATTGGTTAAAAAACGGTAGTTGTTCAGTTGCTTTACTTTGGCAATATCCACCTCCAGCATTTTACCGCGCTTTTTGTCATACTGCTGGTTAAATTGGTTTTTAAAATAAGCCGCAAAGCTATCAACCATATTCAGGTCCCTGAAGTTGATTGAAAAAGCATCATAAATTTCACTGCCGAACGAAGCGTTGTTCTGGTTGTGGTAATCATAGTATCGGATAATGTCGGTTCCCTTAAACGAAGCCAGTAACGGCGAAGTAATTATTTTGGAATAAATGGAATCGTATGCCTGGTACGAAAAAACTGTATCGAAACTTACGTTAAACTCAAACGCGGTTTGGTAAAAATCTTTACTGGTATCGGCCTGCGATACAAAAGGGCGGTGAAAGCCATAATAAGGTTGCGATTCAAGGTAGGCTGTAACAGCCCTTTTAGCTTTAGTGGCAGTAGCAAAATCCGAAAACACTACAAATTTTATTTGTGTTTGGTTCCTTAAATCAAAACAATTATGAAGGTCCCTCGATAAATAGGATTTTAGAAAATAAAGCGTGTAAGCCATCCGCACCTTCCCCGGTATATCTTTTACTACAGCCCGAATAGCAAGAGGCACTTTAAGTGGCATTGTTTTACCGGTTGCGGTATCCTCCACTTCATTATCAATATAAATAACATGGTCTCCCGGTTTGTAATTGAAATCGCGCAGCATGTCGGCGGTAACAATTACACTTAAATCGCTTTTGCCAATAAAACCGCCTGGAGTGCCTTGCCCCGGTTTGGCGTTCTCCTCCTCCATTATGGTCTTTAATATGGGGTCCCTTTCTCCTTCAGCAGCATCCCCCATGTAAATAGAACGAGCCATCACTGTAAAACGTTCAGTTGTGGTAGTATCCATAGCATTAACTCCCCCGGCATGTTGCAACTTATCGCTATTGTATACAAACAGTGGTTCCTCGCTGTACTGGTTTACAGAGTTAATGTTATACTTCGCTTTTATATCCGTCTGATTTAGCTGGCGTACAATATCGGTGGTTTCGCCTTTGTTAGCGCGCTCTAAAGGTATAGTTACAGTTAACCACTTTACAAAAGGGTCTTTCAGTTTTGTATCAAGGTAGTTAAGGCAACCGTTGGCAAAGCCAATAGAAAGAAACGTAAAAGTTAGCAGGGCAATGATTATAAGCAGATTGAGGTTATTTTTACCTGCAAGCGCCTTACCTTCCTTGCTCAAGAAAAGAGAACGAAAGCTTTTGTGTGTGTTTGCATGCTTTAGCAGCTCGTTGTTACCCGTTGATACCGATTGAACATCGGTTTGATAGAACGACAATATCCTTTCGCGGAACTTATTTTCACCAGCTGCATCCAGGTTCTCCCATTGGCTCCTTTCAAAAATATTTTGAGGCAGGATCTCGCTTATTTTCTTACCGGCAGATTTTGTAAGGCAAACAATACGCGTTGCGTGCCGCATGGCCAGTTCAATATCATGCGACACAATAATAGCCGTAGCGCCATGGCTTATATTCTGTCGGATAATGCCTAAAAGTTCGTTGGCGTTCTTTTCGTCGAGGTTTCCGGTAGGCTCATCGCCAAACAGCACCGAAAAGCCTGAATTGAGCGCCCTTACAAACGAAACGCGTTGCCGCTGCCCACCCGACAGATTCACCGAAAGCGTGGCAGCCGACACTTCGGTTTCAGGCAGGCCAACTTTATTCATCAGCTCGCGGGCTGAATCCATAGCGCGTTGTTGTTCCGCGCCCGATTGTATCATTTGAGATAGGCAAATATTTTCGTAAGCTGTAAAATTTTCCATCAGGTTAGTGTTCTGGAAAATAAAGCTCATATGCGATTTGCGCACTTCGGCAAGTTGTTCAGTGCTTTTGGATTGCCACAAACTATGCAATTCAACAACATTAGAACCACCGTTGGGGTAAAATGAAATTTCACCCTGGGCTATTGTGTTGTTCATTAAGCCCAACACCTCAATAAGGGTACTTTTACCTGAACCCGAAGCGCCTAACAGGAACAAAATTTCTCCCTTATAAACGTCCAATTCCGGGATATGAAGTACACTCTCCTCCTTATTACCCGTATAGGCACAATACAGGTTGCGTATTGTAAAAACAGGAGTTGGCATCGTAATTATTTTATGGGAACAGCGATTGCGGAACCCAGAAAAAATCTTCTTCCTTCAGCGATTTGAACGTATATGAATCGTTCATCTTATATTCATTTAAATCCTGCACAGCATTTGCAATACTTGCGGATATTTGGTCAAATTCGGCAAGAGGTACCAGCTTCGAATTTAGTAGGTTCTGTATAGTATATTTCTTAAACAGGGAGTTGCGGGATTGAACCCCAGTAATACGTTTTATTAAATCATCGATACTCATCTTTTTTAATACTTCTTTCGATTCAGTTGGGCCAAATAACGCAAGAACTTCCTTTTTCATGGCTGCAACCATCGCATTACGGTTATCCTTATCGCTTCCATTACCTTGTACATTAATGGTCTTTAATACACCAAGCAAGTCCTCCAATTCGCTTCGTGAAAGGAATACGCTATAAGTAAACAGTTTATCGTTCAGGTTATTGCAATTCAATGACAGGTAACCATCTACAAAAAGCTGGTAATTTTTTTCGTTCATGGATTTGCGAAGTGTTTCACCATCTATGTTCAGTTTTTTCAAAAATGCCAGCATTCCCGGGTTAATTTCTTTCCGCACGCCTTGTCCTCCAAGCCAGAAATCCATTGCCTCGAAAAGGTTTTCTTTTGATTCGCGCAAAGAATCGAAAGCCGCACTTACTTCCCGGCTTAATATTTCGGGGCTAATAGTTACGTTCGGGTCAGAAAACAAAATTTCGCCGGGTAACGGTCGCTTGTTTGGACAATCGAATTTCAATAAGTTTTGTTTCCGGTCATTAATATCAAAAACAACTTTGCCCGCCTTCTTTATATTTTCTAAAGGCATCGTATTAAGGGTATCTTGGTACCGCTGCATTTCCCCTTTAAGTATATCCGAAATCTGGTCGGTAAAATCAAAATAGGCTTGAGCCATCGGGTGTTTTATTTGAAACGCCAATAGGCCGACCGAATACTGGTAAAGCAATTTCGCTATATCATCTCTGTAGGGATTGTCCTTCAGGTTGCCGGCTGCTCCAATTAAGAAAATAATGTTGCTTTGGTATTCCCTTCCCTGGAAAAGCCTACAAGCGTATTCCAGTCCTTTATATACGGCTCTATACGATTCATTTTTATTGCATCCTGCATTCAATTTCACATCGTTGTTAAACTTATCCCGAATCAAAATCGCATCATCCGTTAAAGGGTAATATTGAACAGGCTCATAATCCACCGGACAATTTTTTAATTTATCATCGCGGTAAGCCACTAGGCCCAATTTATAATTATTTACCCCAGATCCGAACGCATCATCTCCCCTTGAACCGGTTTCATCTTCAATTTTCCGGGCTATGTTGGTTATTACCTCGGAAATATTGGTTTTAAAATCTTTGATCTGCTCCGTACCATCTACCACAAAAACAATATTCACATTCCGCATATTTTCGCGCAGCTTGTTGTATTTGCGCAAAATCTCTCCTTGCTGCTCGTTGGTTTGAACTTGCTTACCATCCTTAAAAATAGCAGTAGTAACACCAGTATGAATAATGGAATTGGAAATATTATTTAAGTCGGCATTTAATATAGGGAATCTCTTCAGGTCGGTTTTCATTCTTATATCATAGGGATCCTCATCCCACGCCACATCATTCTCATTAAATTTTCCGGTTTTCGCAAAAGACATGGCATTGGTACTATCATAAAAAATAGCCGCTTTTATATTTTTCATTTTACGGTCATTTGCTGCGTTCGGCTCAGAATTCGGCTCAAGGCAAATACGTTGACCCCATTCCTTTATAAATTGGCTCGAAACCCACCCATATATTGCGTGCGATTCGCGTTGTGCAGTGCGCGCAGCAGAATAAAAGTGGGTTTGACCTGCAACAAGACAGGCATTTCCTTCTTTCTTATAAACGAATAAGAAATCAAACAAGCGAAGTTGATGGTCGTTTGGTGGTTGCCGTAAATTTGGATTGTTATAAAGCTTAAGCGAATCGGGCTTTGTAATATAATCTTGTATTGCCTCTTTGCTGTTTAATGGGTTAATTGTTAACCCCTTCATAAAATAACCCGAGTTAGGGTCCAACAGGCAGTGGGTCCACAATAGTAACTTCGATTTATGCACCCATCCACAGTCAGGTAATTCCTGGCTAAGGGTATAGTCCTTTTGACCCTTATCAAGATAATCATCAATCTGCTCAACCCATTTTACCAAATGAACGTAGTCGTTCTTTACATCCATTACAAAAAACGGCTGCATAAAATTCAGTTTCGACAAAACCTTAGCGCCGGTTGCATCGGTATAGGCTTCATTGTTATCGCGGTCTGAAAAAACCACCCATAAGTTTTTTGTATCGTTCCTTAAACCCTGGGGGCTAATAGCATCGCTGCTATTAGTATTAGGGCCAAAAGGCGGGATAAAGTTTGAAGGGGTCATCCACAGCTTTTTTCCAGCATTTGTTTCGGCATTAACCGGAGATAAACACACTCCAAGAAGCAGTATAAGAAAAACTCTCATTCTGTTATTATTTTTTTTAAAATGCATTAACGTTAAAAATTACAAGGCTTGCAAAGTCGTCTTGATTGTAAAAGCTCAACGCCTCGCGTACCCGCTTTGCATCAGCCAATTTATAAGCCAGCGGGTAATTAATATTTACTGTTACTTCAATGTCTTTAATAGATGCTATTTCGCGGGGTAATAAATTAAATAAAAATGCGGGATGGTCCTGTATTGAACTGCAGGTATTGCCGCTTATATAATAGTCAAATACCACCCTGCCTTTATAGTTAGCAAGCATTTCATACAACAAATCGCGCATTTGCCGGCAATCGTACAACTGGTTAGGGATGGCGGTGTTATCGCCCTTTAAGCGGGGTACCAACTTACTAATACGTTCAGTACGGCTGGTAAACGACGACTCTACACCATTGCTTAGATAGAGAATAAATTTTTTACCGGGCTCACTTAGCTGGGTGCACTCTGTTTGAATATTGGCTATCAGTTTATCGTTTAGCGCATCATCCTGCCCGGTTTTACTATTATCAACATACACGATCCGTATTTCGCTTTGAGCGAAAGAACCAAACCACAGGCACACCAGCGCACATATCAAAAGGAATATTTTTTTCATGGTTAGTTATGTTTTTGAGATATACGAATATTAGTAATGCAACCATTGCTATTATCACATTTAACATCTTGTACCGTTATTTCATCAGTTTGCGACCGCAATTGCTGTAAATAGGAACTAAATATTTGTTCCTCGGCACCTTTACCCTCGGTAATTTTTATCTTTTCACCCATATCGCATACCACTCCGATAAAATCACTTATTTCCTTTTTCCTTGCCTGGCAATCTTTAATCATGGCCAGAAACTCTACAGGCGTTTTACCCGCTTTTCCACTACCAGGATTTTTCGCGGCCGCAACCTTAATTTTATGTGTAGCCTTACCCTTTCCATCTATTACAACTGTAATCTCCTTATCACCGGCATACTGGAAAGCATACTTTACACTTTGCTCCTTTCCATCTACACCACCGGTTTCCTGGAAATACCATTCCCAACTCTTTCCATTTCCTGAAACTTCTTTGAACATTACCGGTTGACCAACCGTCGCCTTATCCGGTCCTTCAATTTTAGGTTCAGGATATGTTTCAACCACTATTTCGGCTTTCTTTAACACCTGCACCCAATGTTCTCTGGTGCAATCGCCGGAATGCATAGTAACTTTAAATGAATCCGGCCGGCCGAAAGTATGGGTGGCTGGTGACCCATCCATTGTGGTACCGTCGCCAAAATCCCATTTTACATTGTTACTGGCCCCTTGCGCAGTAAAGGTCACATTTGTATTGCTGTAAATAGTGGCCGGCGCAAAAGTAAAATCGGCATTGCATTTATTTGAAGTTAAACACTTCATTAAAAAAACAAGCAACCCTATAACAATTAAAAAAACAATAAAAATGTAAACGTTTTTATCAAAACCTCTTCGTGCTTCAGCCATAAATAGTTTTACTTCGATTTAAAGAATTTATATACCAACCCCAGGTGCAAACCAACGTTGATGTTGCTCAAATTATCAACCGTATGCAGTACAGAATTGTATTTGCCAAGTTCATCCGCTTGTTTAGCGCTTAGAACGGCATTTAATTGATCATTGCCCGTTACCTGCGTCCACATTACACTGGCGCCAAGGTTTAAATCAAGTTGTTTTGCACAATGAAAGGTAATGCCTCCCCTAATAAGGGCGCCAAAACCCATTTTGTAATTAAACGACTTAGAGCCAGTAACCAAACTATCATAAGCCACATCAAAGCCCGCACGTGCGTGGCGGGCATAAAATTCATAAGGGGTCAATTCCCTACCCGTTGTTTCATACTGATGTACCGTAACCTGCACATCGCTGCTTTGAATACTTCCGGTGGCGTCATATTCATCATAGCTTCTGTTCCGGTACTGGTACACACTGGAATAAGTAATATCCGTGCTATAATTTGAAGTAGCAGAGGTTGAGAAAACCATTACCGGGCCCGCATGCATATAATAACCTATCTTGCTATTTACATCGCCCTGGTACTTAAACAAAACATTAAGGGCAAAGCTGCTGGTACTTATGTTTTCATTTATGCTGCCCGGGGCCAGTATGCGCAGAAAATTCTTATTTCCTGAATTCTCGGCATTGTAAAACAACTGCATAGTGTCAAAATGCATAGTGGACGAACTGTAGTTATACATTGCGCCAATACCCACACCAATATTCTTCTTTTTCCCAAACATTAAATCCAGATCCAACCCGGCACTAAAACTTAATCCAGGTTTGTTGCTAAATCCCGAATAGAAAGAAGAGTCCTTAACCAGGGAATTTATACCGGGATTACCTAAAATCGGATAATTGAATTTGCTTACGTCGGGTGCGCTTGTAGCGCTAAAGTTGCCTGGGCCCGAAAGATTAAGCGCCAAAGCAACACCAAAATTACCCCCCTCGCCCTTAGGTTGTTTTTCCTTCTTCGGCTTTACTTCCTGTACAATTATATCGTTCTGCGGTTTTTCCTTATTAGTTTTCTGGCTTAACAGGGTTTTATCAGGTTTTTCAGTCTTTTCAGGCTTAGATGGCTTTTCAACTTTATCAGGCTTTGAAGGTTTTTCGGGTTTTTGCTTATTAACTTCAGCAAGTGCCTGTACAGGGCATTCAGGGCATTTCAGGTTGCTGGACGACTTTGTAATGCCGGTTATTTTAGCCGATTTATAATCATCGCTAAGCCTAAAAGTAATAACCATTACACTTTGCTTATCCTGGAAAAATTGCCCCGATTTATAACTTCCCGAAACCGAACGCTCAAAAACAACCTCCACCTTTTTCCTGTTTAATTCTTTCAGGTTAATGTTCGCTTTGGTTATCATGCTTTTTATGCCCGCCGGAAAATTTTGCTTTAAGTCGCTTATGTATTGAGCTACATTTTTATCGCTTGTGGTAAGGTCGTTAATAGAAACCGGCGAAAGGTCATCGTGTATTACAACCCCTGAATCGAAAAGGGCCGTAAACTTGTTGATTTTATTCTGTGAAAAACCGGTGTAACCCAGTTCTTTAAAATCAGAAGCGGATATGTAGTCGCTGAAAACGTTGTCAATGGTTTCGGCGGCAGCTTTGCGCTGGTTAAGGGAAAGTTCGGTTTGTGCACCTGCGGTTGCTACCAGCAAAAGTATCGGGCAAATAAGTAGAAGCCTTCTAATCATAGCGTTTAGTTTATTGTATAACAATTTTCCGGCTTACGGCTATATTATCAACCGTATAAATTCTTACAAAATATATCCCGCGTGGTAAGTCTTGCAGTTGCAGTTCGGCACTTAAAGTCTTACCGGTTTGCCTGTCCAATATACTTTTACCGGTTACATCGGCAATAGTAACCCGGCTAAAATATCCGTCCGCTTCAATTTTTAAGTAACCGCTTGTTGGGTTCGGGTAAACCCTCAAGTTAAAGTCGGCCAGCAACTCGTCAATACCGGTTAGCTGGTTAAAATACGATTTGGTACAGCAAGTACCACGGCAGGTTTCAACCCAATAGGCAAATTGGTCCGTATTAAAAGGTACAGGTTTTGGACAATCGGGCCCCGTCTCACCTTCGATTAAATGTACTTCAAAAGTTTTTTTATCGGTAAATCCCCATTGGTGGGTAGTGCCAACCGACTGGTCGTGGCAAACCAAAAACCCTAGCAGAATATCTACGGTCACTGTATCCGGAGCTGGTATGCTGGTTACACTTATTAGCTTACTGTTGCTTCGCTTACAGGAAGTTGTTTTGTTCGTAACCTCCAGGCTAATTTGAGCGCTATTTTTACCAATATTAAATGTTGCATTGGGGGCATTAGATGGAGTAATTAGGGTGGCATTACTTCCGCTCCAGTTGTAACTGAAATTATTACCGAGGTTATTATTCAAAGTAAACGAAACCCCTCCCGCACCACTGCAAACTGTATCCTTAGGGGTGCTAAAGTCAGGGACATCTGGCAAGGGCTTTACTTTTACGCTTGCGACATCAAACGTATCGCGACAACCCAAATTTTTGTCGGTATAAGTAATAGAAACCTTGTAGTCGTAGTCCTTCGCAAGTACACTTTTATCAACTATAAAGTTTGCCGAGGTATTCGACTGCGAAACAAATCCTCCTCCGGATTCACGAATGAACCAGCTATAGTTAAAATTACCTGTTCCGCCGGTAAGGGTTGCCCTAATTGTATCAGACGTACCTTGGCAGAATGATTTATCCTCTATAGTTACTTTAGGCGTTTTCGCGACTTGTATCACAAATTTATTTCTGGGAGCATTTGAACAACCGGTTCCATTTGTAAGTGAGGTCCGGAAGCTTTGAAGGGTAATGGAGTCAACACCCTGCGGAACCTGGAAAGGAGCAGTATAATTTATTATAGAATTGGAGCCCGACATTTTATAAATAAAAGAATCTATAGGCTGAACCCCACCTGAACCTTTTTTAGTATTGTCGATTGAAAGTGTGGCGCCCGCACAAACAGTATTAACCAGGGAAGGGGTAATTTTAAGTTCGGGAGATTGAGGGCCTTTTACCACTTTAACCACAATATCAGAAGAAATAACACTATCTGCTGTTGAACATCCGTGAGCATACATAATACATTTAATAACCTTTCCGCTATCACCATCTACCGGTGTATAGGAAAAATTTTTAGCTGTAGAAATAGGGTTTGCTTCACCGGTTTTTATCCATTTATAAGTAGGGCTTACTCCTTGCGTTGCGTTGGAAGTCAGGTCAATACCGCTACCAAGGCAAATAATTCCAGTAGGGTCAACAGCTATGGGGTTGGTAGGGGTTAATGTTTGAGTAGCTTTTACTTTAAAACTATGCGAAGTAAAACAGTTAAACCCATCGGTAGCTGTAACTGTATAGGTGCTATCCCCAGTAGCATTTCGGTGAACAAGGTTTGTGCCGGTACTCGGACCATTCGGATCCCAATCGAAGTTTAATCCAGTTCCCGTAGCATTAGCATTAAGTAACACACTTTCAAATTGACAAATAGTTGTATCACCCGACGGGTTCGGCGTTAAAGTCGGCGGATTATGGACGGTTACACTTTTAGAAGCTGGTGTTAGAGCGGTACAACCCTTAGTATCCGTATAATTCAATGTTATCGTGTGCGATCCTGTACTTGACCATGTTACTTCAATACATTCGGCAGCGCCAGTAAACGAACCACCGGGAACGTTCCAACTATATTGGCTCTGCCCGGCTGTTGTGCAATAAGTAAATTTCTGTGAATTTAAGCATCCATCGCTCGGAGGTGTTCCTGTAAAAACAGGAGTAGGTAAAGGGTTAACCGTAATTGAAATACTTTTTGACGCAGAGCAATTAGTAGTATTATCTGTTACAGTAACCGTATAACTCGGAGTACCAGTAGTTGGTTTTACCAGTGTATCCACTCCTTTAGCATTATTGCCCCAGTCATATGAATACTTTACACCCGTCGGCAATGCCGACAGGTTGACATTCTCTCCGCTACAAGAAATATTATCATTATTCGCCTTCCCTGACGCATCGTTTTCAGTTATTGATACAGAAGGTTTTTGCGGATCAGATAAATCTATGCTTCCACTGGAAGGAAAGAAATCAGAACTACAACCTCGTAAAGCAATCTGAAAATGTGGATAGCTTCCTGCCATTAGTCCTGTAACCGATATAGTATCTTTTATGGCTTTAATACTTCCAAAACTTCCGGATTGATAAGCAACTGTGTAAGTACTGTCAGCAGGAACTGCCTGCAACTTAATTTTCCCATCATTGCCGTTACAAGTAGTTGGTCCATTTGTCCCGTACTGTTTATTTATTACGGGTTTTGGCTTTACCGTAAGTTTCACTAAGTAATCGCGGCTGGAACATCCATTGCTGTTATATACCACCAATATAGCGCTGTCTATACCCGCTAGTGCTTGCGTCGGAATGTTGCTAATTGCGACAGCCGTTCCGTTTAAACTAGCTGTGCTATTTGCAAAGCCCTGTGAAATTGCTGAACTGCTCCAAAACAAACTATCCTTAGTTGCGCCACCAGACATACCGGAATAAGCTATTGAAACAAAGTTTATACCCTGGCATATCACAGTATCTTGTGGAGTAATTCCGGGTACCGGAAGGACATGAATATCTTTTTTAGCTGAATCTTTATTACCAATGTCTATCACCTTTAATTTGTAACCATTATCAGAGGGAATATTTCTTGGTATATAACTCTTTATAGTCACGCTGGCATCTCCATTAATATTAACGGGCCTTGATCCAATAACAGTAGTAACCGCATTAAAGAGTCCGTTAATATCTGATAGAACTACCAGAAAGGTCTCCGGGCCATTGGCGTATCCGGTATAATTTATAGTAACATTAAAGGAATCGCCGGGGCATATATCAGCATTAGTTGAAGGGGCCGTTATACCAGTGATGTTAGCTGCCCCCACACACTCCCCTCCCCACATCATCCCAATTAGAACCAATAATAAAAAGGGTAATTTTTTATTCATCGTAGGCAGGTTAGGTTAACGGTTTTGTTTAGTGTCAAATGTATCGAACTGAAAGGCCAATTCTAATACTTCGTTTCACAAATGTATTATTTGTTCCAACTTTCCAAAAAAATATTTCTTTTTTTATTCTTTAGAAAAAATACTTTAGCGTTTTAAATACAACGATTTCATTTTGCGGCATATATCCATTTACCTCGTATGTTTTGTACTGGTTGTTATAAAAGCTAACGCCCAGTATTATACCGGTTTACAGCAAAGCAGCTGGGCAGGGGTTTCGCGTGTTACGTATAATCCCGCTATTGCCGATAATAAACTGTCGGTAGACTTTAACATTGGCGCTATTGATGTTAACTTCAATAATAACCTTGTTGGCACACTGGTTTGGAAGGACATTGCCGCAAAGCCGCTTTATACCGATTATTTTAAGCCGGATATAACTATCAATAATTCCATACGCAATATGCAATTGCCTGCCGGCTTTACCGGTACCTGGAACGTTACCAATTCATTGCACATCGATGGCCCCTCGCTGCTTGTTTCGTTCGGCAAACGCAACCGTGCAGCACTTGCATTTACCACGCATTTCAACAGCATTAAAAATTTCGACAATTTAGACGCCGGCGCCGCGCAATTGCTGCTCGGAGCCTCGGCAAATGTCAACCCAGCAAGTTTTGCCAACACGGCAATAAAATCAATGGCATGGGCCGACTTCGGTGTAACTTACTCACACGTAATAGTAGATAAAGGCGCTAATTTTTTTAAGCTGGGTGGTACCGTTAAATACCTGGAAGGCCTGGGCGTGTTTTATTTAAAAGGAAATGACGGTGCTACCATTGGCCGCGGCACCGATAACAATACCGCAATTTTAAATGGCAGCTACTCGTACGGCCGTTCGTCAGGTTTTTTTATTGATCAATCATCCGGTTTCGATATTGCCAAAAAAAGCCCCGCTAACCCATCGTTTGGCGGCGATTTAGGATTTGTATATGAGTGGCGCCCGGTAAAGGATAAATACCGCTACGATATGGATGGCGATACAGGCCTGTACCGCCGCGACAAAGACTTATATACGCTCGCTTTTGGTTTTTCGGTAATGGATATCGGTTGGATAGGCTACGATAAAGGCGGAACCGGTCGCAATTTTTCGGGCCCGCAAACTATTCCTACCCTCCCGCTTATTAATGGTGTTGATACACTCGAAAAATTTTTACCGAAAAGCTCCGCCCCCGAAGTTTTAAGGGCTTACTTACCTACCCGGTTCAATGTATACCTCGATTACCACGTGGGCAAAGGTTTCCATCTCAATCTATCTTCAATTATTAGCCTGGACTTAAGCAAGAATAAGGATATGTTCCATTATGTAACATCCTTTACCTTAACACCGCGTTACGACCTTACCAAATTTGGTTTCGCCTTCCCCATTACTTACGATTTGAACAAGAATTTTGCAATGGGTCTCGGCTTAAGGTTAGGCCCCGTTTTCCTGGGTACACAAAATGTTTTATCGTATGTGCTTAAAGGGCCTACCAACGCTAATTTTTATTTAGGAATAAAAATAAACTTCAGCCGCAAGAAACCGGTTGATTACGATGACGACCACGTTTCGGATGCAAAAGATTTGTGCCCAAGTATGAAAGGTGTTTGGACAGCACGCGGTTGCCCCGATGCCGACTTCGATAGCATACCCGATTCGGAAGATAAATGCCCTAATACCCCCGGCCCGTTAAAATATCATGGTTGCCCCGATAGGGATGGCGATGAAGTAATTGACAAAGAAGATTCGTGCCCGGATGTTGTTGGTTTAATAAAATTCCACGGTTGCCCCGATTTTGATAATGACGGAGTGCCCGAACCGCGTGACCAATGCCCTAACGACTCCGGTTCAGTTTTCTTAATGGGTTGCCCCGATACCGACGGAGATGGCGTACCGGATAAGGACGACCGTTGTCAGGAAAAACAAGGTTCGGCAGCTCACCACGGTTGCCCTGATGAGGATGGTGATGGTGTGTTTGATGATGTAGATGAATGCATTACTGAAAAAGGGCCTCCTGAAAATCAAGGTTGCGCATGGCCCGATTTCGATGGTGATGGTGTGCCTGATAAAGATGATGCATGCTACGATAAGGCCGGGCCTGCTTCAAACAAAGGCTGCCCATTATATAAGGATAACGTTAAAGTTCTTCCATTCCAATCGGCTTACGACACTATTTACTTTGCGCCGCGTGAATGGCGCTTGAAATTAGCCAGCCAGCAACTATTAGATCATGCATACATTGCCATGTCCAATAAGGATAATGCTGAATATACGCTCACAATATCCGGCCATACCGATAACACCGAAGAGTTTTCATTTGCAGGGCAGGATAGCCTATCGCAAAAAAGGGCGCAGGCGTGCTACGACTACCTGGTTAAGAAAAAAGGATTAGACCCCGACCGTGTGATGATGGAATGGCATGGCAGCCAGCAACCAACTGCAGGCTTTTTACGAGAAGAAGACCGCCGCCGGAACCGTGTGGTAATTTTACTTCATTACGTAGTACCGGGCAGAAAGTAGGGCGACCGTTGCGGTGGTCTGGGCAGGCATGCAAGCATACATTTGCATGCATTGGTGCTACAAGGAACCTCTCATCTACTTTTATCTACTTTAGACCAAACCACCGCCGGTAGCGCCTGCCTGCCGGACAGGCAGGGGTTTCAGCTGGTCTATTTTCCTCTACTTTAGACCGAACCCAACACCATTAGCACCCACTTTGCCGGACGGACAATAGCTTCGCCATGTCTATTTCCATATACTTTGGATAAAAACGCCTCTGGTTGCATGTTGGCGGCATAACCCTGGCAGGGCAGCTCTTCTATTTTCATCTACTTTAGACCAAACCTACGCCGGTAACGCCTGCCAGCCTGACAGGCAGGGTTGCACCTGGTCTATTTTCCTCTACTTTAGAAGGGATTGGTGTCAGACACCTACATGCAAGGCCCATCTATTTCATACCCGCGCTTTAGGGGCAATTCATGAATCGCCCTACCGTGCATAATGTAAATTTTTGCATACTGCCGGTGCAGTACCTTTGCAAATGGATTAAGTATGGGGGTGCAGCACCTCGGGGCGTTTAATATCCAGTTCTTTGGTGCGCAGCGTGCGGTTGTAATAAATGCTGGCATTTATTTCGTAGCCAATAAGAAGCACAAAGGCATTAATGTTCAGCCATATTAGCAGCAGCATAATAGTACCTATCGAGCCGAAAACCACGTTCAGCCTGCTAAAGTTTGCTACATAATACGAGAATCCGATAGAAACCAAAATGGAAAGCAGGGTAGCAACCGTTGCGCCGGTTGAAATAAACTTGTACTTCTTTTTGGTAGCCGGCCCGTAATAATAGATAAGCGATATACCGAAGAAAAACATCAGCACTATTAATATGTACCTGGTAAAATCAAACACCAGGTGGGTACCCGACCCGTGAAAGTTAAACCACTTGAAAAGCAACAAAAACACATTCTGCTCAAGGATGATAAGTGCTATTGAAAAGATAAAAAGCAAAATAAGCAGAAAGGTGATTTTAAAAGCAACCAACCTGCTTTGCACCGCATTGCGCTTTTGGTAATGGTCGTATGATTTGTCGAAAGAGCTCATCATGGCCATTACCCCGTTTGATGTAAGGAACAAAGTGAGCAACACCGACCCCGCCAATAGCCCAAAACGTTTATGCTTTGCCACATCGGTAAGCAGCGGCTCAATAAAACTTTTTACAAACGTGTAGCTTTCTTTATTAGGAAGCACCTGCCTTAAAAAGTTGAGGATGTAAACATCCATGTTGCGGAAATAAGGCAGATAAGGTATGATGGTGAAAATAAAAGTAATAGCCGCAAAGAAAGCAAGGAAGAAGCTGAAGGCTATAGACTGGCTGCGCTGTGGTAACGAGTTAGCCCTTATTTCAGCAATAAAAAAGCGGTAAACATCGTAAACGGGTATGCTATCGAGACCGGGTATGGTAAAGGTTTTAGCCCTCTTTTTCCATACTCGCAAAAAGGGAAAATGTGTAGCAAGTTTTTTCCACAGCTTATTCATTTATTCTAATTCAATGCAAGGCCTATGCAGCCAGGTTTTTAGCTGGTATATTGAAATAAGGCTTCAGCTTATCGAGCAAAAAGTTAGGTACCGATTTTACCTTTTTAGTATGTACGTCAACAAATATCATGTGGGTTTCACCTTCATTTATCAATATCTTCTTCTCGTTATAAACCTCGTAATTAAAAACCAAAATGCGGTTAGGAAGTTGTGGAATAAAGGTTTTAACAGTAAGCATCTCGTCGTAATGCGCAGGTAATATATACTTGATATTCATGCGGGTAATAGGCATTATAATACCGCCCTCTTCAATTTCTTTGTAGGTAAGGCCAATGGAGCGCACCGCTTCTACCCGTGCCTGCTCGAAATAATAACCATAGTTGCCATAATATACATACCCCATTTGGTCCGTATCGCCGTAGCGCACACGTATTTGGTGATAGTATGTAAACATTCCGCGTTGAATATTTATCATAAATGTAGCACTTTATACAAAGTAAGTAAATCTACTAAAAAAGGCCCTGCTCCAAAGGGAAGATTATTTATTCCCGAATCAAAGCCGCTACTTCATTGGTTTTCAACACGTGCCAATTTAGTGTACAATCCATAATAGGATAAAAACAACGCAATAAATGCGCACCACTTGCGTTTTAGTAAGCCGAAAGCCTTTGTGTATAAGGGGTTTTGAACAGCCTGTGGATAGTTTATTTGTATAATACCTGACCGGCAAAGCAACCGAAAAGTAGTTTCGTACAACTAATACTGAATAACAAAAAAGGCCTATTCAAACACCTCTACGCAATATGCGGTTCACCGCCGCTAAAAAATTAGTATAAAAAGCAATCAGGGTTGCTTTTGTATGTGTCTTAAAAATTTTTGTATTGTGTTTGCCCCCGCCTACCCCGGTTGAGCCTGGTTTTTGCACAGTACAAATCCACCATTTTAAGATGTTTGTTATATAAATCAATTTATAGCCGTATGGCCATTTGCCATGCACGCCAAAAGTAGTATGCCTGAAATAATATATAAATATTTTTTTATTAAACACTAAGTATGTGAACCTATTTTTTCAAATCAAAACAAACCGAACTATGAAAAAACACTTATTTGCCTTTTTACTTGCCTCCCTTACTGCCTGTAGCCTCTTCGCAGGTACCATCTCCGTCCAAACTGCCCAAACTGTAGCCATCAACTTTTTTAAGAACACCGATGCCGGAGCAGCATTGGGTAACATGCCCACCGCCAGTTTAAAATTTACCAAAACCGAACCTAATGGCGATATCGACTTTTACATCTTCGATATCGGCGCTAATAAAGGGTTCGTAATTGTTTCCGCCGACGATAATGTTGAACCTGTAATAGGTTACTCTACCGAAGGGAATTTCCCCGCCGATATTAAGGGCAGCCCCATCAACGATTGGATAAAGACCACGAGTTTAAAAATAAGGAGCATCGTTCAAAACAACGTTTTGGCCGATAACCGTATTATGGGATTATGGAGTGGCTACCAACAGGGCATTACCTTTGTTTCAAGCCGCGCAGCTTCGGTTTCTCCCCTGCTTACCACCACCTGGAACCAAAACCCCTATTACAACAATTTATGCCCCTTAAATACCACCGATAACCAGCGGGCGGTTACAGGTTGTGTGGCAACGGCCATGGCGCAAATTATGAAGTATTGGAATTACCCTGCCCACGGCACGGGTTCATATTCCTATAACGATGCCCCGCCTAATTACTCTTATAATTATGGTGTGCAGTCGGCCAACTTTGGCGCTACAACCTACAACTGGGGTAATATGCCAAATGCAATTACCTCAACCAACGCAACTGATATTGCTACATTAATGTACCATTGTGGTGTTGCGGTGGCAATGGATTATGGCGACTTAAACGAAGGTGGCAGCGGCGCTTATGTATTAGGCACCAGCTACCCAAGTGCGCAAAAGGCGTTTGGAACTTACTTTGGATATAATGCCAGCGCAATGCAGGGCATTTACCAGGCTAATTACACTACAGCCAATTGGATTACCGCCTTGCAAAATGAATTGAATGCCGGCCGGCCTATACAATACATGGGCTTCGACCCGGGCGGTGGCGGACATACCTGGGTATGCGATGGTTACGATGCCAACAGCATGTTCCATATGAACTGGGGCTGGGGCGGTTATGGCAACGGGTATTTTAGCGTTACCAACCTAAGCGTTGCCGGTTATGCATTTAATTCCGATGATGCCGCATTAATAGGTATCCAACCACTTAATGGAACCCAAACCTGCAATGCGCCAACCGGTTTAACCAGTTCTTCAATTAGTTCAACAGGCGCTACTGTAAGCTGGAACGCAGCTTCAGGGGCTTCTTCGTACAACCTGCAATATAAAGCTACCAGCGCCTCTACCTGGACTACTGTATCTGTTAGCGGATCTACATCAAAAGCATTAACCGGTTTAACTGCTGGTACATCTTATAATTTCCAGGTACAAACAGTTTGCAGCAGCGGTTCATCGGGCTACTCAACAGCAGCCACTTTTACTACTACAGGCAGCTGTGGTACACCGGCTTCAATGGCTTCATCGTCTGTTACTACCAATAGTGCAACTATTAGCTGGGGTGCAGTTAGCGGCGCTACCACCTATAACCTGCAATACAAAACTTCATCCGGTTCAACCTGGACCACCGTTTCCACTTCATCAACATCCTATGGTTTAACCGGTTTAGCAGCAGGCACCACCTATAACTGCCAGGTACAATCGGTTTGCAGCAGCGGTTCATCGGCCTATACAAGTGTGGGCTCATTTACTACTTTAACCGGTTGCGGTACACCGGCTTCAATGGTTTCGTCATCGGTTACCACCAACAGTGCAACTATTAGCTGGGGTGCAGTTAGCGGCGCTACCACCTATAACCTGCAATACAAAACTTCATCCGGTTCAACCTGGACCACCGTTTCCACTTCATCAACATCATATGGTTTAACCGGTTTAGCATCAGGCACCACTTATAATTGCCAGGTACAATCGGTTTGCAGCAGCGGTTCATCGGCCTATACAGGCGTGGGCTCATTTACAACCACATCGTCCGCCGGCTGCGGAATTGCTACGGGCCTTGCCGTTAATTCCCTTACTACCAATAGCGCCATATTGGTATGGTTGGCAGTAACAGGCGGCCTTAACTACAACCTTCAATATAAAGCCAGTACGGCAAGTACATGGACAACCGTTGCAGTAACAGGTATTGCCTATACCTGCACCGGTTTAACGCCCGGTACCACCTACAATTTCCAGGTTCAGTCAAATTGCAGCAGTGGTTCTTCATCTTACTCAACACCAGTAAACTTCACCACCCTAACAAGCTGCGGAACCCCGTCGGGCCTTGCCTCATCAGGTATTACTACTACTACCGCATCGGTTAGCTGGGGCGCAGTTTCAGGCGCTACCTCGTACAACCTGCAATACAAAACGTCGGCAGGTACAACCTGGACCACTATTCCTACTGGTACTACCTCATTAGGTTTAACCGGTTTGGTTGCAGGCACTACTTATAATTTCCAGGTACAAACAATTTGCAGCAGCGGTTCATCGGCTTATTCTGCTGCCGCTTCATTTACAACAGTTGCTTCGGGCACGGTTAGCTATTGCACTTCTAAGGCCAGCAGTACCGCTTACGAGTACATTAAAACCATAACCGTTGGTTCGTTCACCAATACATCGGGCAGTAATACAGGTTATGGAACCTTTACTAACCTTACTATTCCAATGAGCAGCGGTACCACCAAATCGCTTACGCTTACACCGGGCTTTAGCACCAGCAGTATGTACCCCGAAAATTGGGCCGTGTATATTGATTATAACAAGAACGGTTCGTTTACCGATGCGGGTGAAAAAGTGTATTCTTCTTCGCCTTCATCATTGGCAGTAAATGGAAGCTTTACCGTTCCAACCGGCCTTTCAGGAACAACCACTATGCGCGTAATAATGAGCTTTACAGCGGTTAGTTCGCCATGCGGCAGTTTTTCTTTTGGCGAAACAGAAGACTACACCGTGAACTTTAGCCTTGCAGGAGCAGTAGGCGCATTAATAGATGATGAGCCGCAAAGCTATGGAAGCGATAACGAAGAGGTTACACCGGCTCCGCTTATTTACCCCAACCCGGCTACCAACCAGGTAAGCATTAACCTTACACCGGTTGACGACCTGCCTATGAAGGTGGAAATAATTTCCATTACCGGCCAGGTGGTTGCTGCACAAATAGCCGCCACCGAAGACCGCATTGCCACTATCAACCTTTCGGATTTAGCGCCGGGCGTTTATTTAGTACGCTCGTATACAGGCGATAGGGCACGGACTGAAAAACTGATCAAACAATAACCTTACAAATTTGTTAAAAGGCCCCGCAAAATTGCGGGGCCTTTTACTGTTATCGCACTAACTTTGCCTATTTACAGGTGCTTATCAACAGGCTGCCCTTAATAAGTGGGCCGCTATGTGGCTACCGCCGAAATATCTTAGCTGTCGAAAAGAAACCAACCATGCTTTCAGCAAACAGCCAACAGCCTTACCGTTTATTTTTAGTGGAAGACAGCCCCGCTGAAACACGTTTGATACAGGAAGCTATACTTGAAGCGGAGTTGAAAGAAATGGTGGAACTGGAATATGCTTACGACGGTGAAGAAGCCTGCCAGGTGCTGGATGAAGCCAAATTAGGGGGGAAAAAATTCGACCTGGTACTGCTGGACCTGAACATGCCTAAAATTACCGGTAAAGAAGTGCTTGAGAAAATTAAGTCCGACCCGGAACTGGAATCCACCCCGGTTATTATAGTAACCAACTCCGATTACAAAAAAGATATGATAGACTGCTACCGCTTAGGCGCCGATGGCTACCTGCAAAAACCCGCCGACTTTAAAAAGCTTGTGGATTTTTTCGTGTCCATCCGCCGCTCTATCGATACCCGCCATAAACTATCCATCTACTTTATTGAAAAGGAGTACGATGTGCTGAAGGAGGCTATCTAATTTTAATGGGATTAGATTGAACAGCCTTTCCCCGATGCTTAAGTAATAGAAATCATCAGTTTAGCTTTCACCTGAGTTTCAAAATTATCAGAGCGTGCTATTTGGTGGAATCCCTGCTGCTCGTCCATTATCCAGCAGTGGCTGCAATACTCAAGGCAGGTTTCAATATCGTGGGTAGAGAAAATGACGATCTTTTTCAGTTTAATGGTAATGTCACTAAGCAACTGCATTATCTCGCGCTTATTTCGGAAATCGAGGAAAGCAGTGGGCTCATCTAAAATAATAACCGGTGTTTGCTGGCACAGGGCACGGGCTATCAAAGCCTTTTGCTTCTCGCCATCGCTGGTATGGTTAAACAGTTTGCCTTGTAGCTTTTCAATGTGCATCATGGCAATTACCTGGTCAATCACCTCCACATCGAGCTGGCTTAATTTACCAAGCCAGGTGGTATAAGGCGCACGGCCAAGGGCTATAAAATCACGCACAGTTATGTTATCAATAAATATCCTTTCGGTAAGTACTATGCTTATAAACCTTGCGCGTTCTTCGGCGTTTAGGCCGGCTATATCTTCATTATTAATAGTAAGGCCGCCGCCAACTTTACTTTGTAGGCCCGACATGGTTCGCAATAAAGTTGACTTACCAATACCATTTACCCCCAACAGCGCTATCATATTTCCCTCTGAAGCAGAGAAATTAATATCGCGGAAAATAACTTTTGCTTTTCCGAAACCAATATCCAGGTGTTGTGCCTTTAATTCCATTACACCCGTTTTTGTTTAAGGATTATCCAAATCACAACCGGTGCGCCTAATAAAGAAGTAATAGCATTTATAGGAAACACCATTTCCGTACCCGGTAATGCCGAAAGGATATTGCAACTACAGCAAATAATACCACCCAACACAACGCAGGCCGGCGTAAGAATTTTATGGTCGGCGGTTTTAAACACAGCCCTTGCCAAATGCGGCACAGCGAGGCCAACAAACCCCACCGGTCCGCAAAACGCAGTAATACCGCCCGCAAGTATACTGGTGCAAAATACTATCAGCACTTTTGCGGTACGGATGTTCAACCCGGAACTAGTAGCATAGGTATCGCCAAGCAGGAGCAGGTTTAATGGTTTCGATAAGAAAAAAGAAAAGGCGCTTGCGCCCAATACCACGGTGGCTAAATATACTATCTGCGATTTGTTTACGTACTTAAAACTACCGAATGTCCACAGCACATAGCTCTTCAATGCCTCGTTGCTCGAAAGGGATTGCAGTATCTCAATTAACGCGCTTATGCCCCCTCCTATCATTAACCCGATAATGAGGATAGCCACAACATCATTCAACCGGTATGATATAATGAAGTTAACTAAGAAAATAAGCACCGCCCCGCAAGCAGCGGCAAGTATAATGCTCCACCCGCTTAACAGGTGTATTTCGCGCGGGCCGCCAAATGCCGGTGCCGCCAAAATGTATATAGCCACGCCAAGACTTGCGCCCGCACTTATGCCCAGCACATACGGCCCGGCTACCGGGTTGCGAAAAAGTGTTTGCATTTGCAGGCCACTGATAGAAAGCCCCGCCCCGGCTAGTAAGGCCGCTATAGCACCCGGCAAGCGCGATTCAACAATAATATTTCGCCAGGCCTCGTTGCTAATTTGCCCGCCGGTTAATACAGTTAGCACTTCGGAAAGCGGGATGCCTACCGAACCAAATACTATCTGTAAAAAGAATACGATTACCAGGACTGCTGCAAACAGTACAAACAAAAATAAATGTCTGGCGGTTAGCACTTACTTCAGCTTTTGGTAATAGTACAATTGATGACCGGGTAACAATTCAGGGTGAAATATAAAGATTAGGTCGGCAAGGATTTTATCCGGGTTTATAGCGCCGGTTTCCCAAAAATCAAACCCGCCGCTGGGCGTGTTGCGCTTATTGTTGTTGTACACTTTAACCTCTTTAAAAGCCCTGAACAATGCGTTCTTCCTATCTGCCGCCTTAATCTCGTTCAACGAGTTGGCAAAGCCGGGGTTCAGCCAGTAATCGGCAGAGGCAGCCCGGTTGTATACCAACTCATAATCAAGGTTAAGGTTAAGCAGGTTATTGGGCTTGTCGTTCTTCCACAAAAAGTCGCCGCCGGCATCTTCTATAAGCTTAGCCATGTAGTTTTCGCCGCAGGGCATGTACCAAATCTCTTTAAAAGGGATATTGCAGAATACGGTTGGCTTTTCGGTTAGGGCAGCAGCCTTCAACTTCAAAGCAAGGTAATTGCTTTCAATTGTTTTGAAGATGCTATCAGCTTCATTCTCTTTATCATAAAACGCGGCCAGGTATTTTAACCATTCTGCGCGGCCTAAAGGGTCCTGTTCTTTGTAATCGAGGTCAACCACCGAGGTAATATGCAGCGAATTTAATTTTAGCTTCAGCTTATCGCCGCCATCATAACCACCGGAGGTGATAACAAAGCCCGGCGATAATTCTACCAGCTTCTCGTAGTTAATTTCATCGTTGCCCAGGTTAACAATTTGCTTCCGGTTAACCTTGCCCACTATCGTAGTGTCGTAAAGCAAGGGGATGTTTACCACGGCGGCAATACTATCAGTTAAACCCAACTTCGCCATTTCCGCAATATGCGATGTAGAGATACATACGACACCACGGAACGGTTGCTGAACAGTAATCGCATCAGCAAGGCCTGCCGGTTTGGTTCCATTGTGAAGCAATACGTACTGCGCAATTATAGCAGTGTCCTTTACATCCCTTACAGTTATAACCTTGCAACCATCGTAATAATCAACCGTAAAACCTTTGGCATACTTTAAGACCATAGATGATTTAAGCGCCGTACGTTTACCTTCTTGCTTACCGGTATTGGAATTACAACCTGCAATAAACAGCAAACAACAAACCAATAACAATGTCAGAACCCTATTCATGCCTAAATGTAAAATTACCGGTTATTATACCGGCTGTAAATGATTGTACTAATTGTCCCGTTTTATTATACCGGTACACGCGCGACGACTGGATATAATCCAGCGCATCGGCAACATAAACTTCCTCTGTAACCGGGTCAATCCCCAACCCGTAAAGTTCGCGCTTATTGCGGGCTATGAAAGAAGTAACCGGCGTTGCCACATCAGCTATAGAAACCCGTTCAACATCATCGTCAAAAAAATAGAGGTTATCGCCATCGCCGTTTATAGCAAGATGCGATGGCTGGTGCCCTTTGGCAAAAGCGATTGTTTTATTCACCGTTAAATCACTATTCAAACAAACTAGCGAAGAATTAATAGAATGAGCAGTATCCTCAATTGTTGCCAGCCAGATACGGCCATTTTTGTCTTTTACCATTCCACCGGTGTTGCCTCCATCAAAAGCATAATGCTTTTCAACAGAATGAGTAACGGTATTAATAGCAACAAACCCGCATTTAGAAGATGGATACTTATCGAGGTTACGCTCCTCCGCCAGCACATAATTACCAAAGAGAATAAGGTGCTCCGTCCAATACGAAAGCCCGCCAATGGTTTTTACTAAGTCCCCGCTTTGATAGTTCAACACATAAATAACGCCCGCATTTAGCTCGGTAACGTAAGCAATGCTATCATTAAGCGGCAAAAAATAACGGGGCGATGATTTAGGAATAGTAATAGTGCGTACGCGCCTAAATTCCGGCAAACTAACCACTTCTATCTTTTGCGAATTGTTTACCACTACGAATGCGAAGCTATCCTTTATATAAACCGACTGCGCCACATCACCCAGCATATAATTGTTTGCTTTGAAGAAAATATCGTTGCTTACTTCCTGTTTTGCCGGGTCATAAAATGAGATTTCGGCATTACCATAGTTATAGCCGCCCTCGTTCACTACATATACGCCGGTAGTTGCCTGCTGTTGCGGGCCGGTCTTTTCTTTAGAACATGACCCGGTAAACAAAAGAAACGAACAGGAAAGCAAGTACAAAAATTGCCTTTTTCCCAGGCCCCGTATCCTATGTATCGTATCACGTTTCCTCATGTTAAAGCAATTTAAACCTCAAGGTTGCTTCAACATTCCTACCGGGCATAGGCCTTTGCGCCACCACCTGGTATTGTACGCCACCTACGTTATTTACCCTAAAAGAGCACCCGGCCTGCACGTTATTAAAAACAAAGTCTTTCCCAACTTCTATATCCGATATAAAATAGCCATTCAGCCCTTGTGTATTATCGGTAGAAATAAATACTGCACCGGTATAGGTATTTACCGAGCGCAAATAAAACCTGCGGTATTGCAATTGCAGTTCCGCCAGCGCACTATGCACCGGTACATATATCAGCTGCATCCCCTTGGATAGATCATACTCCGAAGCCGCATCTAAACTGGTAGTGCGGGTGTAGGTGTAGGACGCATTAAAATGCACCGCTAATTGTTTAGGCCGGTTTTCATTAGCATTGGTTAAACGCAGCGAGGCTTCAAACCCGCGCGAGAACACCCGTTTAAAATTAACCGGCATCCATAAAGTGCCCTGCGGTATCCATTGTATCCAGTCTTGCACATAAATGTAGAAGTTGGAAACAGCAACCTCCACCTTCTTATTCCAGGCATACCGGGCTTGTATTTCTCCGTTCAACGACCTCTCCTGTTTTAAATTAGGGTTGCCACCGGGGGTCCAATAAAGGTCATTCAAGGTAGGAAAGCGGAAGTTACGCGAGGCTATAAACCCGGCAGAGAAACTATGCCCTTTACTAAAGTTCTGAAGATAATTCAATGAGAACTCTGGCGCGAAGGCGGAAAGCTTTTTATCCACCAGGTCCTGCCTAAAGCCCGCGTGAAAGCGCAGCTTGCCCAGCAGGTAATAATCGGCATATGACCGCAGGCTTAAAGTATTGCGAGACTTAAGCCCTGTGAAATTGCTGTCCGCAGCACTTTCGTAATCGTAATGTAACTCGGTCTTCCACGTAAGGTTAATTGGAAAATAGTACGATGCGGAAAAACTATTTCGAAAGGCATGTGTAAAGGATGGCGCATCTATATGCGATTCAGGGTTTTTATAGTGGATGGCATCGTATAAATAGGCCGAAGTAAATTGCAGTTTAAGAAGGTTTATTCTGCCATTCCAGTTGCCCATTACGCGCACCGACCGGTCGTCCTGTATTTCGTTGCTGTTGGGCTTGCTCATTACCGGCGGTATTTGCCGGTGGGCTTCGGTAAGCCAAAAGAAGAAATGCAAATCATTATGCTCGTTCAACTTACCGCTTACCTGCTGCAAAGCCGAAAACTGCTGCACCGCCGCATTGGCCTCTATACGCAACGGGTTGCCCGCTTCAAACATATTGCGGTAGCTAAAATCGTTCTTCGCACTTAAATAGCTAACCTTAGTTGCGCCAGCGAACCTGCCCTTTGAGTATTGTACATCCGCCAGTCCCTCGTAGGTATTAAAACTACCCGCCCGAAAAGTACCGGCAACGGAAAAACCAGAATCAATCTTAACCGTGTTATTCATTTTCAAAGTACCCCCAATCGTTCCTTGTGTACCGCTACGCACTAATTGCAATTCGTCTTGTACCCCTATAGTAAATAACGAAAGGTCAACTTGTCCCAGGTTAGGCATGTTCAATTTAATACCGTTCCATTGCACCTCTGTTTGCGATGCCGATGTACCGCGTACCGCCAATGAAGCCAGCTGACCGCTGCCATATTTTTTTAGGTACACACTGCTGTATTCGTATAAAGCATCCGATAATTTATCACCGGTACGGTATTTAAGGTCAATAAATGGAGATTCGTAATCGTGGACATTGGTGGCGGCTTGTTCTATTTTTACTACCTCGCCCAGCGTAAGCGTATCTTTTGTGCCCGCCTTTAAAAGCGAAATGATAAAAGCCAACAGGGTTGTTACCTGCAATTTCACTGCACCAATAGTTTAGCGTTATAGTTGCCTAATACCGTTTCAACCGTTATAAAATACATGCCCCCGCATAAGTTTGCTGTAGGAACCTCCGTTACGCCGCCCACAACAGGTTGTCGGTAAATTATACCGCCGTTTATATCGGTAACTTCTACCGTCTTAACACCGGCTATATCAATTATTACCGTACGGCCATGCTGTACCGGGTTAGGATATAACCTAAAGCTATTATCAGCAACCTGGGTAATGGAAGTTGCAGTCGCGGCGCTGTTTAAAACCCCAACGGCATCAAGGTCAAAACCGCTGGAAGCAAACTCCGTAGGCCATGGGTCATTTACCATATTATTGTGGCTATCATGGGTGGCATAGGCCGGGTTAATCGACCCTACTGCATCCACTATGCGCACGTGGGTTATGTGGTTTACATTTAAGCCGGGTGTGTTTACCAGTTCGTCCAAATCAAATGGAGTACCGTTGTCCACCACGTATTTGCCGGCCAGGTTATTAATAAGCCGGCAATTAACCCCTTCCATAGCCAGCTGTGTACCGGTGGGTATATCGGTTGTAGCCGGGAAGCGGGTATAGTTTATTCCATCGGAACTAACCTCAACAAATGCCAACTCAAGAAAAGCAATGCTATCGCCATCGGTATAAAAGCCGTTTTCAAATACGGCAAAATCGAACCCGGGTCCGTTAACAATAGCTGTATCGAATGTAAGCACCGCGCTGCCTCCATCACCCAGGCTAACTATAGTACCGCGCCCGGCAGGCCCCAGTGCATTGCTATCCTCACCTGCGGTGGCATAACCCGCCGAGGGGTTGGCAATATTCATGTACCCACGCTGTACCTTGCAATCGCTGGCCCATTCGGTAATCCGCTCATCATCTTTGCTTATAGCGCTGGAACCCGGCAACCCGGCAGCGGGCGCATATTGCGCCGCTGCCGTTTGAATGCCAAGCATCCATACTAAAACATACAACAGGTTCTCTCCTCCCTTTGTTAGCATAGTATATCTTTTTATTGTTTTACAATTCGGGTTACTGTGCTTGCTGTGCCAGACAGTAGCTTAATAAAATACAGTCCGGTTGGCAAATCGTATGCGTCAATACCAGTATTATTTGCAGACATGTTAGTGATGATAGTTCTAACCTCCTTACCCTGCACATCATATATTTTCAATTGCTCCACACCTGCTGTGTGGTATATCGTAAAGAATGACGAAAAAGGATTAGGTGCTACCTGTACCGTGCTTACCGGTATTTCGGTTACAGCGGTATTAGCCGGAATAGTAATAACTGCAATTGCCGGGTTGCAATGGTTATCGGGGTCGCAAACGGTGTAGTGTATGGTATCTTCCGTAGCTATACCAACCGCAGGGGTATATAAAATTCCATTGCCCGAAACTACGGCGGTAGCGCCGGGAACCACAGGACCGGTAACTATATTAATGGTTAAAGCCACATTGGCCGTATCAAAATCGTTACCCAACACCGCAATTATAGTGTCGTGGGAATAGTTAACCATAAAGGCGTCGTTCTTTGCAATAGGTAAAGCGGCATCAATTTCACCGGTGGCAAATTCATCAATGCAGAAATAGGCCGGTGTAAGCATACCATACTGATTAGTATCAGACGAGGCCAGGAAAAACTGGATGGTATCTACATTGCCTAAACCACGCAAATCAAGCCACTGCCAGTCCTTTACAAAGTAGTCTTTGGAATTATCGCCGGAGCGAAAATCAGCAAGGTAAAAATCTACCGAGTCGGTTGTCAGACTACCGCTGCGGTACCCCTTTACTGTTAACCTGAACCAGTCCGGGTCGTTACCGGAAACCCCTCCAAATTTTTTGGCTCCAAAGTCGCCGCCGTTTTTCATGCTCAAATAAGCGTAAGTGGCATTGGTAACATAACAACCGGTAACCGGTTTACCGTTGGCATCGTTAATAAGGCGCACTTTCGCGTTGCCATAATCGTTACCTACGGCATAGTTCGCCGAACCATAGTAACCTCCACCGGTAACTGCGCTATATTGATTAGCGGCGCCGGCCGTAACAGTATCGCGCATATTTGAAAAGGTAAAACCGCTCCAGCTATGGTACTGGGCGTTATACGAATTCACAAAATAACCATTGCCGCTGCTAAAGCCTCCCGAAAGGTCGGAGCCATCCCAGTAAGTATTGTGGGCCAGCGGGTGGCCTTCAAAATCGGCGACGGTTTGTGCTTGTGCTAATAGCGCCACAAGCAGCGCACATAAAAACAGGTTGATTTTTTTCATTTTGAAAAAATTTAATGGTTAAAAAATCGCCCCGAAAAAAGATGGAATAGAAACCCTGCAGTGTTTCAACTCGCTGCTCTTCTTCCCGAAAGCATTTGAAATTTGTTATTAAAGGCAGGTCTTCTGGCTCACCTTGTTTCCGGCGCCTTCCCGTCCCGATCTATCGGGACAGTGGCAAAGAGTGCTGGAAATCAAATAAAAGGCTTACAGCAGCGGGAACTGCTCCTGATTTTCACAGGATTCCCTATTATGGCTTAGCACAACACGCGCTTCGGCCACCTTTAATGGTGCAAATAAAACTAATTTATTTCGGTAACGCAAGAATAATTTCGGAACATTGCGTTGAAGAGAATATGACAACCCGCCTGCCGGACGGGCAGGTTTGACAAAATGACAATGTGACAATGAAATATAAGCTGCCGATTTTTGTAATAGCCCTGATACTTATAACCTCATCCTGCACCAGGGTATGTTATAAGTGTACCCAATACTGCGCGCATTGCGTTTTAAAGACCGATTCAAGCTTTGTAACCAAAGTTTGCTCCAACGGTAAAACCAACGGTGTAGATGGCGCGCTTATTACCCTTCGCGATTCTGGTTATACCTGCAACATACTTAGCGACCAGCAAACGGTGTGCGACAGCAAAGGCTCTATCACAAAAGCCACTGATTACTTCCAAAGGCAGGACTATTTCTGCGAGATAGATGAGTGATTTTTTTTGAAAAAAAAGTTGCTTTTTCTATTGACAAAACACCGGTTTGGATGTATATTATTACTGTAACGATTGATGAAACAAACAATGAAAACAGCCAGCCAAAATACAAACAACGTTCTTGCAAATAACCCGGCTGTTCCAAATCTAAAATCTGCAATCCCCATCTAAAATGAAAAAAGGCCCCCTTTTCCCAAGGCAGGCCTTTCTAAACCAGAAGTAAGTTAAAGAAGCTTATTTGGAAAGATAAACACGGGTAGTATTAATCTTGCCCCCATTATTTACCGATACCATATAGTAGCCATTAGGAACGTCGTCAAGACTGGTAACTACCTTTTGGGTTTTAATCAGGTCGGTGTACACCGGCTGGCCTAATAGGTTGAACACGGTATAACGTGCATTAACGTTGGTAACGTCGTTCAGGTTAATAGTTACGTTCTGATGGCTGGCAAATACCGTTATAGGGTTTTCATCCTGGTCCTTAATACCGGTGTTTACACCCACCGAAACACTCAATTCTGCCGATGCGCTGCAACCAAAGCTATTAGAAGCATTAAGGGTTACCGTAAAATTACCGGTTTGCAGGTAAGCAAGCGAAGGGTTGGCTACACCGGTAATAATCGACCCATCACCAAAATCCCAGGTATAATTAGTGGCATGTGTAGCATTAGAGTTAAAGGTAACTTCCTCTCCCTTAACTATATTAGGTTGCATAGTAGCAATGTTTACCATTACATGGTTACCGGTAAGGTGAAAATTACGGGTACCTAAATATGAACCATAAACAAACGATACTACATAATCACCTTCGGGCAATGAATTAAATACTACACTCGGGGTGCTGACTGCGGTATATGAACCCAGTACATTATTGTTATTATCGGCCAGTTGTACCATATCCCAGGTAATGCTGTTATCGAATTGCAGGGTTATGGTTCCATCGTTGTTTAAGCAGCCTGCATTGGTAGAAGCAAACTGGGTAGCGCGGGTAATATGTAAATAAAAGCGGCCGTTATCGGAATCTTTTTCGGTTAACTGCACTTGGTAAAAGTTAGCGCGCAGGTCGGTAAATACGCCTGTCTGCTTATCTTCTAAACGAATAACGCAGGTAGGGTCGAAATTGCTTATGTCGCTGGCTATTATTTTATAGGTAGCAGTGCCCTTTACCTTATATCCTAACGGAACGGTTTGGGTAACACCTAAGTTACCATAACCATTGGTTGAACATTTTACCTGGTCGTTGGTAAATGAATAAATAGCAGGTACGTTTGGCAAATTGCTAAACACTTTATAGGCGTCCTCCATCGAGTTATATACAGGCGCAATATCCTCGTCAAAGAAAACCGTGGTTTCATCGAGGTAGCCGGTAGTGGTGCTCTGCAAGCGCAGCTTCAAAGTGTTTTTATTCTGCGTAGCGAAGGCGCTAAAAGTAAGGGTGGCTAAAAGCAGTGTAAGTGTAAAGGTTTTTTTCATACGCTCTGTTTTTTGTACTCCTGTTCTATTTATATACGCCCGGCAAACGGTGTGGGTTGCGGGTTTATTGCTTCCATTTCCTAAAGTTTGTCATATACAACCCACATTTTTTGCGGAACGGGACAGGCGCAATTTGATACAGATTTTGAGAGGGGTGAATCATCACCATACGGAAAAGGGTTTACCCAAACAGTAAACACCTGCTTTGTACGGGACAAAGAATAAATTCCAAAAAACAAATTCCAAATACCAATTAATGGCCTTCTCCATTGGAATTTGGCTCTTGTATTTGGGTTTTATTTCTGGAATTTGGGTTTTGGAATTTGGAATTTCCCTACTTGATTTCGATAGTACCACTAACCGCCTGCTCTTTCAGTTCTTTGGCAAGGTCGGCGCCAAGATAGTTTTCAATAAGCCGGTGACCGAGATAGATAACGGGGGTTAATACAAAAGCGGCAATACACTTATAGATGTAGTTAACCATACCTACGGCAAATACCTGGTTAATGCTCCATTGGCCCATTTGCCCGCGCTTAAGCAAATAGAACGCAACAAACAGCACTACAAAGCTATCTATCAACTGCGACACAAAAGTAGAACCGGTAGAGCGCAGCCAAACCATCTTCTCCCCCGTTTTCTTTTTCACCCAGTGGAAAATGCTAACATCGATAAACTGACCGAGCAAGAAGGCGACCAAAGAACCTACAATAATATTAGCCCCCTGCCCAAACACGGCATTATAAGCTTTGCCGTAATCCAGTTCAGTACCATAGTTAGAGCTGCTTAACCACCAATGCGCCGGGGCGGTTTTCATAGCCAGGAAAAGCGCCACGTATGCATAGGTTATCATTATAGCCGCTATCCACGAAATAAAGCGTACACCCTTTACCCCGAAGTACTCATTAATAATGTCCGTCATTATAAATACCAGGGGCCAAAGCAGCACACCACAGGTTTGGCTAATACCATCGAAATGGATACCGAAAAGGTCGAACACCGGTTTGTGCATACCAATGGTATCCTCAAGCGAGAATATCTTAACCCCCATGAACTCCGCCACCATCGCATTGGCAATGAAGAACGCGCTCATGACTATATAGAGGCGGTTGGTCTTGTCTTTGAAGTACTTCATGGAAATGAGGTAATGGAATGCATTGGCGCTATTGGTTTTTCATTACCTAATTATCTAATTAACTAATTACACTACTACGTTTATTATCTTCCCCTTCACAAAGATGAATTTCTTCGGCGGATTTCCATTCGTCCACTTCTTTATGCTATCCATTTCAAGTATCTGTTTTTCAACTTCTTGTGCTTCTAAAGTTAGAGATAGGTTTACCTGTGCCCTAACCTTACCGTTAATGGAAACCGGATAGTTGAAACTATCCTCTGTTAGATACTTCTCCTCTACCTTTGGATACACCGCTTTATGCACACTATCCTTATGCCCTAAACCAGCCCAAAGTTCTTCAGTAATGAAGGGGGCAAAAGGCGCTAAAGCAACCAACAAAGGCTCCAGTATTTCGCGCTTGTTGCAGCCCAAAGCTGTTAACTCGTTAGTGGCAATCATAAACGCCGAAACGGAGGTATTGAAGCTTAGCTTTTCAATATCCTCGGAAATCTTCTTTAAGGTCTTATGAAGCACTTTCAGTTCCTCGGGGGTAGCTTTGTCATCCGTTACTACCACCTCCCCTAACCCCTCCGAAGCAGGGGAACCTGCACCCTTGTTATTCTGTTGTGATGCCTTTTCGAGACCTTGTTCCTCCCCTTTGGGGAGGTTAGGTGGGGCCGTATACATTCTCCAAAACTTTCTCAAAAAATTATATACCCCGCTTATACCCTTATCATCCCACGGCTTGCTTTGTTCAATGGGGCCTAAAAACATTTCAAACATCCTAAAACAATCCGCCCCGTACTTATCTATTACATCATCAGGGTTAACGACATTATATTTCGACTTGGACATTTTTTCGACTTCATATTTGGTTTTGATTTTGTTCCCGTTTGAGAAATCATTTGTGGGATAAAAGCTTCCATCCATATAATAACCACCGCTACAAACAATAACAGCATTCTGAAAATCACTTCTCCATTCTATCAACTTGTCAATATCAACTTCACCATTTTCTGCACATCGAACATCAATGTTTATCCATGTTCCATTATCCTCAACCAATGCAAAGCTTTCACTATACTTATGAAGCATATCAGCACTGTAGTATACAATCCGGTCTCTATCTTGCCCAATTAATTGAAAAGAGCGGTCTTGAGCCTGAACAACCATATAGGTGAAATATGGCTCAAATTCCTGTTTATAATATTTTGAAAGCTTCGAAGAATCATACCTGAAAATTTTAGCACTTACCCCCTGTATCATCCCCTGGTTCACCAGCTTTTGAAACGGTTCATCGGTTTTTACATAACCGAGGTCGTATAAAAACTTGTGCCACATACGGGCGTAGAGCAAGTGGCCAACGGCATGCTCGGCTCCACCAAAATATACGTCCACATTGCCCCAGTAATGCATTTTATCCTTGGCTGCAAATTCTTTGTCGTTGTGCGCATCCATATAGCGCAAAAAATACCAGCTGCTGCCTGCATAACCGGGCATGGTGTCGGTTTCGTAATGTTGGGCTACCCACTCGGCATTATTCGCCAGCGGAGAGCTGCCATCACCGGTAGGCTTATAGCTGCTTACTTCGGGCAATATTAAAGGCAATTCGCTTTCGCTTAAGGGTACTGGTATATCGTCGTGCTCGCCTTCTATAAAATGCCCATCGGGCTTGCCAATCACATTGTACTTAATAGGAAAGGGCTCTCCCCAATAACGCTGTCGGCTATAACCCGCATCGCGCTGCTTGTAGTTAACCTTGCGCTCGCCAATTTCAAGGTCTTCAATCTCCTCCAATATCTTCTTGATGGCATCCTTAACTTCCAACCCATTCAAAAAACCGGAGTTTATCATCTTGCCCACCTTATCGCCAATTTGTGCATTGGGGTAAGCGCTTTTGTCAATTATCTCTACTATAGGCAAACCAAACTTGGTAGCAAACTTATTATCGCGCTCATCATCAGCTGGTACAGCCATAATAGCGCCGGTACCATAGCCTATTAAAACATATTCAGCAATCCAGACCGGTATAGGTTGGTCGGTAAACGGATTAATAGCATAACTACCGGTAAACACACCGGTTACCTTTTTCTCCTGTTGCCGCTCCACATCGTTGCGGCTTTTTACGTAAGCAATGTATTTCTCTACCTCCTGCTTTTGCTCTGGCGTGGTCAATTGCTCCACCAGTTCATGCTCCGGTGCAATAACCATAAAGGTAGCGCCGAAAATGGTATCGGGGCGGGTGGTGAATACAGATAATACCACCTCTCCCCCCGGCCCCTCTTCTAAGTCCTCACCCCCGGCCCCTCTCCAAAGGAGAGGGGAGGCGCTACCTTCCTTAGAGTTCTCTTTCAAATTACCAAGTTCTGATTTCATTTTTTTCAGAACTTTCGAAATATCGTTAAGTACTTCATCATTGGTAAATCGTATTACTTTAAAACCAAGCTCATTTAATCTTTCTGTACGGGCTTCATCTTCGGCCTTTGTAAGCAAATGAATTCCCCCATCTACTTCCACTACCAAACCTTTGGATAGACAAACAAAATCCACGATATACTTATCAATTAAGTGCTGCCTACGGAATTTATACCCAAGTTTTTCATTCCGCAAATTTTGCCACAACAGGTCTTCGGTTCCCGTGGGATTTTTACGATTCTCTTTAGCGTAAATAATATTCTTCTTACTTGCCCCGGCCTCGCCCGTCATGTAGTGGCGCTCAACAGTTCCCCTCTCCTTTGGAGAGGGGTTAGGGGTGAGGACTTTAAAGCTAATGGCGGCCCCTTCACTCCTCCCTATCCAATTCCTCTGTATCTCCTTCATGCTTTCGCTCCAGTCCAACCTGTCCAGGCCTTCAAGCAGGCGGTCGCTGTATTCGGTAATGCGCAAAAACCACTGGCGCATTTTGCGGCGCTCTACCGGGTGGCCGCCGCGCTCGCTTTTACCGTCTTTTACTTCATCGTTCGCCAACACAGTTCCCAAAGCCGGGCACCAGTTTACCTCTGCATAACTCAAAAACGCCAAACGGTAATCCATCAACACCTGTTGTTGTTCCTTTTCGCTCAATTCATCCCACTTCTTTCCCGTATTTCTGATTTCTGACTTCTGATTTCTGAATTTCTCTACTAACGTTTCAATCGGCTCTGCCCTATCCTTCTCCCTGTTATACCAACTGTTGAACAGCTTCAAAAAAATCCATTGCGTCCACTTATAGTATTTCGGGTCGCTGGTTTTTACCTCGCGGCTCCAATCGAAGCTGAAACCAATTTTATCCAATTGCTCGCGGTAGCGCTTAATAGCTTTATCGGTAGTAATGGCCGGGTGGGTACCGGTTTCAATGGCGTATTGCTCGGCGGGCAGGCCAAAGGCATCGTAGCCCATGGGGTGCAGCACATTAAATCCCTTCAATCTTTTATAACGGGCGTAAATATCGCTGGCTACATAACCCAGCGGGTGCCCAACGTGCAAGCCCGCACCACTGGGGTACGGAAACATATCCAACACATACAGTTTAAGGCGGTTGGGGTCTTCCTTCACCTCATACAGCTTATTTTTCGCCCATTCTTTCTTCCAAAAATCTTCAATTCGCCTAAAATCGTACTCCATTTCGCCTTAAAATTAATAACGGTTCAAAGTAAGTTTAAAAATTGATAAACTGAAAGGCGACCTCTCCCATCTGCCTTCGGCATCTTCCCTCTCCGAAGGAGATGGAAGAGCCTAACTCCTATAGTTAATCACTGGGTTGCCCGAGCCTGGGAAAGTCCCCCTCCTTAGGAGAGGGATTTAGGGTGAGGTCTTTGAAACTTTTAGCCCTTTACCACGTGTAAATACCCAACTTTAGAACATAGGACAATACCCATTTCATTTGTTATTAAGAAGTTAAATAGGGGCTAAACGGCCCTCAATTTTGCTACTTTCGCGTCTAATAAATAAACCGACCCCGGAACCGAATATGATGAAAGGAATTAAAATTTTTGTTACTGTATTACTCGCTTTTAGTCTTTCCACCTCTTTTTCGCAAAAAAGTTACGACCAATCTGAAAAATACAGGGAGGTTATTAACCTTTTGAATAATTACTACACCGATACGGTGAACGACGAAAAAGTAACCGAGGATGCGATTGTAAAGGTTCTTGAAGACCTTGACCCACACAGCAGCTACGTACCCGCCAAGGATGTAAAAAAGGCTGAAGAGCCATTGGTAGCTAACTTTGAAGGTATAGGCATCACTTTTCAGATTTTAAAAGATACTATACTTGTGCTTGAAGTAATTCCCAGCGGGCCATCGGAAAAAGTAGGTTTACGCGCCGGCGATAAAATTGTGAAGGTTAACGATAGCACCGTTGCCGGGGTTAAAATAGATAACGAAGGGGTTATTAAAAAACTGCGCGGGCCAAAAGGCACCAAGGTAAATATTAGCGTTATGCGCCGTGGCGAAAAGAGCCTTGTTGACTTTACCATTACCCGCGATAAAATTCCAATTTTTAGTATTACTGCTACCTACATGGCGGCGCCCGGCGTTGGTTATATGCGGTTAGAACGTTTTTCGGCAAGCACGGTGCAGGAGTTTTTACAAGGAGCTGAAAAGCTGCGCGCACAGGGAATGAAAGACCTGATTTTTGATATGCAGGGCAACGTAGGCGGTTACTTATACAGCGCGGTTGACCTTTGCAACCAGTTTTTGCGCGATACCCAGTTGATAGTATACACCCAGGGCAAACACGCCCCTTACTTCCCGTACAATGCGAATAACCACGGCATTTTTAAAGAAGGCAAAGTGGTTTTAATGGTGGACGAAGGCTCTGCATCAGCCGCCGAAATTCTTTCAGGCTGTATACAGGATAACGACCGCGGTCTTTTAGTTGGTAGAAGAACATTCGGTAAAGGATTGGTTCAAAAGCCGTTTACCCTGGGAGATGGCTCGGTAGTGCGTATTACAACCGCACATTACTATACCCCCAGCGGCCGCTGTATTCAAAAACCTTATACCAACGGCGTAAAAGAATACCGCGATGATTATAAAGAGCGCTTTGAAACCGGTGAGGTTTTCGGAAAGGACACTTTTAAATTCAACGACTCGCTGCACTATCACACCCTTAATGGCCGCGATGTATACGGCGGCGGCGGCGTTAAGCCCGATTTCTTTGTGCCTTACGATACCTCGGCTAACTCGCCAATGTTTAACCTGCTGGTGCGCAAAGGGCTCGAAAGCAAATTCTGCCTGGATTATGTAGACCAAAACCGTAGCAGCCTGAATAAAACTTATGCTAACGCCGATTCGTTTTTCTATAACTTTAATGCCGACGATAACCTGCTTAGCGAATATTTTGCTGCAGCAGTAAGGGACAGCATTTTAAAGCTGCAGCCGGGTGCTACCCCTAAAACTGTAAGCGAGTACATAGCCTCGGTTAAGAATGATACCTTAATGAACTTTGAACACGACTATAAGAAGTCGGAAACGGTTATTAAAACACGTTTAAAGGCTACCATTGGCCGCAATATGTTCGATACCGGTATGTGGTTTAGGGTAATTAACGCCAGCATTAATAATGTTTATACCAAAGCGTTGGAAGTAATAACCAACGATAAATACTTCGACGTACTAAAGGCCAAAGCCCCGGAGAAAGAAGACGGCAAAAAGACCAAAGGCAAAACCGATAAACCGGTTAAGAAAAGCAAAAACGAAACGAGCGGGAAGTAAACACACCCCTCACCCCTCGAGGGGAACAAGGGCTCATAATACATTAGCGCTATAGGGGAAAACAAAAATTTCAATAAGAAATTTTTGTTGAGATATGTTTCCGTGGCAATCCTTCACCTTGTATTTTTTAGATTTGCCCCGATTTAAAACCACTTTCACTAATGAACAAAATCGGCCTTTTCTACGGAACCGATACCGGCAACACCGAACGAATCGCTAAACGCATTAAGGAATTAATTGAAGCTAAACGCGGCGACGATACCGTGGATGTACTTGAGATTTTCAGGAAGACTACGGAGGACATGAACAAGTATGAACTACTTATACTCGGCATGCCCACCTGGTACGATGGTGAATTGCAAGGCGATTGGGAAGAATTTATACCCGAAATGCAAAAGATAGACTTTACCGGTAAAAAAGTGGCCTTCTTCGGCCTGGGCGATCAATACGGCTACTCTTCCTACTTTTGCGATGCATTAGGATTGTTTGCCGAAATAGTTGAAAAAAATAAAGGAACCCTTATTGGCTTATGGCCCATTACCGGCTACGAGCACGACTATAGCAAAGCCCAGCGCGGCGACCACTTTGTAGGTCTGTGTATAGACGAAGACAACCAAAGCGAATTAAGCGAGGAAAGAATGGTGAATTGGGTGGAGCAGCTGGTGAAAGAATTTTGATTTCTGATTTCTGATTTCTGATTTCTATTTTTTCCCTAAGCAACTATTAAACTCGTTAACCGTAGCTAAAACATCCCCTAGCGTGTATTTTTTATCAGCATCGTATTTTTTTACTACATCCGGGCAATCGGCAAAAATATCCTGGTAGTTTTCATTAAAGTCCTTTGCATTGTCTTTCCTGGGAGTATCATCATATTTTTCAGCAACATTGTAGGTTTTCTCCTTGTACCTTATAATATATTGCCTGTAATACGAAACGGAACCTCCTCCGCCGCCAACCATCATAGATCCCCCTCCTGCCATAGGCATCATCATAGGTGCACCACCCAGCATTATATCTTTCGCTTCATAAAACAATACCTGGCATTTGCCTTCCACTATTAACCTGCACAACCTAACGTGCGACATTATTTCTGTTCCTGCTCTCACAGTTAGCGACACATATTCCGCTGGTGCTCCGCCGTTTTTATATACCCACAACTGTTTAATGTCTTCCGGCCTTATTTTTCCATTTTCCCCGTCCTTGTATCTTACTTTAATTGGCTTCGTTCCAAACTCGGCGTCAAAATCAATTCGCACATAAGTGGTATCGGTACCGTCAACCAACACCCCCTTCAACCACCATTTATATTCACCCGCACTATAAAATTTCCAGTCCGCCGGCGAAACATCTGCCGGTTGCACAAGCGGCGATGATACCACCTGTTCTTTAGCTTTAAACAGCACATCCCCTTTCATGTTTTTAAGAGTGGTAATCATATTAAACGCTATCCGGTTTATGAAGCCATTCTTTTCCTGCAGACGGATATACCGGTCTTTTACCTCTTCAATTATTTTACCCTCGTAAACTGCATCGGTTTTGATAGTAACAATTACTATCGAGTCGGTTATTTGTGCTTTTACAACAAAAGCAAAAAGTAGCAGAATGGCTAAAAATGGGTGTTTCATAAACGGAAAATAGAAAATATCAATTTACAATACCGTATTTTGGCTTTGGCGGTAAGGATTTCCCCTTTTAGGGGAGCGAGGGGTTATTTCGGTATATGCACCGTATAATATTTGGTAGCATACCCTGCCCACACACCTAACCCGTTACTGATGTTTGATTTAATTCGTACGTATTGCGAGAAAGG
>JADMIO010784998.1_pt1 | contig 59623 bp, 55 predicted proteins | sample 8958161 | NCBI WGS metagenome assembly JADMIO01 (sample SAMN16585339, study PRJNA669376) | soil metagenome | isolation source: Crop rotation soil | place: USA: Cullars Rotation, Alabama | collected 2011 | reverse complement strand
CTTTCCCGAAACCCTTGCAAATGCTGGATTTTCTGCCTGTGGACAGCCCCTCAAATGTCAATAGGTGCGCCCCTCATCTGTCAGCACTCTGCCCCTCAAGTGTCAAGGATCGCGCCCCTCATCTGTCAGTAGTCGCGCCCCTCAAGTGTCAATACCGCAGGGCACTTATCCCCAGGCTTGTCCACATCATCTGTGGGAAACTCGCGTAAAATCAGGCGTTTTCGCCGATTTGCGAGGCTGGCCAGCTCCACGTCGCCGGCCGAAATCGAGCCTGCCCCTCATCTGTCAACGCCGCGCCGGGTGAGTCGGCCCCTCAAGTGTCAACGTCCGCCCCTCATCTGTCAGTGAGGGCCAAGTTTTCCGCGAGGTATCCACAACGCCGGCGGCCGGCCGCGGTGTCTCGCACACGGCTTCGACGGCGTTTCTGGCGCGTTTGCAGGGCCATAGACGGCCGCCAGCCCAGCGGCGAGGGCAACCAGCCGAGGGCTTCGCCCTGTCGCTCGACTGCGGCGAGCACTACTGGCTGTAAAAGGACAGACCACATCATGGTTCTGTGTTCATTAGGTTGTTCTGTCCATTGCTGACATAATCCGCTCCACTTCAACGTAACACCGCACGAAGATTTCTATTGTTCCTGAAGGCATATTCAAATCGTTTTCGTTACCGCTTGCAGGCATCATGACAGAACACTACTTCCTATAAACGCTACACAGGCTCCTGAGATTAATAATGCGGATCTCTACGATAATGGGAGATTTTCCCGACTGTTTCGTTCGCTTCTCAGTGGATAACAGCCAGCTTCTCTGTTTAACAGACAAAAACAGCATATCCACTCAGTTCCACATTTCCATATAAAGGCCAAGGCATTTATTCTCAGGATAATTGTTTCAGCATCGCAACCGCATCAGACTCCGGCATCGCAAACTGCACCCGGTGCCGGGCAGCCACATCCAGCGCAAAAACCTTCGTGTAGACTTCCGTTGAACTGATGGACTTATGTCCCATCAGGCTTTGCAGAACTTTCAGCGGTATACCGGCATACAGCATGTGCATCGCATAGGAATGGCGGAACGTATGTGGTGTGACCGGAACAGAGAACGTCACACCGTCAGCAGCAGCGGCGGCAACCGCCTCCCCAATCCAGGTCCTGACCGTTCTGTCCGTCACTTCCCAGATCCGCGCTTTCTCTGTCCTTCCTGTGCGACGGTTACGCCGCTCCATGAGCTTATCGGGTCCACTCGCGAACGCAGAAAGGCCCACCCGAAGGTGAGCCAGTGTGATTACATTTGCGGCCTAACTGTGGCCAGTCCAGTTACGCTGGAGTCACTAGTATTTAGGTGACACTATAGAAGCGGCCGCGACAACTTGTCCACGTGGAATTCTAAGCTTAGGATCCCAATGTGCTGGAAAGAGGGTAAAGATGAGTTCTGATGCAACCCCTTAAAACTTCAATCTGAAAACTTCCAATTTAAGAATTGGTGGGTGTAGCCTGTCGTCTCGACCTGCTAGCCGCCTTGGCCGTCCCGCTCTCGGCGTTCTTGCGACCCTGGGCCTTGATATAAGTCGGAGCTTTCTCCCAAGGGCGACTCTGCTGCACAATCTTTTTGCGCATCGCTGTCGTGTCTTTGGCAGACAGCGGCTGTGTACGGGGAATCCCATAACGCACCCGGTACGTACGCGCATCTAACCCATGCTCTTTCAGATGCCGCACTGAGAGCTGCTTAAACGCTGCCCCACACACCAGGCATTCAATCGTGTATTTCTTGATGCTTTTCTTCCAGTTCGAGGGCGTTGGCGTCATCTCTCCATCTGCCGAGGTCTCTTCTCCACGAGAAGAGAGTGCTGCACCGCCGTCTCCCAGGTCTTCTCTGACTTTCAGATCGACGAGACTGGCATAAGTTCTCTGCAATTCCCTATGCATCTCGTCTGGTGGTAAAGCGCCTGCCTGAATCTGTGCCATCACCAAATCTTTGGCCATCTCAAGAAGGGTCTGTGGCATTGCTTCGGTCCTTTGTAAAAATTCCCTTGTCAGAAAGTGAATTGCACTAGACCATAACAAAAGTTTAATAACACATCTTAACAAAAGTCAAGGGGACGTCTGGAAGATGGGAGATGGCAGATAGGAGATACGAGATGGAAAATAGGAAGCGCTAAACGGAGCACATATAAATCAAGCTAGAGGCAGGAAATCATGCGGCTGCTACATAGTAGTCTCATGTCACGTACGGTCAGGAGCTATATTGCCTAGAGATTTCCAGGGCTCTTCTTGCCTGCAACACACATGCGATAGGAATATCTGCGCCATCATGCAATTCTCAAGAGTAAAAGATACATGGAGAGAGGGGAGATGCAACTCCTATCTCTAGCTCCCATCCCTATCTCGGTCATGCCCCTGGCGTTGCGCGGCGACGGTCCGGATCTCAAACGAAAACGCCGGTACCTGCTGCATCAGCGTGTTGAAGTTCTGCCGACTCATGAACAAAAGTTCGGCATCGGCAGACGCCACGCGCACGGTCGCCGTGCGCTGTCGGGCGCCGAGGAGTCCCAGTTCGCCAAAGACGTCGGACTCACTCAACTCGGCGATGGTCTGTCCTCCTGCAGTGACGAGCAGATGACCTGAAAGGAGAATATACAGGCCATCTGCTTCCTCTCCTTCGACGATAATAGTGTCCCAGTGCTGATACTTCTGCACCTCACTAAACACGGCAAAGGCCGAGAGCTGCCTGGAATGCATATCCGCAATGACACTCTGTGTGTGCGTTGGGTCCTGGGCCGATTTCTGCAGCCCTCTGGCGCGCACCGCCTGCAACTTTGGCCACAATTCCCGGATTTTCCCAAGGCGCGGCTGCATGACGGGGTGCTGGTCCACCAGCCAGTGATAGGTCTCCTCGGCAAACTCCATGACCTGGGTGGGGCGCCGTGCCACCACATCCATCATCCGATACCCCCGTTGATGGCTGATGCCCCACTCGCCAAAGCTATCGCCCTTCCCCAGCCTGGACACGCTACGACCATCTTCGAGTACCTCGACTTCCCCATCTGCTACCACATAAAAGGCCAGCGGCTCGTTGGACTGCACCTCGCCGGCCCGCATGAGCATGGCACCAGGCGCAAACACCCGCAGGGTACATCGGCGCAGCAGTTGCTCTAAAACCTCTGTCGGCGCATCGTACAGATAGCTGACAAGCCCCAGGGTATACAGCAATGTCCGGTGGTGTGCCTCTGGCGTGGCCGGCAATAATACCTGCGTAGCAAACAGGGGGGGCTTGGACGGGATAAAGCCGGGCGGTATATCTTGATCGGCTATATGCACGAGACATGTCCGCTGTCGGAGGATCTCGGGGAGCGCGGCCAGGGTGTGCTTATCCGTGTGAATCGGTGGGATGCCAGCTTCGTGGTACAGGAGGTCAACCTTGGGTGCCCCGTCTGCAGTCCAGAAGAAATACACCAGATCCTGGTACTGCGCTGCCGTAAGTTGCTGTGCCTCGAGCAACTGGCGCAGCGTCGTGGGTTCGTACTGGGTATCTCCCGCGTAGCCAAACGCTGTGCTGCCGACGCTCAAGGTGAAGCCGTTGGTAGGAATAGGGTGGAAGTTCCAGCGGGTGCGCAACGCCACCCGCTCACCGGCGATGTCGAGCAGCACTGTCTGGCCTGGATTCGTCGCTATGTGTTCCACCAGCCGCTCGTGTTGGAAATCATGGCCGGTCACCAACCGTGCTTTGTCAATAAAGAGACGGAACACGACGTCCGAGGCGATGATGGTGGTACGATTGCCGCTGAGCAGTTTGGCGATCAGCCCGCCGTCGTGGTCTGAATGGATATGAGTGAGAAATACATACGGCACATCTACGTCCGCCACCCCAATCTGCGCTAGATAGTCCAGGCCTTCCGGCGAAGGGTCAACCAGAATCCCCAGACCATTCAGCCAGATCACAAAACAGGTGAGGTCCCCCATGGGATCGAAGCCGTGGCTCGTGCCCAGGGGCGTTACACCGAAACGCGGTCGGTCAGTGGCAAAACGAATGGCGTGACAGAACTCTTCTGGAATGGCGCGCTGTGCCGCGGGGAGACGGTGGACTGCTAACCTTTTGGTTGTCGTGCGCTTATCGGTTTGCGTAATGCCGACGTCGAACGTCCCCTGCTGTGCCGCCGTGATCTGCACATGATACTGCATGGGCGAGGCAGCGGGCAGGGTGGCTTCGCCGGCGGATGAGGTAATGAGCAGTGGCCGTGCAGGTGCGTCAAGGACCGCAAAATCGAGATACGCGTCCAGATCGAGAATGGCACCCGTGGCACAGCAGTGTTGGCGGGCGCTGTATTTCTCATAGAGCGTGCGAAAGAGTCCATAGGTCTCACGGTCCGGGACGTTGTAGCGCTCGTGCAGGGTCTCGAAGGACGGCTGTGTAGCCATATGGGGGTCAAACAACCCAAAGATGGTCAGCCGCAGGAGCTGTTCCATCACCACGCGCTGCCGCGCCGTCCCCACGATGCGCGTGCGTCTACCATAGCGTATGAAGAAGTTGAGATAGACGAGAAATTCCACGTCCGCGTAGTTCGTCTTACTCTCAAACAGATGGCCCGGCAAGATGAACAGATATTCGCCCGTAATGCCTTCGCGCAGCAGGTTTCTGGTGGTCTGCGACAGGCTCCCCAATTCGATGCGCAGGCCACCATCAGGACTAAAGAGCACTGAGGGATCGAGGCTCTGCACGCGCCGACGAGCCTTCTGGAGCAGCCCCGCAGCACGGCCATGGTGCGCGGTGTCGCGGCTGAGCGTCGCGACAATGCTCTCGTGACTTCTGCCGCGCCTGGCCAGGGTGGCATAGTGTCGGATGAGATCCTGTTGTGCTGCCGTAAACTCCTGGAACACCTCGTGGACGAAGACGACCTGGCCGTAATCATAGGTGGGCACTACAAAACCAATCGGGCAGTCCCCGCCAGGGGTGAGCAAGGCCTCATACCAGGGATGCCGGGCGCCCTGTGCGAGCGCCACGAACCGCAAGGGACATGCCCCTGCCTCATCGAGGCCGCGTTCCTGCAATCCCAGCGCCCGCAGCACCACGTCTTTCAACTTGGTGCGACGCCGCAACTCCTCCAGCACCGCCTGGCGCAACACTATATCAGGATGCGTAAGGGCCAGCATGCGGGACAAGAGCAGCTCGATAGGGGTGCTTATTGGCCCTGGATGTAACCACAGTCCCCTAAGTACTGCGGGTCTCCCTGCACCTCTTGTCTGCATAGCGCCGCTTCTCTCTCATACCAATGCCAGCACACCCGCGACCAGGAGCGCCGCGGCCCACAGGATATCCAGATTCAACCAGGCCTGGCGCAGGAACGCCACACCCAGTTTTTCATACACCAGCAAGGCCACTGCACTGGTCACGAGCAACATGCTCAGCGTATGGACGCCAACCGCGGCCAGCAACAGTGCCGGCGACGGCACAGCCTGTGGCCACAGAGCTACAATGAGGCGGTAATGCGCTGGCTCTGCCGTCGCCCATTGCAACAGCACGGGCGCCAGCATTAACCCCGCTCCATGTGCCGAAGCCATCAGAAATGACCACAGGGTGAGATCCCGAAACCCCACCCGCATGCCAACCCAACGCGGATGCCGGGCCCGCACCAGGCGCGTCAGGCCAAACACCCCCAGGACTGCCGCGCACAGGTAGCGCACTACAGACTCGGGGAGTACGGCCTGGAGCACGCCGACGACGAGCACCACCGCCGCAATCGCGGCCGCATGCCCCAGGGCAATGGGGAGCAAGGCGCGTCTGACCGCCTGCTGACTCTTCTCCTGCAGCCCCAGGGCGACCGCAAACAACCAGCCCATGCCTGGATTGATGCCGTGGAATGCTCCCAGACACAGCAGCACGATCCAGGGCCACAGTGCTTTCATGGATAGCAGAACGAATCCGACGAGCTATCCCCGCCCTGGAGCCGCACCTGATGCGCACGCAATTCCCCGAAATCCACGAAGAACTGCGGATCAAAGGCTATACCGCCAGCAGGATTGGCATCAACCCGTACCATCCAGCCGCGCATCTCAGGATAGAACTGGTCATCCCAGCTACTGTAGAGCGAATTGGTGAAGTAGATACGCCGTCCGTCACGGCTCACCTCCACCATCTGCGGCCCACCCAGCACTGCCCCCCCCTTGGGATGGGGTACCGCATTGACCAGACCACCAATGCGTACGGACCCTGTATGTTGCGGGTTGAAGGGGTCGGAGACGTCATACTGGCGCAGCTCACCCGTGCCCCAGCACGACACGTAGAGAAAACGGTCGTCCAGCGACAGGTTGATGTCCGTAACCAGCGGCGGCACCACGCCCAGATCCTTGAGCAGTGGTGGCAGGATGGCGGGGTCGTGGGGCTCGGCTGGGACCTCGATCACTTTGCGGATAGCCCACTGCTCGCCCTCTTTGTGCCACACCCAGATGGCACTCGAGAGGTTTTGCAGGTTCACCACCACCCCGACGAAACCGTACGTCTTCGTGGGGTCATGCGCTGGCCGCAGCTCGAGCACCATCTGGTTGTCATCCCCCAGATCGAGTTGCTGCAGGTGCGTGCGGCGGCGCAAGTCCCACATGTGAATGCTATGGCCAAAACGGCGGTTCACCACATCGGCGAGGTTCAGACCATTCTCGAACAGCTCCGGTGGCCCCCACTCGCTGGTAATGGCAACATCGTGGCCGAGGTGCCACCAGAAGTCATACCCCAACTGCTGCGGCCCACGGTCCACTTCCCAGCGGCCCAGAATCTGGAAATCGTAGTGGTCCAGGACAAACACGCCGCCCGGCCCGCCGCCGTTCTGCCCGCCCAAGGCGCTAAGGTAGATGCCGGAAGGCCCGCAGTGCACCGTGTGCGGGCGGGAATAGCCGGCGCGGGCGCGCACATCCTCCGGCTCGATGACCTTGACGATGCGGGGCTCACGCGGATTGGGCTGGGTATCGACGATGTAAATCCGCGACGAGCGTAGCCCTGGGATGATGAGGTAGCGCCGTTCAAGATACGGGTGTGGCGCATACGGACACAGGGCCGAGCTACAGGCATTCCAGCCAAAGTGATGCAGCTCATCCCCGACATACGGCAAGGTGAGCGTATGCACAAACTGCCCATATGTAGGCGAGTGCGGGTCGAGATCAACCACCCGCAGTGCATCAGGCTGGCCATTTCTCTGCACCGTCGCGACGTAGGCCAAACCCTCTGCCGGCGCCTGCATAGCCAGCCGGGCCGAAGGATAAAACGTGGGATCGGGCTTTAGTAACATAATTCTCCCTCCAGGGACGGAGCGTTGCCCTGTTGCGGTGCGACAGACCTCAGGCCGCTTTTGCCTCTAGGTGAGACGCCTGATTCTACTGTGGAAGCTCTGCCAGCTCAACTCTCCTCTCTGCCTCCAGTCCCGTCTCCCTCCGGTTCCCTCCCCCTGCTTGCAGGGGGAGGGCTAGGGTGGGGGTCCGAAGGTTACGCACAATTGTTGTATAATCCTGTCACAGAGGAGAGCACAGACAGAAGCAGTGAGGAGGCTCTACGCATGCGTCCTGTGTTGACCCATTTGGCCTTACATGTGCGTGACCTTGATGCCTCGATAGCCTTTTACCGTGAGTACTGCGGCATGCATCTCGTGCACGAGCGTGTCACCGATGGCCGACGTGTAGTCTGGCTGGCGGAACCCGGGCGGGAGCACGAATTTATTTTTGTGCTGGTCCCAGGCGGCCGCGGGAAACCCCCAGCCACCAATGACTATAGCCACTTGGGCTTTGCCCTGGAGAGCCAGGCGGCCGTTAATGCCATCGCCGCCCGAGCGCGTGAGGCCGGATCACTGGTCTGGGAGCCGCGCGAGGAGCCCTATCCCGTGGGCTATTACTGCGGGATCAGTGACCCGGATGGCAACATGGTGGAGTTTAGCTACGGACAGCCACTCGGTCCGGGAGCCAAGGGGCCTCTCTAAATGGGGCCACCTAAGATGGGCACACCGGCTCCCCTCCCCCTGCGAGCAGGGGGAGGGCCAGGGTGGGGGTGAGGGTCCTCGGTCCCCATCACCCAAACAGCTGCGCCAGCGCCCGCGCCTCAGCCTCGACATCAGGGGCCCCAAACACACCAGAGACGATGGCGACGCCGTCGGCCCCGGCGTCAATAATCTGCTTGGCGTTGGCCAACGTGATGCCACCAATGGCAAACACCGGCACATGCACCCGGCGCTTTGCCTCCTGAAAAATCCCGAGCGTCATGTCAGTACGCTTCCCTGGTTTTGTAGGCGAGGGAAAAGGCGTGCCAAACGCCACATAATCGGCCCCCTCCCGCTCGGCAGCCACTGCTCGTTCGACATCGCCGTAGCACGACGCACCGATAATGACGCCTGGCCCGAGCAGGGCTCTGGTCTCAGCCACCGATGGATCTTCACGCCCGACGTGCACGCCATCCGCGCCAATTTCCTTGGCGATACTCGGATGATCATTGACAATTAACAGTGCCCCATGGCGGCGTGTGACTTCGAGCACTGCCCTACCCAGCCGAACAATCTCTTCACGTGGCGTTTCTTTCTCCCGTAACTGCACCATCGTAGCGCCGCCGCGCACGGCTGCCTCGACCGTGGCGACGAAGTGGTCGCGCGGGATCAGATGCGTATCAGTAATGGCATACAGTCCTCGCAGCCTGGTATAGTCGCTCATAGATATTTCCTCTTAAACTCCATAAGACGTAAACCTTAAAACTTGTACCCTGCGGTTTCGCCTATGACTTATACCCGAAACACTGGCTGATCGGGATGTGCCGGATTGGGGATAACGCGCTGGCGGTGTGGGTCTACCAGCAAGTCGAGTTGCTCCAAGACAATAACGCCGAGCAGGACGTGCTGCCCGACTACCATGGCACTAGTCGTCATCTGGCGCCCAAGCATTTCGACAAAAAATGGCTCCGTGGTGTCCACTTCTTCGCTCTGGCCACTGACGTACTGAGCGACTGTACGTCCCATGCGTATGAGCCCGAGCTGGTCAGCCACAAACGGTGGCAGCACGACCCACATAGCTCCGGTGTCAACCAAGGCCTCGGTGTCGTAGCTATGCACCTGCTCGGCCGGCAGATGGCCCAAGCGGGCGAGGACAGCTTCACGGGCATTAGTCAGGCGGACCGCGGCATGTACGAGTCCCATGATAGTCTCTCCTATGGTAGTACTTGCGGCAGGCCCAAAGTATAGCAGAATGCCACCGGCCCTGCAGAGCAACTTCTGCCGTGCCGCCCGGATCTCGACTCGGCTCCCATGCTGTGCTACTATCCCGACGGTTTCTCCACTCCCATGCCCCTGCCAGGGAAGGATCAGGATGATTACGATTGGCATGAACTATAAAGTGCTTCCAGGGAAAGAAGACAACTTCGAACGCATGTTCAACACCGTTTTGCGCAGTTTGGAGACCGTTACAGGCCATAGCAAGTCGGCTCTGTATAAAGATGTCAATGAGCTCCAATCGTATCTTATCGTGTCCGAATGGGCTTCGGAGGACGCTTTTGATGCTTTCGTGCGCTCTGAAAAGTTTCAAAATGTCGTGATGTGGGGGAAAGAAAACATGTTGGCTGACAGACCTGTGCACACTGTGTACCGATTTTAAAGTTATCTTTAGATTTTGAAGTATACATGGAAATTGTATTAGAGTATCTAAATAACCTAGGAAAATGGTGCGACCACATTCAATGTAACATATTGTGGGGCAGTGTAGTAGAGTCAATACTTTATGAGTAGCTAGACATGAAGAAAAGTTCCTTGACTTGTCAACTGGATATTTGTATAAATTTGCATTCTCTCTATACGCTTGCTTCCGAGAGCTGCTTAAGGGCCTTATAGGTGTAAGCAAAAGGGCGAAGCTATGCTGATGTTGAGCAAACCTGGGCAGCTCTGCCTGCCATGACTCTTCTGTAACCTGGGTAGCATGGCTCCTATCTTCCCCTGTGAGCACCTCTGTCACCTGGATCGGACCTGTGTGGATGTCATTTAGGGTGTCTGGTCTAGGTACTCTCAGCGTCGCACTCAGTTTTGTCATCCTGGCATGTTCTGCCGTGCCTGGGCTGGCAGCCATCCTGCGCGTTCCACAAGTGTATCCTACTATCCAAGCGGGCCTCACCGCAGCTCGCGCCGGAGATGTGGTACTCGTTGCGCCCGGCCGCTATTTCGAAACGCTGACTATGCCACAAGGAGTCCACATTCACGGCGAGCCCGGGGCCATTCTCGAGGGCAGCGCTGCGCATGGCCCTGCGGTGCGCGCTGAGCGTGGTGTGGACCACACGGCTGTCCTGTCCGGTTTTGTCATCCGGGGCAGCCAGCGGGCCGGGATTTTCCTCTTGCAGGCCGCGCCGACCATTCGCAACAATGTGATCACGGCACATGCCGGACCGGGTATCGACTGCTTCCAGGCCGCACCCCTTCTCCTCAACAACATTATCACTGCCAATGCCGAAGGGGGCATTGTGTGTCGGGATCCAGCGAGCCTTCCGACCATTGCCTATAATGACCTGTGGCAGAACCAGCCCGCCGATGCTGCCGGCTGTCCTTTGGGTCCGGGCAATCGTCACGACGACCCACGTTTTGTGGACGCCGTGCGGGGCGACTACCGCTTGCGGGGTGAATCGCCCCTCATCGATGCGGGGGACCCGGATGCGGTGTTCAACGATGCCGATGGCTCGCGCAATAATATAGGCGCGTACGGCGGGCCACAGCCCCGGCCAGCGCCAGCGCCCGAGCGGTTTTTCGCCCCACCTGAGGTGATGCCCAGTAGTCTAGGCTTTCACGGCCTGCCCGGCATTATCAATATCCCAACGGCAACGGTGGTGCCGTCAGGAAAGGCGGATCTGGGGTATCATACCAAACGTGATCTGCATGCCTTCCCCGGTGTTGAGAGCGAGAAAACTTTTAACTTTGCGATTGGCTTTCTGCCGTGGATGACGTTCGGTGGCAGAGGTACGGCGGCGGATGTGCCAGGCCCTGGACAGCCGCGTCATATTTCGGCGAACGTGGAATTGCTGCTCTTACAGGAAGGGACGTGGTGGCCGTCTGTGGCCCTTGGCGCCATGGATTTTATTGGTCACACGCGCTTTTTTGATACCAAATACGGGGTGTTGAGCAAGACGCTCTGGGATCGCGTGCGCTTGACGGCTGGTTACGGCTCGAGTACCAACCTGCTCGACGGACCATTTGGCGGTATTGAGATAGCGCCCATCCCGTATGTCACGCTCCTGGCGGAGTACGATACGCACAGCGCCAATGCCGGGTTACGTCTCACGCCTCCCATGCCCAGCGTGTTGGCAGCGTATGGCATGCCTCGCCCCACGCTCGATCTCATCTGGCAGGACGGCGGCAAGGACTTTGCCTGGGGTGTGAGCCTTCGGCACACCCTCGGCGAGGCCAAAGCGCATGCCGCGCTGGCGGCGGCGCAGACCAGCAAGCGCTACTACCGTGCCATCCCACCAGCAGACTCGCCAGTCCCCTGGCGAGTGCTCAGTGACCAGCTGCAGGCGGAACTCATCGAGCGCGGGCTGGAAAATGTCCGGGTCAGCATCCTGCGCTGGCCGGATAAGGCCCCAATAGTCGTCGCGGTGGAATACGAAAATCGGCGCTATAACCGTGACGAGCTGCACGCCCTGGGCTTGGTGCTGGGCCTGGCAGCGACGCGCACGCCAGCGCTGGTGACGCATATGAGCGTCATCGTCAAAGAAGTGCACATTCCCGTCCTGCAATTTTCCGCCGTGGTGGACGACTACCTGGCGTTTATCAATGGGGAGATGTCGCCCCAGACCTTTGCCCAGCAGGTGCACATTACCCAGCAGGTGCAATGGCCCATAAACGCGGCCACGGTCGAGGCCATCACGCCCATCAGCAATCGCAGCTGGCTCAAAACGGACGTCTTCCTGCGCCCCAATATTGACACGGTGATCCTTACGGAAGTAGGCGTGGCCGAACTCCGTTTTGGTGTCCTCCCCGATGCCTTTATGCAGTTGACGCCCGGCGCTGTGGTCAATGTCCGGGCCAATGTTCCAGTGACCAAGACAGCACATTTTCCCGGCCAGCTAGGAGACCCCGAAGTCGACCGGGTGCTCGTGCACCAGGCTCTGCCCCTGCCGCTGGGGCGCTGGGGTATGCCCGGGCTGACACAATTCAGCCTGGGGCGCTTTGATAGTGACGATGTGGGGATTGCCAATGCCTCAGCCCTGAGCTTCCTCGATGGCGTGCTCTTCTTCGAGAGCACCCTGGCCTATCTCGGGCCCTCCATGACGCACTTCAATCATTGGGTGGCGTTGGCGAATGGGCGTGTACGCTATCCGCCGTTGGATCTCACCCTGAGTGTCACCGGCGGGATGTTTCGCGACCGTGACCTGGGCATTGGGGGAGAACTGAGTCGCTTTTTTGGCAGCACAGAAATCGGCCTGTTTGCGCGCCATTCCGAGCACGGCTCCCTGGTCGGGCTACGCCTAGCATTTCCTTTGACGCTTGCCAAGGAGTTGCCGCCCCTATACCTGCGACCGCGCTTACCCGACCTCTTCACCTATGAGCAGACTTCGACGGTTTTCACTGGCAGCAACGCCATACGGAATGATATTAGCCGCCCGCTATTCACCGGCCATGAAATCGAGCGGGTGTATTGGAATCGTGATCGGCTGTACCCGACGTATATTCGGCAACATGTCGATACATTGAAGCAGGCTGCAAGGCGATGGATCGATGATGTGGCAGAAAACGTATCAACCGTAAAGGAGAAATAACATGCAGAGGCGGAATGTGTGCAGCGCGGTGTTGCGCTTTACGGCGGTAGTGGGTGTATTGGTAGGAGCACTGACCGTCCTCGGCTGCTCTGGCGGCGACAACTCGTCGTCGGGCACTCAAGAGGAGACGGTGATCATCGCTAAAAATGACTTAGCGGTACCAGTGATGACAGACACTGTCGCGTCCATTGCAAATCAAACGTTCACATTTGATTCCGGGGAGACACTCACGCCGGCACTGGCAAATCAGCCGATTGCGGTGACGTTCAACGACACGACCTCGGCAGCACCCATCGCGACGGTCACGGCCCCTAATGTCAGAGGGACGAATGGGCAACCTGCCAGCTTTTCAGGAAGAGTAGAGTTCGGGTCCTGTACCTTCGTCGTCACGAGCAGTACCTTCCCAGTGGGGCAGGGACCACAGGTGGGGGACAGGATTACGGTCGACCCCTGTCGATTGAATGCCAGAACAGGGGGCATTGTAGTCTCGGGCACAGCGACCTCGGTGCAGATATTGCTAGCCCTGGGAGCCCTCCCTTCGCGAGCCAACCAGGCCATTGTAGTTATTAATCCTACCACCGGGCAGGTGACTCTGAACGGTCTTAGACTGCCGTCTGGGGTCGGGAACGTAGAACTCCAGGCCGTCACGGGCGGCTCAGGGCACAGTCCAGGGTAGCCTTTCCCCTCCCCTTCTGGGCCTTAAGCCCAAGCGTAAGCTCTGCATCCTATTCCCTCTCCCTCCGGGAGAGGGTTAGGGTGAGGGTCCCCAGGCTTTGCCTGCCCGCTCACAAACGCTTCCGTGCTCTACGGCCTCATCAAATCGTTAACGAATGTGTTAAGCTAGGCCTATACGTTATTTGTGGACTTGGAAGTGTGGAGGCACTGTCTCTTTTGCACATAGCCACGAGGTCTTATCCATGGAAATTGCCTATATCAAGTTCAACAGACGAGAGGATCAGGTCCGTGGTTTCTTCGAGTTGGCTACCAAAGCCCAGGTAACCAGTTTGCCAGGCGGGGTGTATGCGGTGCCTTGGAAAGCGTTGTCACTCCTCGACGCGGAGAACATTTCCTATCGCCGTGCCACCGATGCTGAGGTGCCGTTGAAGCATGGTGCGATTCGATCTCCTATTGCCCCTTTACTATAATGATGGCCGCTCGATTGAGCCAGAAAAATTCCTGCAAACTGACGAGGAACTGGTGGCGCAGTTCGGTGCTACTAGTACGGATGCCGTGCTGGTGAGTGGACGGTGGATGTATCAGAGCACACTTTACGAAGACAAATTGATTCGAGTACGCGTAGATGGAGAAGACCTCCCGGCGCACTGGGAATTCTTTCGTGCCTATAAACTCAAAAGTGACGGGTGAGCAGCCCTCAGAACCGAGGGCAGCAGATAAAAATGCCTGAAAATAGAAGCGCTCCTGTGTATTCTGGATGCAGCGAACATCCCAAAACACACAGGAGCCAGACACATGTGGAGTTGCACATGCATCCCGAGCACAGTATCCCAGGTGCTCTATCCGCTCAAGAGGCACTGTCGCTGCACCCAGGCGCAGCACTTTCTGGTCTGCTGTTGGTTGCTGATGGCGTTGATACGCGCTCCTGGCACAGGGACGCTCAAGGGGCTCCACGCGTATCTGCCGCCTACGCTGCAATACTGGACCACCCGGCGTATGCTCCAGTCGGGCCAATGGGATGCGGAAGCCGCGGTGTGTGACCTGGCGACGGCGACCCTCCGGACGCTCCCGCCGCCTGCGGACGGCGTCCTGTATCTCATCGGGGATAGGACGTTGAAAGCCAAGCGTGGCCGGCAACATCCCTTGGGGCATACGACGCGCCATGGTGCGCATGAGCCGTATACCTTTGGGTGTGAGATGGTCCTGCTCATCGCGAGTTGGAGCCATTTGCGCGTCCCAGTCGCCCTCGCCCCGATTGACCCGAAGATCAAAGGGCATCAGAACATCCTCTTTCGGCAGATGCTGCGGGACTTTGTTCCGCCCGCGTGGGCCCGACAGACTATCGTGGTGGCCGATGCAGGCTTTGCAGCGAACGAGACGCTGCGCCTGATGACCACACAGCATTCTACGTATGTCTTTGCCATGCCACGCACACGGAAATTGACCAATGGCACACACCTCCGGGACCTGGTGCAACACCTGCCCAAGAGCTGTTACCGCCGTCGGGCCAGCGCGAAACCCGACGGGCGTCGACGGGATTACTGGGTCTTTACGCGCCGCGCCACCCTGCATAACCTGGGCGATGTCACGATCGTCCTCTCGAAGAGACGGCGTAACGATGGGCCAAAACACGTCAAGATCATCGTGACCAATCTTACCGCAGCACGTGCAGGGACGATTCTGAGTATGTACGCAAGGCGTTGGGGTGTGGAAGTGATGTTTAAGGAACTCAAAAGCGGGTTGCACCTGGGGCAGATGCAAGTGACCAAGGAGGCCGAGCGGGTCAGACGCTCGGTCGCTCTGTCCGTCTTGGCCTATCTGCTCCTGGTACGGCTGTATGGAGCAGACGAGACGCTCGGCAAGGCATGGAGCCTCTTCAAGCTCAAAGAACGCTTTGTCGGGGACATGACGCAAGATGCAGTGATGCGTACTGAGCACAAGTGGCGACGCAAGCTCAAACAATTGAAGGAGGTAGCGTAATATATTGCGCATGACCCGTCACTTTTGAGTATAAAGAAGTCCTGAAGCAGCGATTCGAGCAAGAAGATATCTGGATCACTGCCTATCGGGTTGATGTGATATGACCCATTCGACAAGTCATGGTGAGCTCGTTATTATAGAATCAAACAGGTTACACCGATTGTAGTTCAGGAATCAGACAGGCGTGTTGTAATGATGATCTCTCCCTTCTATTTCTGATGGAGTATGTTATGAAACTGAGCTACGACTCGGCTGTGGATGCCCTCTACATTTGCTTGAGTGATGAGCCTGTCGAATGTGAAGTCATTCGCCTCAACGATCAAGTTGCGCTGAATATAGGCCCGGCAGAACGGCTTGTTGGCATTGAGATTCTGGATGACAGCCAGTTTCTGACCGGCGCGACAGGTCGTTCGGTGCTGCTTGAGAACCTGGTTGCCAGATAGCGCTATATCACTGGCCTTGCCTCGGCGACTGAGGAGTGAGAAGGCCACATCACCCAACCTCACCAGCATCTTCACACTCTGTGGTCCGATCAACCCTTTAAAACTTAAATCGTAACCCTTGAAACTGGAAACTTCCCAATCCTGGACTATGGTCATCCGCCCCCGGCGCCCCTGGCTCGACCTGCGCTTGGGCGAACTCTGGCAGGCCCGTGATCTGATCCTGCTCTTCGTGCGCCGGGACTTCGTGGCCGTTTACAAGCAGACCATCTTGGGACCCCTGTGGTTCCTGGTGCAACCCCTGTTGACCACCCTCACTTTTACCGTCATTTTCGGGCGGATAGCCCGGCTTCCGAGCGATGGGCTGCCGCCTTTTCTGTTCTATCTCTCGGGGACGGTCATCTGGAGCTATTTTGCCGCCTGCCTAACCAAGACCTCGGATACGTTCACCGCCAATGCCGGGCTGTTTGGTAAGGTCTATTTTCCGCGCCTGTCTGTACCGATCTCGATCTTAATCTCCAATCTGGTGGCCTTTGCTATCCAGCTGTCCCTATTCCTGGCCTGTGCGGCCTTCTTCTGGTGGCGCGGCGTGGCGGTGCGGCCGCATGCCGCCATGCTGCTGCTGCCGGTCCTGCTGTTCCTCATGGCTGGCTTGGGGCTTGGTCTGGGCATTATCGTCTCATCGCTGACCACCCGCTATAGGGATTTGCAGCACCTGGTCTCCTTCGGTACCCAACTCCTGATGTATGCCACGCCCGTCATCTACCCGGTCTCGGCTCTGCCGGAAGCTTATCGGCCCTGGATGCAGGCCAACCCCCTAGCGCCCATCGTGGAGGCCTTTCGCTATGCCTTCCTGGGCGCTGGCACTCTCAGTCCCACCAGCCTGCTCTACAGTGCCGGCTTCATGCTCGCCGTGCTGCTCATCGGCCTGGTGCTCTTCAACCGCATCGAGCAGACTTTTATGGATACGGTGTGATACGTTTCAAGGAGATGGAAGATAGGAGATAGGAGATGGGGCAGTGCAGTCGTTTGAGGATTTAGAAGTGTGACGGGTCGCACGGCAAGTCGTGCAAATGGTGTATGCGCTGAGCCGGGAGACTGGGCTGTCCAGAGATTTTGGCCCTATGTGGGCAGGTGCAATGGGCCGCGGTGTCGATCATGAGCAATGTGGCAGAGGGCTTTGAGCGCCTTCACGTGTCGGAAAAACTCCAGTTCTACAATGTCGCGCGTGGCTCCAGCGCCGAAGTCCGCTCGTTGCTCTACGTGGTAGAAGACACCTACCCATCCCTCGTCGCCCGGTCTGCCGCCCTGGGTCATGATTGTCATACGCGTCGGCAAACTGCCCACTGGCCTAATCCGGTCTATCCAGCAAAGACAACGGTTTCAAAAGAACTCATGACCCAACCCCATCTTCCAACTCTTATCTCTCATCTCCTATGACTGACACCGTCGTCTCCGTCGAACATCTCTCCAAGCAATACCGCCTTGGTACCATTGGTGGGCGTACTCTGCGCGATGACCTTACCCGTGCATGGGCACGCCTGCGTGGCCAGCCTGACCCGCTATACAAGATTGGGGAGGAGAACCACGGCAACCATGATAGTAAGACTATGTGGGCATTGCGGGATGTCTCGTTCGAGGTCAAGCAGGGCGAGGCTCTGGGCATCATTGGGCGCAATGGGGCGGGGAAGAGTACTTTACTCAAGCTCCTCTCGCGCATCACCGCACCGACCGCCGGACAGGTGAAGGTAAAAGGTCGTGTGGCGAGCTTGCTAGAGGTAGGAACCGGCTTTCACCCCGAGTTGTCCGGGCGGGAGAACATTTATCTGAACGGCGCAATTCTAGGCATGCGACGGATCGAAATCGACCACAAATTCGATGAAATCGTGGATTTTGCCGAGGTAGAGAATTTCATTGACACGCCTGTGAAGCGATACTCCAGCGGCATGTACGTACGTCTAGCCTTCGCTGTGGCGGCCCATCTGGAGCCGGAGATCCTGGTGGTAGATGAGGTACTGGCAGTGGGAGATGCAGCCTTTCAGAAAAAGTGCCTAGGAAAGATGGGGGATGTGGCGAGAGGCGGACGAACTGTGCTGTTTGTAAGCCATAATATGGGAGCAGTCAAAAGTTTATGTTCTCGATGCTTGTTTTTAGACAAAGGGCGCATGCTTTGCAATGACGTTCCCTCTACTGCGATCGAATTATATTTATCCAATATCTACTCTGAGAAGTTTAGCCAAGTTGTCCTGGCAAAGAGGTCGGGTGTACTCGTACAAGTCACGAATATATGGTTTGAGGGTACCACTGGTGCGCAGATTTCCGAGGTTGAGATGGGCCATGACGTATTCTTGGAAATCAAGTATACGATTGAGAAAACTGTAAGAGATGTCACCATCGCTGTCCGAATTTCAAAAGAAGAAACGCCCATACTCTATACATATGATACGGATATAAACGAAGCATTAAGAGGTGTTCGAAGAGCCGGCAGGTATCAAAGTCGGGTACATTTGCCCATGTCACTCTTTAAAGAGGGTACCTATATCACTTCTGTCTGGATTGGCTGTGGGAAAGAAAACCTTACGGATCCTAACGCTTATGTGGCACTGAATATTATAAACAATGATAGAGACTTGACCCATAGAAGTTATCGGCGCGATCGTCCCGGCTTTCTGTTTAAAGATATCAAATGGGATACTAGGTTCTGCGCTTCAGAGTGAGCAGATGTTGAAATTCAAAGGGATGAAACTGTATCGCTTAGTGATGTGGCAACTGACCAGAGCGTATATTCGTCTATTACCCACATCTATTAAAATGCCGACACATGACCGGATTGTATTAGAACAGATTATCTTCCGTGAAATTTTTATTTGCGGTAGGTATCATAATATTCTATTTGTTGGTGTTAGCCAATTCACGAGCTGGTACCCATCTCTTTTCAGGCCTTGGTCAAGGATAACCTTCTGGACTATTGACCCCGATCTCCAAAAGCAGCTTTATGGTTCTAAGACTCATCATCTAGTTGCGAGATTCGAGACACTTGTAAGCCTACATGAAGCTTATGGGCTCTATGATCTGGTCATCGTTAATGGGGTCTTCAATTATGGTATCGATACGCCTGATAACCAAGTGGCTGCATTAAATACGGCTCACGCTATCTTGAAGTCTGGAGGGAAGCTCTTGATTGGCTATAGGGCTTTTGAAGGGAAGCCCGATCTAGACTTAGCTTCAGTCAATAGGGAAAAGTTTACAGAAGGATTGATTCCTGGGCTTACGTGCTGGCACTACTTAACGAAAAGCAATAATTGCCATACATTTGTGTGTTTTGTCAAACTCTGATCTATGCGGAATCAGCCATTGGCATTACGTTATCGCAATGACGGTCGAACGATTATCAACTTGACCGAACTCCAGCGCGAAGCACGGGACAAGATCCTAGCTAAGATTCTCAAGGGGGAATATAAGCTTGGAGATGTCCCCTGTCCTGCCTGTAATAGTCAGCAATGTCGTTTGTTGTCCGAGAAAGACATGTATGGGTTGCCAATGAGTGTTGTGTTGTGCAGAGATTGTAACATTGTCTACACTAGTCCTCGCCTTACAGATGAGGCACTTACTAGTTTTTATGATGGTGAATATCGACAGCTTGATCGAGCACTGCCTCAGGAGGACGACTTATTCCAGTTGGAATGGGGTAAGGGAGAATTGATTTTTAAGTACTTGGCAGAAAATGCATTACTAGACCGTGTCACTAACAAGTTGGTTGTCGAAATTGGTTGCGGAGCTGGTGGTATTCTCGCTTATTTTAGAGAGCAAGGTTATACTATTCTTGGCTTTGACCTAGGCCGGCAGTACTTGGAATACGGCATATCTCAGTATGGCTTAGACTTGTATTGGGGCGATTTAAAGCTAGCCAAGCATATTATTGCCCAGCGCGGTTTGTCTGCTGGGTTGTTCATCTACGAACAAGTATTGGAACATGTGCCATACCCAAAAAATGAATTATTCGAATTACAATCAATTATGACCCCTGATTCGATCTTATATATAAGTGTTCCAGGATTAAGAAATATTGATGCACATTATGACTCGGACTTTCTGCGATATCTCCAGATACCTCACTTGCTACACTTTGATCTAGCTAGTCTTACCCGGGTATTAGGAATGTGCAGATTCTCTAGAGTGGTTGGAGATGAAAGGGTAAGAGCTGTCTTTGAGGTCAATACAGCGGCTGTTGATCAAGTCTCAGAAGACCGGGACTCCAGTGATATCCTAGCCTTCCTCTTAGCTCTGGAGAGGCGGTGGCGTGTCAAAACCTCACGCAAGGTTCTTAGACAACTTTCCGCAGCTATCGTGCGCAGTACAGGTAGTAGGGCTAAGCTCCTCTTAGAGAAATCGCCCTTCCCTCAACCACTGCAACAAAAGATCATTGTGCTCTTGAGACAGCTTGTTAAGGCAATTCGTATATGATCTGTGTCATTGTGGCTCACCCGGACGATGAGTCATTCTGGTTTGGCGGATCACTACTGATGTTTCGTGATGCGAAGATTGAAACTGTGATAGTATGCTTGACAAATGCGAGCCATCCTGTCCGGGCATCTGAGTTCCAAGGTGCCTGCCTGAAATTGGGATTCCAAGGCCTAATGTTAGATTACCCTGATGGCGGTTTACAGCATGTGCCATATTTTGGTAACAAGGTCACAGAACTGCTGCGGCAAAATTCGATCAAAATTTCCGATCTGACTTGCGTGATTACGCACGCCCCCCACGGAAACGAGAGATCTCACCCGCAACATGTCCAGTGTTTCAGCCATGTGAGAACATGGTGTCTTGAAAAAAAACTCCCCTTGGGATTCTTTTCAGAAAAGTTGCTATCGGAAGTGAAAGCCACTCGCAAGAGTTACAAGATAAATAATTGCGTTACCTTGTATTCTGTCAATGTAAATTTAAGACCTCTCGCAAAAGCGCTGACGCACCTTCTCGCTACAGCACCTCTTAATGTCAAAGGCTATCTAAGGCTTGTTAGGAGTGGCTACAGATTGTTTCAGCGCTTTAGAGCTATCCAGAGTTTGCTTGCCCTGCACATTCATATGGCCAGTAAACAGTCACTGTTAGAAACCTACGCCTCACAGGTCGAAGGTTTGAAGCACTATGATAATTATTATCATCAGTACGAATATTTGTATTTGACCAATCGACAGACTGCTAGCCGACTGACCTCATACCTACGATGCCTTTCATACTAAAAGAACCTTACGAAAACTCCAAGGGGGTTATTGTCTTTACCCATAAGGAGCGTCCGTATCTTGAGGCACGCATTCCAAGGCTGTCAAATGCCATTGCCAAACTCCGTGATAAATATGTTGTTGGCATGCATTGGGGACACTATCACGCAGACGTAGAAGAAATACCGTTCGTGGATTTTCACTTGGCGGGAAAAGGCACACTAGCTTTTAGACATGGCGTCAAGGCAAGACACATTCCATTTTGTAGCAGGAATTTTACACCAAGCTGCTTCAAAAAGATGCAAATTACAAAGTATTGGGACATTATCAATATTTCGCGTCCGCTGAAGCTGAAGAATCTTGGTCAGTTCTTCTATGTGATTAGAAAAATTTATGATAAGCATTATGACCTAAAAGTGCTGTTAATTTGTCCATCCCCTGAAAGAATGGTAGAAGACGAGGGTTTTTATGCACAGATTTATGATGATTATGAGCATATGTTTTCGCAAAGGGAAAGAGAAAATTTTACTTTGATGATGCTAAAAGGCTATGGCTACCCTTTCCCGCTGTCGCAACAGACAATCGCTTATTATTACAACGCAAGTAAAATCTTTGCCCTATTTAGTGACCAGGAAGGCGAATCGCGGGTCATAGCAGAAGCACTACTCTGTGGCCTTCCAGTTGTAGTAAAAAAACATCTGCGTGGAGGAGGGAGAGATTACCTGACAGAAGAGAATTCTAGGCAATTCTCTTCTCTTGATGAAGCATGTGAAAGCCTTATTGAACTGTCACAGAACTATGAGAAGTACAAGTTTGACACATTACCTCTTCAGAAGCAACTCAGTGAAGTTTATACTACTGAAAGTTTGCGCAAAGAGATAATGGTGGTTTTTGCCGAATTAGGTCTTGAGTTTAAGGGAGACTTGGATTTATATTATTTGGACCGGAAACTACCAGGGCACTATATTACTCTTCCTATATCTCTTAGAGAGAAGCTAACTAATGATTTAAATTCACGCAAATCTTTTCTGATTTATCTAAGGTCGCTAGTCGGAGATAGTGCAGGTTGGATCGATATATGCCGTCTTCATCTTGGTATATAATAGAGTTAATCACGATTAACCCGTAACTCCTTGTAGAAACAAGTACATATGAGATTACTGCATAAATGCCGCAAACTTTTATGTCACTTGGCGTTGGAGACATGGCAGACTTAAATCGTGATAACCTCTAATGTATTGCCAACTTTAAAACAACCATTTGGATTTATTAGTTAGCTTCAAGGAATACAACACATATTTTAAAATTGAGATTGATGTATTATTATGATTAAGAAAATATATTCAAGAATAAAGAACATGTTAAAAAATTTCTTTGACTTTCGGATTATTATTGATCGTGAAAAAATATTAGGAAATTTCTCAGAAAGTAATGTCGAATATGGATTCAACTTTTGTAAAGAACAAATAGCTAGAAAATATATATTAGAAATGCCAGGAGAGGGTCTAAAATTTTTAGATGTTGGTGCAAGAGATGGAAAATTAGATTATTTGCTTGGTATTAAAGAGAATTTAGTCTTTGATCAAGAAGAGTATAATAAAAACTATTCTATTTTTAGAAAGAAATACATCTATTACGGATTGGATATTGAACTCACTGATGACAAGGCAATTATCAATGGCGATATATGTTCAGTAGACTTTGTTAATAACCATTCAGACACATTTAATTATTTCGATGTTATTTATAGTAATAATGTCTTTGAACATCTTAAGAGACCTTGGGTGGCATGTAAAAATTTGCTAGAGATGCTGAAGATAGGAGGGATATGTATAACAATTGCGCCGTTTTCACTGCGCTATCATGAATCGCCTGTAGATTACTTTAGGTACACGCACACTGGAATAGTAGCATTATTTGAGGAATATGGGAAAATTCGCACTTTGGTTAGTGGATACGACTTAAAAGGTAGAAGAAATAATTGGCAAGGAGGGGGATTTCATAAGGATATATGCCCTGTGGATCACTTCGGCGCATGGCGTGAAAATTGGTTTGTTATTACAATTATCCAAAAGGTTGAGTAAGTTGTGGAGTCCTCTCTGACTTGCCTAAAGAGAATGTACGACCGTTGTGGAGAGTATATCCAGTATCTCAACGAAGGCGACTGGATGGCACAGCGGGACGATACCTCTGAATTCTGGGCAGAGATTTTCCGGGAGAGAAAGAATTACCCTGAGTTCAATGACATCATTACTATGCGGCGCGGCGCTACATATCCATTAGCCGACCGGGGCGCTGAGAGTGATCCTAAGATCGAATTCCAGCATGCGCAGGCGGCTTACTTTGTAATGGCTCAGTCAGTGCCAGAAGCCTACTTCCAGGAATTGAACGAATCTGCTATTGGCTGTCCGCTAAGCTTTGACTTCAATGGTCAGATGTTAAGCGCTGGGGGCGTTGTTAATGCTCTGACAGCCTACCGAATCATCCAGTGGTGCAAATCGACTGGTCTCTCAACTCGCCCCCTGCGCATCCTGGAGATCGGTGCAGGTTACGGACAACTGGCTTATCAATTATTTCAACAGCTGCAGATAAAGAGCTATACAATTTGTGATCTGCCCGAGAATCTATTCCTGAGTGCATTCTTTCTGCAGGCAAACTTCCCGAGTAAGGTGGTGGTCTTTGTGGGCAAAGACGATCTGGCCAAAGATGACCTACCTGAGCTGGTATTTCTTGCACCACCTTTTTTGAAGACTTTGGCTGGGTCATTCGATTTGGTGATCAATTCCTACAGTTTTCAAGAAATGAATCGCACCAGTGTGGTTGAATACTTCGCATTTGTCGCTACCACGCTGGTGAACGATGGCCTGTTCTACAGTTTGAACGCGCATCGCAAATCTGGGGTGGTCTGGCCTTCGGATTATCCGGTTGAAAAATTCCACCTGGCCAGCTTGATGCCAGTGCGGAAATACCCGCACCATTACGTATTTGCCACCAATCCTTACGAATTAGTGATGACGAAGCGGACAGAAGCTCCTCCTACCAATGTAGCTCTCGCCTGTTTTAAGCACCAGTTAGATGCAATAGGTGAAGGGCTTCAACTTGGCCTACACGACGAGTTGCTAGAGATTTGCCAGAAATTCTCACAATCTCAGCTGGACGTAAGTGAGGTGCATTGGTTGGAAAAGCTGTACGACTTTCTACATGTAACCAACTATGCTGAAAAGAAAGAGATACTAGAGCGTATGCGCCGGTCAGGCGATTTGCCGATGGTAGTAGCATATCTGGCTGGCAGTCTGGAATTTGCCTATGGATATGCCAAAACCGCCCAGGTCTGCCTTGAAGACGGAATCAAAGGGCTGTCGGCTGCCCATGCCAAGGTTATAAGTTACATAATGCTTGCCTGTCTGGCCTACAGGGTCGGCACCAGAGCGGCAGGTGATGCTTTCCGTTCTCAAGCCCAGCGTCTCGTTCCACATTTAGCGCCTGAGATTACACGCTGGGCTGAAGACTACAATGCGCTGACTGGGCAGATAGCTTATCAACTCCATTTGGACCTACCCCAGAGGTCTGTTGCTCAGAAGGGTCTGTTCGGACAAGTACGGCGGAAACTTTTCCAGATCAGAGACAGAGTAGGTCGTTAATGATCATCGCAGGTAAAACACTGAACGTACTCAGGTGAGCTATGCTCGCAGGTTTCCACATGAATAGTGAACTGGCGCACTCTGGCCGGATCAGATACTGAAAGAGAAGGGACAGTAGATGAATGTGCAGACAATCATAAGGAACGTTCGACCAACTGCACAAATTCTTCGGGAAGATCTGGCTGACTCAGTACGGAGCCACATCCGGCCAGCGCACTTGGAGCTGACCGACCAGGAACAGAGCTGTGTGGCAACTCTCAGACGGGACGGTTTTGCGGTCGTGCAAGATTATTGGACACGGGAGCAAGCCTTGCAGATGCGCGCCCGACTGGAGGCTTACCTGACTGAGGGAAAGAGCCAGGACTTTGAAAACGGCGCCTACTTACGATTCTGGGATGACAAGGCTTATGACGAAGGCGTTCGACGCATCTATCATGCGGAACGCCTGGTAGCAGAGCTAAAAGCCTTCCGGAATGATCCCTTCATCTTTCGGGCAGCAACTACATACTATGGTGTTCCCTTCTACAGTGGAGTACTCACTTATCAGCATAATACCCGCTCAAATGCCAACACGCGATACTACCACGTAGATTGGTTCGGAAAGCAATTCAAAGCGTTTTTATATTTAGACGACGTGGATAAAGGCAATGGGCCTTTTACCTATCTGCTTGGTACCCACCGTAGCTATTTCATCCGTCTGAAGAAGCAAATTGTAGGTAATACTGAGGGTACACCAACCAGTTTTTACGAGAACGACCTTAAATCTGTGCTGAAGCATGAGGTGCAAATCTGCGGCCCAGCTGGTACTTTGATCCTGGCAGATGTACGCGGTATTCACCGCGGCTCACCCCAGGTGAATCGGTCACGCTCCGCCCTAGTGAATTACATGTATAAAATCCCTGGGGACGTGTTCATTGATAAATGATAATCATATATTGGCACTATAGCCGCGTAGCGAATCTAAAGCCTTGCTGCAAAACTCGGTTATTGCACCATCGAGGAGGATTGTATTCTATGAGCGACCCTGCACGGGATCCAAAAAAGAGTTTTTCAGCAGCTCACTATACGAGATCTGTTGGTGAAACGGACTTAGGATGTAGTGCGGCGAGAGTTCTCCTGCGCCCCTTGAGCGATGAGGTTGTGGGCTGCGAAAACAGGTCCAAAGAGTCATGAGCACCCTGGCGGTCATCCCTGCCCGAGGTGGCTCTAAAGGAGTACCTCGCAAGAACGTCAGAATACTCGGTGGGCGGCCACTCATTACGTACACGATCGAAGATGCGCGTACCGCTGTTTTAGTGAACCGTGTGGTGGTTTCGACGGACGATATCGAGATCAAAGAGGTCAGCCTCAGATGGGGCGTGGAGGTCGTCGATCGGCCGGCCGAGATCGCCGGAGACAAAGCGTCTTCTGAAACTGCACTGCTGCATGTGCTCGATGTCCTCGAGATGAAGGAGGGCTATGTACCCGATGTCATTGTGTTCCTACAATGTACGTCACCCCTGCGGCGGCCCCATGACGTTGATGACGCTATCCGGTTGTTCATAGATAGAAAATACGACTCTGTATTCTCAGCGATGGCCACCCATCACTTCCGCTGGCAGCAGCGTGGCGACGTCATGGCACGGGTGAATTTCCCTGTCGTCAAGCGACCCATGCGTCAGGACATGGAAACCGAGTATGTGGAGAATGGATCAATCTATGTGATGACCAGTCGACTACTTCGTGAGACAGGACTGCGCTTGGGTGGCCGTATTGGCTGCCATGAGATGCCGTTGCTATATTCGCTGGATATGGATACGGAACAGGACCTCATGATGCTGGAGGCGTTGATTGCTCTACGGGAGACCAGGGTGCCAATAGAAGCGCCAGGAGGCTCAGAATGATCCCCTATATTGAGATCGGGTCCCGCCGTATCGGACACGAATACCCCTGCTTTATCATAGCTGAGGCCGGTGTGAATCATAACGGCTCTCTCGAACTTGCTAAACAACTGGTCGACGTAGCGGTCGCTGCGAATGCCGATGCGGTGAAATTTCAGAAACGTTATCTCGCGAAATTGTATCCCAAAGAATTACTTGACAACCCCAATAGCGCCGAGCAGGGATTCCAGTACCTGCTGCCTCTTCTGACCAAATTCGAGCTTTCAGACGATGACTTTGTTAAACTACACGATTATTGTCAGGAATGCGGGATTTTGTTCCTCTGCACACCATGGGACAACGATTCAGTCGACTTCCTCGAGAAGCTGAAGCTCCCAGCGTATAAGATTGGATCGCCCGACCTCACCAACCTCCCACTCATTGAATATGTGGCCCACAAGGGAAAACCTCTCATCCTGTCTACTGGGATGTCAACGCTGGAGGAGATCCAGAAGACAGTGGCTTTTCTAAAGGCTCGGAAGGTGACGTTTGGGCTGCTCCACTGTAATAGCACCTACCCCGCCCCTTTTGAGGATATTAATCTCCGATTTATGGATCGTCTGAACGAATTCGGTGTGCCAGTAGGCTACTCCGGACATGAGCGTGGGATTGCCATCTCGACGGTAGCCGCGGCTCTTGGAGCATGCATAATTGAGCGACACATCACACTCGACCGGACGATGGTGGGGCCTGATCATGCTGCGAGCCTTGAGCCCCAAGGGCTGCAAAAGCTCGTGCGCGATATCCGCATCATGGAAATAGCCATGGGCGACGGCGTGAAGCGCGTTTCCACGAAGGAGTGGCAAAACCGAGAGCTCCTTGGTAAGAGCCTCGCAGCGAAGGTGCCGATCACCAGAGGCGCAACTATTACGGGCGAGATGCTGAAGGTAATCGGGCCGGGGAAAGGGCTGTCCCCCCAGCGTATTGAGGAATTGATCGGGCACCGAGCGTTGCGTGCTATGAAGGTCGATGATCTCTTCTACGAACATGACCTAGCAGACGTAACACCAGTGCTGGTAGTGCCGAGCTTTCGACGCGGTTGGGGGCTTAAGACACGGTTTGTTGACGTCGAATACTTCGCGAAATTCGGCCCGATAGTCGTTGAGCACCACTTTTCGGATAAAGATCTCTCAGAGGACTTCCCGCGACAACAATTCAAGCAGCAGCTCTTCGTGCACGCGCCCGAGTTCTGGGGCCCACGACTGGTGGATTTGTGCTCGCGCAATGATGAAATGCGAAAGATGGCGATCGACGTCATCGCGCTGACTCTGGACAAAACGAGAGAGCTGGCGCCGTATTATCAAGGAACCCCCGTCGTGGTCATTCACATCGGTGGCATGAGCATGGATGAAGCTGATCTGCGAACCGATGTGCTCTATGAAAATGCGAAGGACTCCCTCCAACAGTTAAACACTGCTGGGGTTATCATCCTCCCAGAGAACCTTCCCCCCCGTCCATGGTACTTCGGCGGCCAATGGTATCAGAACGCATTCATCCACCCCGCAGAGATGGTCGAGTTTTGTCGAAGTCTGAATTTCAATATGTGCTTTGACATCTGTCACGCTCAGCTCTACTGCAACTATGTGGGGATGAGCCTCGAGCATTATATCGAGGAAGTGAAGCCGTTCATTGCGCACGTGCATATCTCTGACGCCCGCGGCATCGCCGGTGAGGGGCTACAGATTGGCGAGGGCGAGATCAATTTCGAAGCAGTTTTTGGCCAGCTTCAGGATATATCTTTTACTTGGGTACCAGAGATCTGGCGTGGTCACAACAATGGGGGCGAGGGCTTCATGATAGCGCTCAAGCGCCTTAGCGAGCATAAACACCTCCTGTAACCCAGTCTAGTGACGCAATGAAACAGGCGCTCATCATGGGTATAATCGAACAAGATGGTTTATGCCTAGCTGAGCTGCTCATAGAAAAAGGCTTCGAGGTAGACGGGCTTGTGCTCCGGATTGCATTACATATCCCCTAAGCTCTTGAAGACTGGCCTATCCTATCGAGGAAAAGTTCCCTCTCCCAACCCATGTTAGTATTCGTATGCGGTGCCACGAGGCCGAAGCAGATTGCCTCGTCGTCGCATAACCTGTCATATTTGAACGGTTACAAATGATGAAGGCTGAGTTGGGCTTTGAATACACCGAGGCGCTTTGTCAAGCGATTGAGGCTTATACACGTCATATGGAGGGCAGTAATCCCGGCGGCTTTGTGTACCGGGGAGCCAACTTGAAATATGCGGTACAGCGCGATTTGTACTTCTCTTTTATTAATAATCAGCAGTTGTATACACTTTTCACTCAGTGTATTTTGGGTAAACCTTTAAATATTAATGAGGTGCCTAACGAATTAGCACGAAACTTAGCGTTCTATTTGTTGTGTGGAATCTGCTTGCCCCCGAGCTGCAGTCAGAAGAGACCTCCATACCAGATCCAGCCGGTTGACCTCGTAAGGCGTTTACACCGTTGGATACGGGAATGGGTGCATACCCTGTTGTCGCAATCGAGCGCCATGCCTATGCCAAGTGAGCAAGAGGCAACTATTCTCATCCATGTTATTCACGAGAAATTTGTCCGGTATCTGCGGCCAATTATGGACTGTCTGCCAGTCCCTTTTGCCTACCTTCTCGCCTTAGATCTGAACCTGAAACCGTACCTGACGCAACAGGGGCTTCCGTTCATAGACTGTTCCGGCCTCCCTAAGCTTTCGGCTAGGCAGCAACTTAGAGGAGTACTTACACACTTTAGACATCTTACTGCTTACTACGATCAGTTCTATGCAAGTCTGACACACCTAAAGCCTCAGTGTGTGATACTTGCCGAAGGGAATGCCCCGCAAGATGAGATCATCAATCAGGCTTGCCAGCAGCTATCCATCCCCGTCATCTGCTTTCAGCAAGGCTGGTCACCTATTGTGCATAATGGCTTTCGCAACATGTCTTACACTAAGATGCTTGTTTGGGGGGAAGGCTTCAGCGAGTTATTACAACCTTATAATCCTGATCAGAAGTTTGCAGTAGTGGGCAGCCATGTCCTTGAACCTAGAACGATAGCAACTCGCTTGAGCCATGTTGATGGTCGGAAGGCTGTTTGTTGCTTCCTGCAGGCACCTACTAGACTAATTAGTCAAGAGTGTTGGGATGAGTTTCTGAAATTGGTGAAGTGGGTTGCGAGCGAGTTTGCGGAAATCCCTATTTTAGTGCGAGAGCATCCTAGTTACTCATTATCTAGCAAGGAGTGTACTGAGTTAGGTAAATTCCCCAATATCCACTTAACCCCTCCTGGCGATTATTCCCTGGCAGAAATCTTAAACGTGAGTTACCTGACGATCTCAATTTATTCCTCAACTATCTTGGAAAGCATCGCTGCGGGGGTAGTACCACTGATATTTAATACAACCTCTTTACCTACTTACTTCCCGGATGTGCAAGCTGCTGGTGCGGGGATAGAAGTAAAAAGCTTAGAGGCAGCCATGCAAATCATCCGCCGCATTCTTCAAGATCCGTCTTCTGTCCAACGCTTCAAACCGGCTCTTGAAAAATTTCGCGCGAAATTTTTCAATGGAGATGATAAGAATTCAACGGACCGTATCATTGAAGAGATTATGGCTGTCTGTGGCATATAGCGGGATTGTAACCGATGAAATTCCTTATCCTGAACACAGACTATTCTGATTTCCTGTATTGGCTCTACTCCGAGCATGCGGGGCTAGAGAAGCAGTCCTACGAAGAACAGAGACGAGTGCGAATGGAGAGCCTCTTCGGCACGGCAGACTTTTACTCCAGTAACCTGTGCAGATTGGGGCATGAAGCCTGGGACATCATTGCCAACATCGAGCCAATGCAGAAACAGTGGGCCAAAGAACACGGGATCCCGGTTGACAGGGTATGCTGGAGGCTCCGATTACGCAGAGGCGTCGTCCCATGGCTGTATCGGCAACGTGAGTGGCTCTACTCCATCCTAGCAGCGCAGATTAGAGCGTACCGGCCAGACGTCCTCTTCTCGATGGCGATTGAGACGATCGGCAGCGATTTTCTGGACAGTGTTAAAGACTACTATCGCCTGGCGATCGTGCAGCACGCTGCCCCTTTGCCAACTCACGATTACTCTCGATACGACTTGGCACTGTCTTCATTGCCCAATCAGGTCGATTATTTTCGCCAGCAAGGGATGGAGTCTGAGTTATTCCGCTTGGGATTCGAGCCAAAAATCTTAGGTAATCTTTATATGGATAAAAAACGCTATGATATTACTTTTGTCGGTGGGCTAGGGAACTATCATCAAGCAGGTACACAGATTTTGGCAGAACTGTGTACCCAACATTGTGTAGCGGTTTGGGGGTATGATACCGGTGCTATCCCAGCAGACTCTCCCATTCATGGTTGTTACCGCGGATCTCTTTGGGGGACTGACATGTATCAGGCGCTGCATGACTCCCGGATTGTATTCAATCGGCATATCAATATAGCCGAAAACTACGCCAACAACATGCGTCTTTACGAGACAACTGGAGTAGGCGCATGCCTGCTGACCGATCACAAGTGCAACCTGGCCGATATGTTCGAACCTGGCCGAGAGGTTGTGGTCTATCACGACGCCAATGAATGCACGGAGTTGGCTCGCTACTATCTGGAGCACGACGAGGAGCGGGAAGCCATTGCCAGAGCCGGGCAGCAGCGCACGCTGCAAGAACATACATACTATTATCGCATGCAGGAGTTAGTAGAAATTGTCTGCAAATATCTTTAATCCGACACTCAAAGCTATCGCTCGTCAAGTCTTGCCTGCTGGAGTCCGACAAGTGATCCGACATGCTGTCACAGGGCAGAGCAATGGAAACGCTAAGCTGGCCAGAATACGCAAGCAAGTATGGGATCAGGCTCCAGGCTCGCAGGTGCCCTGTCTGAATTATACGGTTCGCATCAATGACGGACCTAACTTCTACATTCTCTACAAGGATGTCTTCGTCCACCGCATCTATCACTTCGCATCTCAACGCCCTGATCCGCTCATTTTAGACTGTGGCAGCAACATCGGGATGCCCATTCTTTACTTCAAGAACGTCTACCCGCATGCACGCATTATTGGCTTTGAGCCAGACCCCGCCATTTTCCCCTATCTACGCGAAAACATCGCTCATAACGGACTGACTGGGGTCCAACTTGTGCAAGCAGCAGTCTCTGGTCAGGAGGGCACACTGTCGTTTTACTCAGATGGCAAGTATGCCAGTTGCCTGGCAGACCATATGCCGGGCGATATCCCCGCAGGATGGGCAAAGTACGAGGTGCCCTGTGTGAGGATGCAAGATTATCTGGACGAGCCTGTGGACTTTTTGAAAATGAACATTGAGGGTGCGGAGTGGGATGTCCTCTCTGCGAGTGAGGAACGCTTGCGACAGGTGAGGGAGATGGTGATTGAGTACCATCACCTACCGGGTTTGCCGCGCACACTGCATAAGCTCCTCGGTTTGTTAGACCGTCAAGGGTTTGAATACCTCCTCAATGATTTTGATTCCGAAACCAATGGTAGCGTGCACCCACCATTTCACCTGACGCCAGAGAGTTGCTATTTTCTGCTCATTTATGCAAAGCGCGTGGATTAGGATGATGGCCAGGGCTGTACTTCCCAGGCAAGCCCGTAGCTGGATCAGGACACAACAGCGGCGTTTCCACTGTTGGCCGCCGGTGGGGTGGGTGTCCCTTGGCTCTTTACGGCGCCTCAGGCCTATTAGTCCTTCCTTTGGTATTGATCGGGGTCAATGTCTCGATCGCTATTACATCGAACAGTTTCTCCATGCCCATCATCAAGACATCCAGGGACACGTCTTAGAGATTGGAGACGATGCGTATACGCGCGGCTTTGGAGGTGATCGTGTTACCAGAAGCGATGTGCTCCATGCCGTAGAGGGCAACCCAAAGGCAACCATTGTAGCCGATCTGGCATACGCCCACTCTCTCCCCTCGGATACCTTTAACTGTATTGTGCTCAGTCAGACTTTGCAGTTCATCTACGATATTCGGGCAGCGTTACGCACTCTCTATCGTATATTGCGGGCAGGTGGCGTCCTGCTGGTGACAGTGCCCGGCATCTGCCAGATCAGCCGCTATGATATGGAACGCTGGGGTGACTACTGGCGAGTGACCAGCCTGGCAGCGCAGCGGCTCTTCGCAGAGGTTTTCCCCACAGCCAACGTAACGGTCCAGGCATACGGGAATGTCCTGGTAGCCGTCGCCTTTTTGCACGGGCTGGCAGCTCAGGAACTGCGTCAGGAACAGTTAGATTACCAGGACCCCGATTATGAAGTTTTAATCACGATTCGAGCCGTAAAACCCGAGGTAGTCCTATGAGAATACGCGGCATGGGCAAAGTGCGGCGGGTAGCGCGGTGGCTGCGGCATAAATATGTGCCGGGGGCCTGTATCTTGCTGTACCACAGGGTGGCAGAAGTTCCGTCAGATCCCCAGTTGCTCTGTGTGACCCCGCAGCATTTTGCCGAGCATCTGGAGATTTTGCGAGCCTACGGTTATCCGATGCGGCTCCAGGAGCTGATACCAGCGCTGCGGGACAGATCCATGCCGCGTCGTACAGTTGTAGTCACGTTTGACGATGGCTATGCTGATAATCTTTTGAACGCTAAGCACTTGCTTGAGCGCTATGCAGTCCCGGCAACGGTCTTTGCTGCAGTTGACTACCTTGGGCACGAGCACGAGTTCTGGTGGGACGAGTTAGACAGGATCTTGTTGCAACCTGGGACATTACCGGCACGATTGCGTCTGAGTATCGACGGCAGTGTGTTGGAGTGGGACTTAGGGACAGCAACGCATTACGGTGCAGCAGACTTCGCACGCCATCGTGCATGGAATGTGTTGGAGCAAGATGACCCGAGCCCACGCCATGCCATCTATCGTGCCTTGTGTCCACGACTACGCCCTATGGCCGAAGCCAAGCGGCGACGCATACTCGCGGAGTTGCAGACGTGGGCTGGTACTGGAGAGAGAGGACGCGCAACCCATCGTGCTCTGGCGCTTGCAGAGGTAACCCAGCTCTCGGCTGGCGAGTTGGTCGAAGTTGGCGCGCACACGCTGACTCACTCGGTGCTCTCGACGCTCCCAGCGCGTGTGCAGCAGAGCGAGATCGTGGGGAGCAAAGCACGTCTAGAAGCCATGCTCGACCGTCCTGTGTGCAGTTTTGCTTATCCGTATGGCACGCGGTCCGATTACACACCTGAGACCGTCGCTCTTGTGCGACAAGCCGGCTTTGCCTGTGCTTGCTCCAACTTTGACGGGGTAGCCTGGCGTGGCACCGACTTCTTTGAGTTGCCCCGGATGCTGGTGCGAGATTGGGATGGTGACGAATTTGCCAAAAGGCTGAGGAGGTGGTTTGCCGGCTGAGCGCCCATTACGTATTCTGCAGGTAAGCACTGCCGATATGGCGGGCGGCGCTGAGAAAGTCGCCTGGGACCTCATGCAGACTTACCGGGCGCACGGGTATGACGCATGGCTGGCAGTGGGGCGTCAGCAGACATGTACATCCCATGTCCTGCCGATTGTCCATGATGCCTATCGTAATAGTTGGGCACGGCTGTGGCTTGGTATTGGCAGCCTGTTCTCGCCACTGGTGGGTCATGTGCGTGGGGCCGCGCGAGTGCGGAACCTGCTCACGTATTATCTCGGGCAACCCCGCCGTTGGCTGGACGCCCGGCAAGGACACGAGGATTTTGATTTTCCGGCCAGTTGGCATCTGCTCGATTTACTCCCAGAGCGTCCTGATATCCTACACTGCCATAATCTTCATGGCGGCTACTTCGACCTGAGGGCTCTTCCCTGGCTGAGCCAACAGGTCCCGGTGGTACTGACACTGCATGACGCGTGGCTGCTTAGCGGGCATTGCGCACACTCTTTTGACTGCGAACGCTGGAAGACGGGCTGCGGACACTGCCCAGATTTGACCATTGATCCAGCCCTCAGGCGAGACGCGACAGCCTATAACTGGCAACGAAAGCGTGATATATACGCCGGAAGTCAGCTCTCCATTGTAACCCCATGTCAGTGGCTGATGCGCAAGGTGGAAGAGTCCATCCTTGCCCCGGCCATCGTGTCAGCCCGTATCATTCCCAATGGCGTAGACCTGTCTGTATTCCGTCCAGCGGACAGGCAGACGGTGCGAACGGCACTGCACATCCCGCCAGACGCCAGGGTAATTCTCTTTACGGCCAATAATATCCGTGGAAATATTTGGAAAGACTATCAGACCATGCGTGCTGCTGTGACGCTTGTTGCCGAGCGTTTCTATGGTCAGCAGATTCTCTTCCTCGCCCTAGGCGAAGGTGCACCTGCAGAACGGATCGGTCAGGCGTCCGTGTGTTTCGTCCCCTACCAGAAAGACCCCAAAACTGTAGCCTGCTACTATCAAGCCGCGGATGTCTATATGCATGCGACCAGGGTTGATACCTTTCCCAATACAGTGCTTGAAGCTTTGGCATGTGGCACACCAATAGTGGCGACAGCAGTAGGAGGGATTCCAGAGCAAGTGAAAGGCTTGCGAGCTGCATGTGGTGGTATAGACAAGACAGATTGTCAGCTATGGGATGCGGATGAAGCGACGGGCATACTGATAACACCAGGGGACGCAGAAGGTATGGCTTTGGCTATTGGGAGCTTGCTCCGCAATACACAGTTGCACCGGCAACTTGGGGCAAACGCTGTGCAAGATGCCCGCAAGCGTTTTGACCTGGAGCGGCAGGCGCAAGCTTATCTCGCCTGGTATCAGGCTCTCATTGCCCAGAGGCATGTGAAAAACTCTCTGCTTTAATCATTATGCTCATAATGAATGTGCTGAGCAATAATGTGTAGGGAATGAAGAGAAGGGTTGAGTGGCTAATAAGCTTCCAAAGATCTCTGTTGTTACACCATCTTATAATCAGAGCATGTTTCTTGAAGAGACAATTATTTCTGTGTTGTCTCAAGATTATCCGAATGTTGAGTATGTAATCATTGATGGTGGTTCTATAGATGATAGTGCAAATATCATTCGCAAATACGAGGATCGCTTGTCATATTGGGTTAGCGAACCAGATAATGGTCAGTATGATGCCATCAATAAAGGTTTTCGCAAAACCACTGGCGACATTATGGCATGGCTGAACTCTGATGATATGTACACACCTTGGGCTTTCCAGATTATTGGGGACATCTTTGCTACTTTGCCAGAAATCGAGTGGCTAACGACGCTTTGTCCCTTAAGCTTGGACGAATGGGGGCGTGCTGTGGGTTGTGGCTATGAAGATGGCTACAGTCGCCAAGGCTTTTTCAGGGGCGAGAATCTGCCTTGGGCAGGTTGGCATGCTAAAGCCTTCATTCAGCAAGAATCCACATTTTGGCGGAGATCCTTGTGGGAACGTGCTGGAGGGTGTATTGATACCTCATTCCGCCTCGCTGGCGACTTTGAACTCTGGGCGCGATTCTATCAGCATGCAGAACTCTATGGGGTAAGAACACCTCTAGGCGGGTTTCGCACGCACGGAAATCAAAAGACAGCCCATCATCTTAATGCTTACATCCAAGAGGCCAAACAGGCCTTTTTTCGCCATGGTGGCTGTCCGTACAGCAAAGTTGAAGGTTTTGTGCGCTTGCGACTGCTGCGCCATATACCCGGCCGCTTCAGGCGTGCAGCGACCTATCTCGGGCTGTGTTATCCTTACAGGATCTGCATGCATACAGGTCACGTAAGAGGATGGGAGGTGTTAGTAATGTAAGAGGTATTCTATGGACTTTCTGTGTATGCTCTGAGTTACACTTACCTATCCATTACAAGCTATTATGCCTAGGTTTATCAATGTACAGGAAGGCAGTGATAAGTACAAAACTCAAACAAGTCGTAAAGAGCGGTGTAAGAAAACTCCTGTCTTCTCAAGGCTATGCTCTCGTAAGAACTAGTACCAAACATGATCTCGGTACTATGGCAGGTGCCTTGCGTACCATTGCACAGAGACAACACTCTTTCAACACTGTCATAGATGTTGGTGCTTCTACCGGGAGTTGGACTTGTGCTTTGATGGGATATTTCCCACTGTGCCAATATCTGCTGATAGAAGCTCAGCCAATCCATGAAAAAGCTTTGAAGCAATTTAGTGGCCGACATAAGAATATTCAATACATCATTGCTGCTGCTGGTGAAAAGCCTGGACATATCTATTTTGATGCCACTGATCCGTTCGGGGGACAAGCTTCATATACTCCATATACATCAAATAACATCCAAGTTCCTGTAACGGCTATCGACGTTGAGATTCAGGCGAGAAGACTAACAGGGCCATATTTAATAAAACTGGACACGCATGGATTTGAAGTCCCCATTTTAAATGGTGCTGTTAGGACATTGACTGAAACAGATGTTATTGTCATGGAGTGCTACAATTTTAAGATTGCTCCAGAGTGCTTGCTTTTTTTTGAGATGTGTAACTACATGAAGAATTTCGGTTTCCGATGTATTGACCTCGTTGATCCTCTGTATCGGCCATACGATGGCTCGTTTTGGCAGATGGACTTAATCTTTGTCAAAGACCATAGACGCGAGTTTTCATATTTAGAATACAGATAAACATATAAAACCTAACGTAAGCGTTCAGGTGGTCGCACACCGTAGGGCTTGCCAGCCAGTGCCTAGCCGCGTATGATCGAGGCCCATGAACACCTCACGTCCCTTCCCACCGGAGCTGTGGGAGCAAACGCCCCGTGCCGTCCAAGAGTATATCCGCACGCTCGAAGCACGGCTTGCCGCGCTCGAAACGACCGTCCAGCAGTTGCTGGGACGCCTCCAGCAAGACTCGCGCAACTCCTCGCGGCCCCCGTCGAGTGATGCCCCCCAAGCCAGGCCGCACCGCCCCCGCCGTGTCCCGAGCGGACGGAAGCGGGGAGGCCAACCGGGCCATCAGGGCCAGAGCCGGGCGTTGGTGCCCATCGAAGAGGTCGAGACCGTCGTCCCTGTCAAGCCCTACCAGTGCTCCCACTGTCAGCACCCCTTGCAGGGAGACGATCCCCAGCCGTCCCGCCATCAAGTGACCGAGTTGCCCCGCATCACGCCGGTTGTGACGGAGTATCAAGTGCACCGCTTGCGCTGCCCAGCCTGCGGGACGTCCACCCGCGCTGCCATGCCGGCAGGGGTCCCGACCGGGAGCTTTGGGCCGCGCGTGCAGGCGGTCGTGGCGCTGTGTACAGGGGCCTATCGCCTGTCGAAGCGCACAACGCAGGAGGTCATGGCCGACCTGTTCGGCCTGCCTATGAGTCTGGGCACGATTCCGCGTCTGGCGCACGCCACCGTGCAGGCCCTGGCGAGCCCGGTGGTGGAGGCCCAGGCCTATGTCCGCGCGCAACCCAGTGCCCACTTGGACGAGACGGGCTGGCGCGAAGGGCGCACGCGCGCCTGGCTGTGGGTCGCGGTCACCACCTGGGTCACGGTCTTCGTGGTCCGTCTGTCGCGGGGGGCCACAGTGGCACAGGACCTGTTGGGGGAACGGTTTTGTGGCATCCTGGTGACGGACCGCTGGAGCGCCTACACATGGTATCCCACCCGGTGGCGGCAAGTCTGCTGGGCGCATCTGCTGCGCGACTTTGAAGCGATGATCGAGCGCGGGGGCCGGTCGCAGGCGGTGGGGGAGGCGCTGCGCGAGCAGGCCCGGCAGATGTTTCCTCTGTGGCATCGCGTCCGCAATGGCTGTTGCACGCATGCCCAGTTCCGCCGCGCGATGCGGCCGATCCGGTGCGCCGTGGCGCGGTGGCTCAAAGCGGGCCAGACCTGTGGCATCGCCAAGACCGAAGGGGTCTGTCGGGAGGTCCTCAAACTCTACGACGCGCTGTGGACCTTTGTACGCGTAGAAGGGATCGAACCGACCAACAATGCGGCCGAGCGTGCCATCCGCCCGGGTGTCCTGTGGCGCAAAGGCAGCTTTGGCACGCAGAGTGCCCAGGGGTCGCGGTTTGTCGAAACGATGATGACGGTGGTGGCCACGCTCAAGCAGCAGCATCGCAATGTCCTTGCCTATATGACGGAAGCGTGCCAGGCAGCGTATACTGGCATGCCGGCACCCTCACTGCTCCCCCGTCACACCGAGACCGAAGAAGACCTGCCAAGCGTCGCATAACCTGAACGGTTACAACCTAACTAATGAATGATGATACTGTTTTTTGAAGAGACCATACATTCCATGCTCTTACAAAGTTAAGGGCAGGCTTTATGAAGGGTTGAGTATGCGCTGCCCAACTTTAAGTGAACTGCCCTCTCCACCGCCGGGCAAAACCGGCTGGCCGTGGACGAAAGAAACTCCGCAGTTGCCTGACCGGATGCCTGATGGGCGCGCCTGGCCCCAGATTACCATTGTGACTCCCAGCTATAACCAGGGCCAGTTCATCGAAGAGACCATTCGCTCTGTCCTCTTGCAAGGATATCCAAATCTGCAGTATATGGTCATTGATGGGGGCAGTACGGATGCGAGTGCCCAGATTATTCAGAAATACACACCCTGGCTGGACTATTGGGTGAGTGAGGCGGACCGGGGGCAGGCGCACGCCATCAACAAGGGACTGGAGCGGGCAACCGGTATGGTCGCTGCGTACTTGAATAGTGACGATATCTATTTGCCCGGGGCCTTAGGGCATGTTGGTCAAACCTATGTGAAAAGGCCATTCGATTTGCTAGTGGGGCAACGGAAAGTCACACGGCCAAAGTACTTCCCTTTGCGCAGACACTGGTGGAAGTCTACACTGAAGCCTTTCGTCTATCCATTCATTTTTGACTATACAAGCCGTTATGAACTGCCGCAAGAAAGCATTTTTTGGAACATAGGGAAATACAGGAAATTGAAATTCAATGAGCAGTACCAGTTCTGTCTTGATGTTTGGTGGTTTGTACACCTTTTTTCTGGTGCCCTAGTTGTGCATACCTCACAGCGCATCGGTGTATACAGAGAACATCCTGAAAGTAAGTCCAACAGGCTGCAGGAATTAGCCAAGGAGGAAACCCGTCTTATTAAAGCAGAGTTTGATTCCTATGTACCACGCATAACAGAGCGTACTAGGCAAAAAATTCAATTATCATACTATAATGTGTCGGTTCGTACTATACTTTTACGTGTCATGATGCCCTGGGCCAAGTTTTTTTTTCAGTACCAACATCCTCCCTATTTGGATATTTCTGAAGTTTTGCCAACTAAAATAGATGGTGTATAGCGGAGGCTCACGCAGAGATACAGCTTTGTTAAGCCACAGTCAATTTGATAGACATTTAGCCTATCATGAGGCTTGGCATAAGGTACATATCTTATTGTTCTTTCATCCTCCTAAATAGGAAACATTTTTTATTATGGATTCTGCGCTTTCATCTTTAAGATTTCTTGTTCTCGGTGCTGGTGCTGTCGTACAGGAATACTACATCCCAGCCCTGTATATGTTGAAACTTCTTCCATATACAAATGTTGTAGATTTGTCGTCCGACGCTTTAGAAAAGATCAAAAGAAAATTTCCTGAAATTAATATACAAAAAAATGATTTTCGTTGTGTTCTGGGGAAAGAAGACGTATCGAGCTTATTTGATGCTGTGCTTGTAGCATTACCCAATGCATTGCATGAAGAGGCATCCTTGCTCGCGCTCAACCATAAACTCCATGTATTGTGTGAAAAGCCTCTCACTTTGACACATGAAGGCTGCCTACGATTAGCTGCCTGTGCAGAGACAGCAGGACGGGTTCTAACAGTCGGTATGGTTAGAAGGTTCCTGCCAAGTATCAATGTTTTAAGACAAGCATTCTGTAATGGCTTGATTGGCAAACTGGTCGGTATCCATATTGAGGATGGCGAACCATATGCTTGGCTCTCAGACACTGGGGATTTTTTCAAAAGAGAGCATGGTGGTGTGCTAGTTGATATGGGTGTTCACTATTTAGACTTAGCAGGCGAGTTTGCAGGCGAGTTGAAGCCTATAAGTTACTGGGATGACCGCTGTGGTGGTGTTGAGGCGAATGTAGTCTTCAAACTGCAATCGCAAGATGGTGTCCCCCTGTGTCTTGCGCTGTCTAGAACTAGAAAATTGAGAAATGCGCTGACTTTGAGGGGCACGAGCGGAGAGTTGGTAGTTGTGAAAGGAATAGATGACAGTTGCCAATGGCATTCATATGAATCAGGAGCAGTGATGAGGTTGTTACCAGTCAGACCGTTTTCCAGCGGAGACTGGCCACCCATTTTCGAATCTTGCTTTGTGCAGCAGTTGTATGAATTCCGAGAGTCTATCAGCCACGGGAACCCTCCACGTGTTAGTGCTCTCGATGCCGCCTCTACGATGTCATGCATCGAGTGGGCATATAGCCAGCCTAAGCTGGCTATATCTTGCACCGAAGTACAAGATGCTGCTGACACACCCATGTTGCCGCCTGGGCAAGTTATGGTAACGGGTGGTACGGGATTCATTGGTTCAAATCTGGTCCGCAGGCTTTGTGAAGCCGGATTTGATCGCGTCGTAGTGCCAGTACGTAATTATCAGACATGTGCCGAGGCCGCCCGCTTCCCAATTAATATGCCGCGACTTGACCTTTTGAATTATGAAGAAATCAAAGCTGCCCTCAAAGGGGCACGCTGGGTATTTCATCTAGCATATGGGAAAGACGGTCTAAATGCATCGCGTATCACGGTCGAGGGGACGCAATACGTCGTTGAGGCTGCTATCGCTGCAGGTTGTGAGTGCGTAGTTATTTTAAGCAGCGCCTATGTCTTTGGACATCCTGGTACAATAGTGGACGAGTCCTACCCCTATCGTCCAGTAGGCGGCGAATATGGTAAGAGCAAAGCTCGTATGGAGCAGTGGTGTCTTAAACGCAGTCGGTCCTCGGGCACTACGCGAATCGTAGTTCTGAATCCTACGTGTGTTTATGGTCCGGGTGGCAAGACCTACTCTATGATGCCTGCTAGCATGGCAAAAGAGGGAACTTTTTGCTGGGTTGACAGAGGCGAGGGGAGTGCCAATTATGTTTATATTGAGAATCTATTAGATGCACTGCTATTGGCAGCGACTTCTGAGCGAGCACATGGTGAGAGATTTATTATTAATGATGGTACGACAACTTGGCGTGAGTTCCTCAATCCCTTTCTCGGTGCATACGCAGATGGATTGGTCTCATATACGAAAGAACAGTTGCTCGATCTTCACCGACAATACAAGCATTTGACGCTGATGGACGCTGTACGTGTAATTGTGTCAGATCAGCGAGTGATCGATGCACTTAAAAATACATTTCTTCTCAAAGTTCCTTTGCAATTGTCCGCGAAGTACGCACCTAGTATGCTGCAAAAGGTCCGTGAATCTCGGTTTCATTTTGCCGGAAGTCCTATTTCAAATAGACATCCTCTCCCTGCCATCTGGTTGGCAGATTTGTTCGGTTATACACGTACTATATTCTCTACTGAAAAAGCGCATCGGCTGTTCGGTTGGCAGCCAAGCATCAACCTTACAAAAGGACAAGAGCTTACCATTGAATGGCTGCAGCATATAAATCTCATTTAAAACCAACTTTGTAACTGCTAGTATTAATAAGGATTGTCGTTTTAACTCACACGGAGACTACTGTGAGGTCTTTACGAAAATTTTTGCACAAGACAGGTACTCTTAACATCGCGCTTTCTTTGAAGAGAAAGTGGAGACCTGCCGAGGAGAGCTTCCGCCCTTGTACCCCTAATCTGCTCATCGCGGTAAGTGCAAGCCTGAAGTATTTGTATGAGTCGCAAATGCCTGTAGCTGGGGACTACTTGGAATTTGGTATCTTTCGTGGTTTTACACTATGGTATGTGCAAGCAATAGCCGATCTATATGGTTTCAAAGATATGCGTTTTTTTGGTTTTGATTCTTTTTTCGGTTTACCTACTATTACTGATAGTCGGGATGTCAGTGAGGAGTTTCATGAAGGTGATTATGAATGTACCCGAAGTAAGGTTGAAGGGTATTTAAGCCAATACAGGATTGATTGGTCTCGGACATATCTTGTTGAAGGTTTCTTTTCAAAAAGTCTGACTCCCCAGCTACGTCGAGATAAAAGAATGAGTGGGTTTCGGCTATGTGTAATTGATGCGGACCTATATCAATCTGCCAAGGAGGCCCTAGAATTTGTGGGTCCTCTCATCAAGGAGGGGAGCATCATTCTCTTTGATGATTGGAATTCATTTCACGCATCAGACAAGCGAGGTGAACGCGCTGCTTTCCATGAGTTCTTAAAATCAAATCCAATGTGGAAGGCTGAGCCATTTATTGAATTTGGTAATCACGGTGCTGGCTTCACCTTCCATTATCGTTGAGTAGCTTCGAGTATTGCGACTTGTGTTTGATCACTCTTGAGAATTACCAAGACTTAATTAGGCATAGCGATGGTACAAGTATCAGTCATCATACCATGCTTCAATGCCCAGGAATGGATTACTGAAACGCTGCAGAGTGTCATGGCCCAAGAATTATCAGATGTTGAGATTGTCGTTGTAGATGATGGCTCTAATGACAACAGTGCTGCGGTTATTCGACGTGAATTTGCTTCTGTCCGTTTGCTTCAGACGAGTAATCAGGGACCAAGCAGGGCTCGCAATCTTGGGACGCAAGTTTCTTCTGGCAATTTTGTTCAATACTTGGATGCAGATGATATCTTAGCCGAAGGCAAGCTGAAACAGCAAATTGAAGCCCTAGAACGAAATGCAGCGGATGTTGCTTATGGTGACTGGCAAGAATTAGTCCGTCAATCCGATGGTCGCTTTAAAAAAAGGCGCATCGTTGCTCGTCAAATTGAAAATCTTTCAGAAATTGCGTTGTTTACTGATTTTTGGTGTCCTCCTGCTGTGTATTTATTCCGTCGTAGCCTTGTAGAAAAGGTTCCAGGATGGAACGAGAACCTTCCCGTCATCCAGGACGCGCGGTTTGCACTTGATTGTGCATTATATGGGGGCCAATTTGTATATTGCCCGGGAATAATGGCCTACTACAGAGTACACTCATCTGGTTCTGTCTCGACGCGCGATTCCATCGGCTTTATGCAAGATTGTCTGCGGAATGCCACCGAAGTCGAGGAGTGGTGGGAAAGACATGGTTGTATAAACGAGAATCATCAACAAGCTTTGCTCCAAGTATATCAGTATATAGCAAGAGCGTCTTTCAGGAAAGACAAGCTTACTTTTGAAGCTGCCTATCAGGCTTTAGAGAGATTAAAGCCTGGATATGTCCCTGATCACCCTAAACACCTAGCTATCGCTTCAAGAATTTTAGGCTATAGGCGTGCAGAACACTTAGCTTCTTGGTATAGAAACACGAAAAAGCTTTTAAGTTTTTTACCTTTCCAAAAACAGGTTCAGTAATGAAAAATTCTAGCAAACAGCGTCTCCCCCTTTTGTTTGGTTTTCGTAGAGGTTCCATTCAGGAATTGCCAGAACGCCATAGATTCCTGAAATACGTTGCCCACTCTCTTTATATTCTTCCTGGGCTAAAATCGATATTACGTATTGCAATATCGTTTGTAATACAGCACTCATTCTTATCACTGAAGGACAAACAGCGTCTATATAATTTCTTTGCCGCTGATATCTCTCCAACCATTCCTGTCATATGTAGCGCTCAGATAGTGCGTGGGCAGTCAGTAAAACTCAACTTGGATTTGCAGGACGGGATCAGTAGAATGTGGTATTACTGGGGATACAATGGCTATGAAAGGAGCACGACGAAGCTTTTCCTTAAACTATTAGAATCGAGATCTTGTGTCTTTGATGTAGGTGCAAACATTGGCTATTATACTATTCTTGCTGCTTCTCTGCTCGATAGTCATGGCGAAGTGCATGGATTTGAGCCGGTGCCCCATGTTTTCTACCGGCTGTTGAATAATGCGCAATTGAATAGGCTCAAATGTTTACATTTGAACTCCATAGCATTGTCTGATAAAGATGGACAAGAGCCACTTTTCCTTCCCTCGAACTTGGCTTGGTCGAATGCCTCTTTAATCGAAGGCTTTACGGATCAGAAAGACTGCATAAGTGCGGAGACTATGCGGTTTGACACTTACTGTCTCAAAAATGCCATTCGCGTCGTAGATCTTATTAAAATTGATGTTGAGGGTGCTGAATTGAAGGTGTTCCATGGTATGGGAGCACTACTGGACATGTGGTTACCTGATATTATTTGTGAGGTGCTCGAGCCTTTTGAAAAGGATTTAGACGCTTTCTTTCTCCGCAAAGCATATCGAAAGTTTCTCATAACGGATAAAGGACTCGAGGAAGTAGATAGGCTTAGAGCGCATGCTCAGTATAGAGATTATTATTTGAGCTGTGCTCCAATCTCGATCGCATCAGGTTGAGTGCTGGCATGAAAGTCCTCCACGTCCCCTTTGGCTTCTATCCTGATCCCGTCGGCGGTACAGAGGTGTATGTGATGTCCTTGGCACAACACCTGCGAGACTGTGATGTGCGTGCCGTCATCGCTGCACCGGCGGAACAAGAGGCGGCGTATCTTCATGCAGGAGTGCCAGTGCGGCGCTTCGCCATGGCCAGGACCATACGCGATGTGCAGGAGCTATACGGGGCCGGCGATCCTATGGCGGCGCGGGCTTTCGGCCGCATCCTGCACGATGAGCGCCCGCACGTGGTGCATTTCCACTCTTTCACCCGTGGGGTCTCGGTGCGTCTCTTGCATGAGGCGAAGTGCCGTGGCATTCCGACCGTCTTCACCTATCATACGCCGACTGTCTCCTGCCAGCGCGGGACTTTGATGCGCTGGGGCACTACGGTATGTGATGGCCGACTTGATCGCGCCCTCTGCGTCTCTTGTACACTGCACGGTTTGGGTTTGAACACAATGAGTAGTAGGGCGTTAGGGAGTTTCCCTACGAGCATCGGTCGCCTCATAGGTGCTGCTGGACTCTCTGGCGGGCTCTGGACAGCGCTGCGGATGACCGAACTGATGCAGATGCGGCACGCAGCCTTCCGCGCTCTCATGGGCGAAGTCAATCATGTGATTGCTCTGTGCCAGTGGACCAAGGAGCTTTTGTTGCGCAACGGTGTCCCAGAAGCAAAGATCACTGTTTCGCACCATGGTCTTCCTCAGGCCTTGGCTGGCTGTGGTCAGGAGGAAGAGAGCTTGCCTCTCACCCAGGGGCCGCTGCGCATCGCTTATCTGGGGAGGTTAGATCCAACTAAAGGGCCAGATATACTTATTCGAGCCCTCCGCGTGCTGCCTGAGCTCTCTGTGGAGTTCCATATATATGGCATCGTCCAGAATGCCGCAGGAGCAACATATTTGCAGCAACTCAAGGCGCTGACTGCTGGCGACCCGCGCATTCGTTTTTTCCCTGCGGTGGCAAGCAACAGTATTGTCTCACTTCTTAGAGGTTATCATCTCCTCGCTGTACCCTCCCGATGGCTGGAAACTGGCCCATTAGTGATACTGGAGGCCTTCGCAGCTGGGATTCCAGTCATTGGTTCTTATCTCGGCGGCATCGCTGAATTGGTCGAGCATGGAGTCAACGGCCTTCTTGTGGAGCCAGATGCAATAGGAGGATGGTGTCAAGCTCTCCGACAGCTCACAGAAGATCGAGCGCTGCTCATGCGACTGCGGACCGGAATTCATCCGCCCCGGGGGATGGTGGAAGTGGCGGAAGAGATGGTGGCACTCTATCGCTCCATCTTGAAAGAAAAGGTTCCCACGCAGGAAGTTTGAGTAGATATTGCCTCCATCGATCGCTGGTTGACCGCCATGAGGAATGTCGGTACACGCACATGAGGGGCTCACATAACATTCCCATGTATCGCAAAATCCTTTACGTCCAATACACCAATCCTGCTGCCTATCCCTCCCTGGAGCACAGTTCTCGTATCCTGACCAAGACCAACTGGCATGTGTTGTTCTTGGGCACTGGTGCGCTAGGCGCTGATGCTCTTTGCTTTCCACCACACCCCAACATTACCGTGCGTCAATTGCCCTTTTGCCCAGCTGGCTGGCGCCAGAAGCTGCACTACGTGCAGTTTGCTCTGTGGGTGCTTGCATGGACACTGCGCTGGCGGCCACAGTGGGTGTATGCCTCTGACCATTTATCCTGCCCCATCGCAGTGTTACTGAGCTTGCTGCCCGGTATCAGGGTGATTTATCACGAGCATGACTCGCCTTGTGTGATATCTGAGGGCGCTTTCATGCGTCTCTGCGTGGTTGCACGGCGGTGGCTAGCCCAGCGCGCTGCAATGTGCATCTTGCCCAATCAGCGACGTACTGAACGCTTTGCTCAGGAGATGATTAAGAGGCCAAACGTCCTCTGTGTGTGGAATTGCCCGCTACATGAGGAAATCGGTCCGCCTCATCTGTCTCATAGCGGCGATGACCTGTGGGTCTTGTATCACGGCTCCATCGTGCCATCGCGACTCCCTCGCACGGTACTGCATGCGCTGACGAGATTGCCTGATACCGTGAAACTGCGCGTCATAGGCTACGAGACGGTAGGCCATAAGGGCTATATGCGGCAATTGCAAGACATGGCCTCTCATCTTGGGCTCAGCGACCGAGTACAGTTTTTAGGTGCCATACCCACCCGCAGTGAACTGCTTGCCTGGTGTCAGAAATGTGATGTCGGCCTTGCCTTCATGCCTAAGGATAGTGACGACCTGAATGAGCAAGCTATGACTGGTGCCTCTAACAAGCCATTCGATTACCTGGCTTGTGGCCTCGCGTTGCTCGTCGCTGACCTCCCGGACTGGCACGAAATATATGTGGAGTCCGGCTATGGCCTGGCTTGCGATCCAGAAAACTCAGAAAGCATCGCCGCTGCTCTATGCTGGTTCGTGGACCATCGTGCTGAGATGCGTAAAATGGGAGAACAGGGACGCCAGCGAATCGTGGCGGAATGGCATTATGAAGCGCAATTTGCGCCAGTATGGCAGCGTTTGCACGAGCCACTGCCATGAGTTTCTCTGCCTATAGGTGCAGATCTCTCGCCACAGTACTGTGCTGGCTCCCGTCAGGCATGCCCGGGAAGACTCGATTGGCCAGGTTTCTGCTGGGGCATTGCCTCAAGGCCCAGGATGTGCTGCTGCAGAACCGCTATGGCTGCACGTTTGTCGTTCCCAGTCTCTGTGAACCTATCGGCTTTCACCTCCTGGTGGATGGCGTATATGAGGCCGAGGCGGTGCAATTTGTGCTCAGTCAACTGCGGGCTGGGTCGGTGTTTGTCGATGTCGGAGCCAACATCGGTGTGTTTACACTGACGGCTGCCACAAAGATCGGCGCGACAGGCCGTGTGCTTGCTATAGAACCATCGCCACGCATTTTCCCCTACCTGCAGCGTAATGTGAGACTCAATGCGTTAACCAACGTACGCCTACGACAATGCGCCGCTTCCCATCGGACGGCACATACGGTCCCTTTTTGGGAGGCGCCTGTCGAGCACTTCGGTATGGGGGCGTTGGCCGCCCAGTTTCATGATCATCCGATTACCGTGTCAGCGCAGACGCTCGATGCTATGTTGAGTGAGGAGTCGATCGAGCGAGTGAGGCTGCTCAAGGTGGATGTGGAAGGCTTTGAAGCGGCAGTCTTTCAAGGGGCCGAGCAGCTATTGACCGGTAATGATGCACCGCTCATCTTGTTTGAATTCTGTGATTGGGCCGAGGCGCGTGTCCCTGGCAGTGCAGTAGGCAGTGCACAGCGGTTGCTCCTGGGGTGGGGCTATCGCATCTGGCGGTTGGCTGATTTCGTGTCTAACAGGCCGCCATTGGACAATCTGCTCACAGCTGGCTTTGAGACGCTGGTAGCGGTCAAGAACGAACCCGGGATGTATGGAGTACGCTAGGGCGACTCCGCCACTTTGAGGTTGTATGCTCGCTGTTATTGAAACGCATCCGATTCAGTATCATGCGCCTGTGTATCAGATGCTCGCGACACAGTTAAATATTCCAGTGACAGTGATCTATGGCTCGGACTTTAGTGTGATAGGCTATCAGGATCGGGAATTTGGTACGATCTTTGCCTGGGATACGGATCTGCTCTCGGGATACACGCCGCTCTTTCTCTCGCAGGTTGCACATGGTGGGGCACGCTCTGTTGAGGGAGTGTCTGCACGTGGCCTCGGCACAGCGTTGCAGAAAGTAGCGCCAAAGGCTGTGCTCGTGGTCGGCTATAGCCCCCGCTTCCATCAAATGGCGTTATATCAGGCATGGAAGGCAAAATACCCCATCTTGTTCCGCGGCGAAACAACTGACCATGCACGGCAGCGCGGTCCGTATAAGGCATGGGTTTGGGAGCATATACTACGCCGAATCTATCGTGCGTGCACCAGGCTGTTGTATGTCGGTCAGCGTTCTTATCACCATTTCAAGCGCCTAGGATGCTTAGATGAGCACTTGGTATTCTCACCGTACTGTGTAGACATCAGTCCATTTAAGCCTAATGAAGCTGCGCGTGCCCGTTTCCGTCCGGCCGTGCGCGAAAGCCTGGGAATCACGGAAACGCAAATGGTGCTTCTGTTTTCAGGCAAGCTGAGCCCGAGGAAGGGACCAGACCTGCTCTTGCAAGCTGTCAAGCACCTCCCTGCAGAAATCCGCAGACATATCGTGGTAATGTTTCTCGGTAGCGGGGAACTGCAAGAGACGTTGCAGGCATTGGTGCAAAGCTCTCCTCCAATGAGGGTTATTTTTTTAGGTTTTCAGAATCAGACGCTGCTCAGCCGCTACTACCATGCGGCGGATATGCTCGTATTACCGAGTCGGCATTCGGAGACCTGGGGACTGGTGGTCAATGAGGCACTGCATCACGGGTTACCGTGCGTCATTTCTGAAGGTGTAGGATGTGCACCAGATTTGATTGACCCTGGTATCACTGGGGATATCTTTGAGACTGGCTCAGCGCGGAGCCTGGCTTTGGCTGTCCAGCGTGCGCTGACGCTAACTGGTCGCCCAGAAATTCGAGAAAGCTGCCGCCAGAAGGTCAGTGGTTACACTGTGACGCAGGCTGCAGAAGGTATTGCCAGAGCCTATTGGGCTGTAGTGCAGTAGGTACATTGTGCAGCATATTGCCTATACACCACATGAGTTACTTGCCGGTGAGTCGATCTTGCTGGTTGGTAATCCTGGCGCTGTACACGTGGGTGCGCATCTGCATCAGGCTGCAGAGAGCTTGGGTCTACGCGTGAGGTTCGCTGATTCCACCAGAGCCTTTACAGGGCCTTCCTGGTGGGTGAAATTCAACTGGTGGCTACGTGGCCATCGACCATCACGGCTGCACGTGTTCAGCCAGGAGGTCGTGCACGCCTGCCGGGAATTGCGACCCGTGAGGTTGCTTGCAATAGGGCTAGCTCCTCTAGAAGCGTCAGCCCTGCAGGTGATAGGACAACTTGGAGTCCAACGGTTAAATTATTTGACCGACGATCCCTGGAACCCTGCACATCGTACTTCATGGTTTCTGGAAGCCTTGCCTTACTATGACCATATCTTTTCGCCTCGGCGTGCCAATCTGGAGGATCTGCGTAGGCTAGACTGTCCAGCGGTTTCGTATGTGCCATTTGCGTATGCCCCGGAGTTGCACTTTCCAGAGCCCTCAGCCACCACTAAGGAGCAGGCGCAATTCGATACGGACGTAGCCTTCGCTGGTGGCGCCGACTGTGATCGGGTCCCTTACATAGCAGCGCTGATCCGTGCGGGGTTCAAGGTGGCCTTGTATGGGGGTTATTGGGAGCGTTATCCGGAGACCAAAGCTCATGCTCGGGGTCATGCCAATCCCCAGACATTGCGCAAAGCTATTGGAGGGGCAAAAGTTGCCTTGTGCCTGGTGCGACGAGCCAATAGGGATGGGCACGCAATGCGGACTTTTGAGGTCCCCGCCATAGGGGCTTGCATGCTCATGGAGGATACTGAGGAGCACCGGGAGATTTTCGGTGAGACAGGCAAGGCTGTCGTCTATTGCTGTGATATAGACGACATGATCGGGAAACTCCGCTGGCTCTTGACCCATGAGGAGGAGCGGCGGCGCCTGGCGCAGACCGCCCATGATTTAATTGTCCAGGGGAAACACACGTATAGGGACCGCCTCATGACCATGCTTGACCTGATTGGTGCAGAGGTATGAAGCTCAAAATTGCTGTCGTTATCCATGGCCGCTTCCACGGCTTCGATTTGACCCGTGAGCTGTTGCGACAGGGGCATGATGTCACTCTGTTCACCAATTACCCCAAATGGGGTGTCGAGCGTTTTGACGTGCCAGGAGACTGTGTGCGTAGTTTTTGGGAGCATGGGGTACTCACCAGGGCGGCATGGAAACTGCATGAGAAAAACCTCTTCTGCTACCGTGAAGCGTGGTTTCACCCGATGTTCGGGCGCTGGGCTTGTACTGAGTTGGGTAAAGAGCACTGGGATATCGTACATTCCTGGAGCGGGGTGTCGGAGGAGATTGCACGAACCTTGGTCAAGAAATCCACACGTCATTTTGTTATGCGTGGCTCGGCCCATATTCGGACCCAGGCGAGATTGTTGGAGGAAGAAGAGGCTCGGACAGGCGTCATGCAAGACCGCCCTAGTCCGTGGATCATCGCTCGTGAGGAGCGAGAATATGAACTGGCTGATAACATTGTGGTGCTCTCGACGTTTGCGCACCGCACGTTTGTCGCTGAGGGCATAGCGTCTGAAAAGCTGCATCTCTTGCCCCTCGGGGCACGTCTTGATGCCTTTCGCCCAATGCCTGCCGTGGTAGAGGCACGCTGTCAGCGTATCCTCTCTGGTGAGCCGTTGCGGGTCCTGTATGTTGGAGCAATATCTTTTCAAAAGGGTTTGTGGGATTTGTCGGCAATTATCCGGAAGTTGGGTAGCGACGGCTTTGACTTTCGGTTCGTTGGCCCGCTAGCACCGGAAGCCTCGCACATTACCTCCACCTTACGTGATCGCGCCACATTTATCCCTAAAAGGCCTCAGGCGGAACTGCCTACCATATATGCCTGGGGAGATGTATTCCTTTTTCCAACCATCCAGGATGGATATGCCGTAGTGCTGGCTCAGGCGGCGGCCTCTGGTCTTCCCATCCTGACGACGACTAATTGCGGTGGGCCTGATTTGATTTGTGAAGGGGAGACGGGTTGGGTATTGCCAATTCGCAACCCCGAGGCTTTTATTCAACGGTTGCAATGGTGTGCGGCACACCGAGCCGAATTAGCAGCCATGGCATGCCGTATTCCTGCCGCCTTTCAACCTCGTGATTGGGCCGATGTGGCGGCAGATTTTGAGAGGATTTGTATAGCAAGTCTGCAGCAGAGAGGTTAGAGAAGGAAGAGAAGGTGAGGTAGGGTGGAAACGAGCGATTCTCAACTTGGCCTGTGGCTTGTCGTCTGGATGGCCGCAGCAGCTGTTGTTGTGTATATCCAATGGAAGAAAGAGGTTGCAGGGACTGGCCTGTTCCTGGCGTATCTCCTAAACTTCTGGCTTATTCACTGGCCCGGGGCCGCTATTTATCTGCTACCATGGTACTCGAACCGCGACCTGAGTGTCGTCGAGGCTGGCTTCCAGCAGACCACCTACGCTGTGATCGCCTTCGCGGTCGGGAGCATTGTCCTTGCCCCCTTCTGCAGGCGTGTGTTTTGGTTTGCCAAACCAGGAGCCATCTTGCATAAGCCTAATCTGCGACTGGCACAGATGTATATCGTGGTTGGTCTGGTGTGCTATGCTGTTCTGGAACCGCTTCTCGGCAGACTCCCTACGATCACCGCCCTGGTCTCCACCGGCTGGACCTTGATTGTCGTCGGGCTCGCCTTGAGCTGTTGGCAAGCCTGGCAACAGCAGCGGCATCGAGTGTTTCTGGCCTGGTTAGGTGCTGGTCTCAGTCTTCCCCTATTCACATTGATCAACCAGGGTTTCGTCGCCTCCGGAGTGACAGCCACATTAGCATTCCTGGCGTTTGTTGCGACCATATATCGCTCTCATTGGTGGAAGCTGCTCCTTGTCGGGCTTTTAACTGGCTATCTGGGGTTGTCCTTTTATGTCTCTTATATGCGGGATCGGCAGGCCTTGCGGGATGTTATTTGGGGCGGGCAAACGCTCGGTGCCCGTCTGGATCGGCTGGCTGTGACTATGGGGAATTTCGAATGGTTTGATCCCTATGACGTACGCCATCTGTCCCGGATCGACGACAGGATGAACCAGAATCACCTTGTGGGATCTGCAGTGCATTTCCTGAACTCTGGAGCGCAAGATTTCGCTTACGGAGATACCCTATGGAACGCCCTCCAGGCTTTGGTACCGAGGGTACTCTGGCCGGATAAGCCAATTGTCGCCGGCAGTGGGAATCTAGTGGCTACGTATACTGGCCTTGTCTTCGAGAAATGGACGAGTGTAGGCATTGGTCATGTGATGGAGTTTTACATCAATTTTGGAGCCTTAGGCGTGGTTATAGGATTTTTGGCCATAGGAACGATCATCACGATTGCGGATTGGTCTGCCTGGGAACTCCTTCAACAAGGGGATTGGGAGAGATTTACCTTCTGGTATCTGCCTAGTCTCAGCCTGCTGAACGTCAACGGATCGCTTGTCGAGGTGACGGCAAGCGCAGCGTCTGCGGTAATCATAGCCCTCCTCATGGACCGCTATTGGATACGCCGGGCTCAAGGGAGAAAGCCTCAGCCGCTTCCTGAGCAACTTGCTCTGCCGTCTTCCCCTATACTGGGGCACTCGCCTCGCCGATAGGCCTTGGGAGGGTAGGGTGCATAAAGGGAGGGCTAGGGATGAGTTACTGGGTCTGTTTCCAGCTTTTGAGATTCTAGGTGGGGTGCAAACGAGTGGCCGAGTGGCCTGGGAGGGCCTGATTGAAACCTTCAATCATAGTAATGTGCGGCGTGCCCATCTCTTCTGTTATGGTCATGACGGGGAGCAGGAGAACAGTGGTGGACACACGATATATGCTGCCTCGAAATACCGGGCTGTCATGGCAGCACTCCGAGTCCGATGGCCTGTGCAGGTTGTTTTAGTTTGGCATCTCGCGCTTCTGAAACTCTTACCTTTTTTCCGTGTCGCAGATGCCAGAGTGGCTTTGTTCCTCCATGGTATCGAGGCATGGAGACGGCAGCCTTGGCCGGCTAGGGCTCTCCTACGCCGGGTGGACCTGTTCCTCAGCAATAGTGATTACACGTGGCAGCGCTTCACGCATGCGCATCCACGGTATGCACATGCCGCACATCAGACAACTCATCTAGGGGTTGCAACCCCCTTGACTGGAGATGTGCCCACCCCTGGTACTCCCCCAGTCGCTTTTATGCTTAGCCGGCTGCTCAGGAGTGAAAATTATAAAGGACACCGAGAAATGATCCAAGCCTGGCCCTTGGTGTTGCAGCGGCTCCCTGATGCCGAGTTGTGGATCGCTGGCGACGGTGACTTGCGCGAGCAGTTACAGGATTTAGTTGTGCAGCGAGGGCTTGGAGGCAAGGTGCGCTTTTGGGGGCGAATCTCAGAAGCAAAAAAGCAGGAGCTGCTAGTGCATGCTCGCTGCCTCGCTCTTCCTAGTCGAGGTGAGGGTTTCGGGTTGGTTTATCTTGAGGCAATGCGGCTAGGAAGGCCCTGCCTCGTCAGTACCATGGATGCTGGTCACGAGGTGGTGAACCCATCGGAGGCGGGGCTTGCCGTTGACCCACAGCGGAGGGAGGAGTTGGCTGAAGCTGTCTGCCGTCTCCTGAGCGACGGGCCTGCATGGGTAACATGGTCCCGCCAGGCCAGGGAGCGGTACACAGCCTATTTCACTGCCAGGCACTTCCAGGACCGTCTCCTATCTGCCATGAGCCCTTTATTGTAATGTGCGGCATAGCGGGCATTCTCGTATCGCCAAAGGCTTTTGAGCGTGGCCTGCTGCCGGCCGAGGGCAGCAGACTTGCGCTATATAAGGCCTTAGAACGCATGGTGCAGGGCCTGCAACACCGGGGACCTGATGGGCATGGAATCGAGACAGTCGACCGCGGCAACCCGACGGCCGTTGCCTTCGGCCATACCCGGCTGGCCATTTTAGATCTCTCTCTGGCGGGGCGGCAGCCCATGTTCGATTCTGCCACGGGATACTCGATTACATATAATGGGGAGATCTACAACTACCGCGAGTTGCGTGATGAGTTAGATGTGGAGTATGGAGGAGGGGCAGAATGGAGGTCTCAGACAGATACAGAGGTCATCCTCACCGGGTATGCTCGGTGGGGGCGGGACTGTCTGGAGCGTCTGCGCGGGATGTTCGCGTTTGCCATCTGGGATGTCTCCCGACAGGTGTTGTTCCTAGCTCGCGACCGGCTGGGGATCAAACCGCTGTACTATTACGTCGGCGACGGGTTCTTCGTGTTTGCCTCAGAAGTGCGGGCGGTCCTCGCCAGTGGACTGGTTCCTCGACGGCTGGACTCTGTGGCTCTCTGGGAGTACCTGGCGTATCAGGCCGTGCCTGCCCCACGGACCCTCATTCAGGGCATTCGTGCTCTGCCACCCGGTTCCTGGTTGACGGTGGACACTGAAGGGAAAATATGTGAAGGTCGCTATTGGGACCTTCTGGAGCACGCCTCGCCTGACGCACGGAGCGCGTCAGAGGCCAAGAGCCGTCAGCGCGTCGGAGAGCTGCTGCGGGAGGCAGTCGCCCTGCACCTAGTGAGTGATGTCCCGCTCGGGGCATTTCTGTCGGGGGGCATTGACTCCAGTGCCATCGTAGCATTGATGCGTGAGATGGGGCAGATCCCGCAAACATTTTCTGTGATCTTTACTGAGGGTCGCTATAACGAAGCGCAATACGCCCGGCGCGTGGCTACCCGCTTCTCCACAGACCACACGGAGGTTCTCCTCACAGAGCAGGAACTGCTCGACCAACTTCCCGAAGCGCTCACGGCTCTGGACCAGCCCACCGGCGACGGTGTGAACACGTATGTCGTATCACGGGCTGTGCGCGCAAGCGGAGTCACAGTAGCCCTGTCAGGCTTGGGGGGAGATGAATTTTTTGGGGGGTATCCTTCCTTTACCCGCTTGGGGCGTGCATCACGGTTCCTCCGCCTGTGGGGGTACACCCCGACAAGCCTACGTACACTTGCTGCTAGGACCGTGGAGGCTTTGGGTGGCATGTCGGTAGCCACCGCCAAGGTAGCGGCGCTGGTGGAAAGTGATGGTACCCTCCCCAGGCTTTTCCCTTTACTACGGCAGGTTCTTTCGACTCCCCAACGGCGTGTCCTCTTGACAGAACCATGGCTGCAACGCTTGGGAGAAGTCCCTGATCCTTACGTCCGGCTGTTGCAGGAGGCCTATGCTGGTGCCCCTTGGGCAGCACTGCTCAGTCAAGTCTCATACGCTGAGGGGCGCACGTACATGCACGACGTCCTCCTGCGCGACACTGACCAGATGAGTATGGCGCATGCGCTGGAGGTGCGAGTACCACTGCTTGACCACAAACTGGTAGAGTACCTGATAGGGTTGCCAGATGCCTACAAGCGTTCTAACGGCACCCCGAAGCGCCTCCTGGTCGAGAGTCTGGATGGCTTGCTCCCCAACGAAGTCGTCCATCGTCCTAAGCAGGGCTTCACCTTACCTTTCGAAGTGTGGATGCGAGGCGCACTGCGGCAGTTTTGTGAGACGCGCCTGAGCCCTGAACGGCTTGGGTCTCGGGGTATCTTTCGGTCCGCTCAGGTACAGGCTCTCTGGGACGCCTTTCTGGCTGGCCGTCGTGAGGTCTCTTGGTCACGCCTGTGGATCCTGGTCGTGTTAGAGGAGTGGCTGACGCGCAATGATGTGAGCGCATGAGCCACTCAGGTAGGTTGAGCGAAGGGTTCTGTGCAAAGGAGTACAAGTGTGCGCAAGCTGCTGCTTGGAACCATCTCCATCCTCATCGGTGTGGTTCTTGGCCTGGGCCTGATCGAGGCATCCGTGCGCTTCCTGAAAAGGGATATCGCTTTTCAACCAGACCCTGAGTTGATCCGATCCCTGCGTCCTAACGTCGTGCGCAAGATCTATGGCTATGAAACACAAGAGAACTTGAATGGGCTCTCGAACACGATCCCTCCCAGGCCAGTTTTCCTAGGCATGGATTACACGAATAACGTTGGCCTACGCATGCGAGCAGATGTAGGACCTAAAGCTGATAATGAGCGCAGAATCTTGTTAATGGGTGACTCCTATGCTGAAGCTGAGGGAGTCCAAGACGAGCAACGTTTTTATAGTCTAGTGAACGATCATCTGAGAGACCTCCCGTCAGGAAATTCCAGGTGGAGAATACTTAATGCAGCAATACAGAATGGCACACCTTCACAATATATTCTTCAGCTTCGTAAGTATCTTGACCGTTTTCAGCCTGACATTGTGCTCGTAAGTTTGGCCCCCAATGACGTAAATGACGATTACGGGTTCGAGCAATATCACGGTTATATATTTGACAAAGATGTTTTTCCGTTGGCGCCAAAAACGCCCTTCAGGCTTTGGTTGCTTCAGAAAATGTGGTCTTTAAGATATTTTGAGGTTGTCTTAAATAGGGTATCTCCGCAATGGCATACTTATTTTTTTCCACCAGCCTCACCAGAGGTATTTGTCCCGGATTGGAAGAGTATGCTATGTTCAAACGATGAAAAAACACGTAATCTATTCAAGCAAAAAACAGGTAGATATTTAACTCATTTAAGGCAAATGACAGAGGAGCATAATGCGAAATTTGGAGTTTTTCTGATTCACTACATGTGGGTATTTGACAATGAGCCATTTTATGAGCCTCAATATCCTGGGCTTAAGACAGAGATGGAAAAGTGGAAATGTAATGACATTAATGCAAATTTGTATAACAATTTTATAGAAGGTTTTTTAAAGCAAAATCATATTGAATTTTCGAACTCGTATTATGCTTTGAAAAAATCGAAAGAGTCAGATCCTAAGTGTAAATTATGGTATTTTTACGATTATCATTTTTCTCCAGCCGGCCACCAAGTTGTTGCACAAGAAATGCTCACATTTTTGAAAAGTCTAATTGGAGTACAAAGCTCTGATTAGTGTCTTGTGGGTTGTGAAATAACCGAGATTGTACCGAAAAAATTATCTTATAAACACGGTATAGGTGTGGTCTCACACATTCACACCTGAGGGGCTTACCGTGCATGTCCTGCATGTCATCCCTTCTGTAGCGCCGCGGTACGGAGGACCGAGCCAGGCGATTTTTGCGATGTGCCGCGCGCTGCAAGAACTCGGGGTCGAGCCGCTTATCGCTACCACCGACGCCGATGGCGATGGACGTCTACCTGTAGCGTTGGGCAGGTTGCTCTCGTATAACGAGGTGCCATCAGTCTTCTTCTGTCGTCAATGGAGCGAAGCCTTCAAGTATTCTCATCCCCTGGCTCGCTGGGTACATAGGCATATAAAGGCATACGATGTAGTGCACATCCACGCGGTTTTCTCTCATGCCTGTCTGGCAGCGGCTAAAGCCTGTAACCGATATGGTGTACCATATGTGGTCCGCCCCCTAGGCACATTGGACCCTTGGAGCTTGCGTCAAAAGCACCTCCGCAAGCGCCTCCTATGGCACGTTGGGGGCAGGGCCATGCTGCAGAAGGCTGCCGCCGTACACTACACTACCATAGAAGAGCAGCGATTGGCGGAAGAGTCTCTGGGGCTTAAGCGCGGAGTCGCCATCCCCCTGGGGGTCGATGCAAAGCTGCTGGAAACTCCACCAGGTGCTGGGAGCTTCCGGTGCCGCTACCCCTCTCTGGGACGTGATCCCTATATCCTCGTGCTCTGTCGGCTCCATCCCAAGAAGGGATTGGAGTTGTTCCTGGAAGTATTCTTAGAAATAACTCGGAGAGAAGAGTTCCGGCCATGGCGGCTCGTCGTAGCAGGGACGGGAGAGGTTGGATACGTGGCTAGCCTCAAGCGCCTAGTACAAGTAAAAGGAGGTGCAGACCGTGTGCTCTTCCCAGGTTGGTTGGCGGGAGACGAGAAGGTTTCGGCTCTGCGCGAGGGAGCTCTTCTGGCTCTACCTTCTCATCAAGAGAATTTCGGTCTATCCCTCGTGGAGGCAATGGCCTGCGGGATGCCTGTCCTGCTCAGTCCCCAGGTCAATCTAGCTGAGGAGATCCAGGCCGTCGAGGCTGGCTGGGTTGTGCCTCTGGAACGGCGGGCTCTTTTGGAGGTACTGGCGAAGGCGCTCCGGGAGGATCACGAGCGTGTACAGCGTGGTCAGGCTGGCCGTGAACTTGTACGGCGTCGGTTCTTGTGGTCTGCCGTGGCTGTCGAACTAGCTACGCTCTACGGTGCAATTATGCAAAAGCGCTTAAAGTCCTGAGAATATCATCTCAGAACTTCGCGACGGACGGTCTTTTCTTGCCCGTTCTCCCATATTACGGTTGGATCAAAGATTTGCTCATTTTCTTCTCACAATGGTCAATGCATCAGCGTCTTCAGTCGGGGGCTTTTGTGTTGAGGGGATCCATGGTATTGGGCGATACTGGCCGGTCTGGAAATCGATGTTTGTCATAGCGCGGAAACGTGCCTAAAGCCATGGAACTGTTCACCAAACCTGTCTCACTTACAGTCGTGGTGCTTACCTATAATGAGGCACGGAATCTGGCTGCCTGCCTTAAGAGTGTAGTCGGCTGGGCGGGAGAGATCTTTGTCGTGGACTCGGGAAGCACCGACCGCACTGTCGCAATTGCCGAGCGGTATGGCGCCAGAGTTGTGAGGCACCCTTTCGAGAGCCATGCTAAGCAGTGGAACTGGGCATTCCACAACCTGCCATTCTCATACGACTGGGTTTTATGCCTAGATGCCGACCATCGGGTGATGCCGGAACTCAAGGTCGAAATCTGCGGGATTTTCGGTGTAAAGCGCGAGGGTGCAAGTGATCATGGATTGAGCACTGAAGAGCAGGAGAAACTGAAGGGAATAGCTGGGTTCTATATCAAGCGGCGGCAGGTCTTCAGAGGGAAATGGATCAGGCACGGAGGCTACTTTCCAGCACAGTGGGATCCGAAGCTTGGAATTCACGTGACTTGAAGTCGCGGC
>JADMIO011460611.1_pt1 | contig 59625 bp, 30 predicted proteins | sample 8958161 | NCBI WGS metagenome assembly JADMIO01 (sample SAMN16585339, study PRJNA669376) | soil metagenome | isolation source: Crop rotation soil | place: USA: Cullars Rotation, Alabama | collected 2011 | reverse complement strand
CGCGACAACTTGTCCACGTGGAATTCTAAGCTTAGGATCCCAATGTGCTGGAAAGGCCGATGGCCAGGTAGGTCAGCCGGATCCGCCCGTCGAAGAAGAGCTCGATCTGGAAACTGTTGGTCGAATCGTAGAACAGCTCCCGCACGTTGATGTAGGAGATTGCCACGCGATCCGCCAATTGTTTCCATGAAATCCCGCCGCTTATGCCCGGGTATATTCCGGCAAACAACCCCGCAATTCGCCTGTGCTGAAAATGGGAGGAGAACGACTCGAAGTAGCTCGTATCTCCAGTGTCCAGCGTCACATAGCCGCTGCTTCCGACAAAAAGCACGTTGGTGCTTTGCCCGTACAACGAGATGCTGGCCGTCGTTGTGAGTTGAGTGAAACTCCCAAACGACAGATTCAGCGGCGTGCCGCCCGTGGGATCCGTCGGAAAATTCAACGCCGGCTGGCGGCAGACAGCGTAAAAACTGGCCGAACCGTCCGGCGTGAAGGTGAAGGACTGAAAATCAAGATCGTTATCGCCGTCCTCGAACAATTCGGTGAGCGAATCGCCAAACCCCACCGACAATGTCACCTGGCGGGTTTGAACGGCGCGCGTGATGACGTTGGAAATAATTACGGTGTCGACATAGATCCCCGCCGGAAGATTGAGCGCGGCGTTTTCCAACGAAAGCGTGAGCGCCATGGTGGGTCCGCCGGAGGTTATCACGCCGGAGACCGGCATCGCTCGCAGCCACCCCTCGGCACGGGAGGCAGTCCAGACAACCGTGTTGGTATTGGCGTTGCTCAGGGTGTAATTCTGCGACGATGGAACAAACGCTCCGCCCACTGGCCCTCGAGGACGCCAGTCGACTATCGGTAGGATCATGAGATCATCCGGCAAGTCGAACGACTCGCGGATGCCGGCGGTCGTGGTGGACGGCGGGCTGGTGGCGCTAAACCCCAGACCACGTTTGGCGAATGCCGCCCAGAGCTCCCGCTGGTTCGCTCCGTCATTGGCCACACGATCAGCCAACAGAATGGCGTCGCGGGCCTGGAGAAAATTCGGATTCGCAGGCGAGAAGTTCATCCCGTCAGTGACCAATTGCAGGATGAGTGGATTGCCAGTCGCGAAGCCGTGTTTCTTGATGAGATTCGCGCGCGCCTCCCAGAGCGTCACGCACCAAAGTTCGCCCTGCGCATGAGCTTCGTTGGCAAACGAAGCCGAGAAGGGATAAATGGGGCTCAACGGCACACCCGTGTGCGGCAACGCCTGGCTGGGATCGATATCCTTGAACGTCAGCGGATTTTTCGCCAAGTCCGTGCAATAGGGGTATCGCCGAATGCCGAAGTAATAATTCTCGAGCAGCCCATCCAACCGGTAACTCGCGTAGCCGCCGGCCGCATAAACCCCATCCACGTCGTCCGCCGGTTCGCTCAACAGAGCGAGGGCGTAAAAGTCCGACCACCCCTCGCCCATGCCCGTGCTCTGCAGCGCGCTCAGACCCACTCCCCCGCCAACACGCCGATTGCTCAGCCCGTGGGTGTATTCATGCAGCACGACTTCGGCGTCAAAATCGGAGTCGCGATCGGGCGACGGGCCTGTGAAAACAAGCATCTGCATCCTCGGCGGGAAACCGTCCGGGGGCGTGTCCATGTTGGCGTTGTCAAACTCCGAACCATCCTGGGCGTCCGCCTGCACCGGATCCTCCCCGGCGCCGCCGCGGCCAAAGTTGTCCGCCTGAAAGTTCCCAGCCGCTTCCGTGAACCCAAGCTCGTACAGCTGGTCGTGCATCCAATTGCACCAGTAAAAAAGCTGGACCACCGCCGCCGAGGAATAGGTCTGCGGCGCTTGATTCAGGTCGATCGGAAAATCGAAAACGCGCATCGGCGCGCCCTGGGGCCGGGGAAGATCCGGTTCGTCATCGGCATCCGCGTCCAGATGCGCGTCCACGTTGTTGCCGCGGGTCTCGTTGTCGCCATCGCGGATCCAGCCCAACGGCGAGGCATTGGTGCTCACCGCATTGGTAACGACCAGCACACGAGGAACCACCGCCGGTTGCTGGGTCGAACGAGCCGCGTGCCCAGGCGAAAAGGGTGAGGGACTGTCACGGACCCACACCCGATAACTTGCAGGCGTGCTGTAGGCCGTTAACGAGCGGCGCAGCCATGTCTCACCCGTCTCCGCGTCGATGAGCACGCAAAACAATTCCGGATGAACGCGGCCTTTCAGGAGGATCTCCCAGCAAAGTTGCAGCCGGTCGAAATCCAAGGGCAACCACACCAGCCGGGCATGGATTTGGCCCGGCAGTCCGTTGGCGGCCAACCGCTGGCGCCTGTCGGCACCCTCCGGCGCGGCCTGGCTCCGCACTTCCGTCTCTGGCAGCTTCTCCTCGATGGCGCCCGCCGCGCGAACGATCGCCCGTCCCGCCGGGATGGGTGGCGCGCCCACCAGCACGGCCCGATGCGCCGCTTCCACAGCGCCCCTCGCATCCGGCACAAACCGGCTGCTGAGCGAAATGATTTCCGCGTTCCGCGTCTCATGCGAAACCAGCAGGCCCTCGAACACCCGAATGTCATTCACCTGCTGTTGCCAGACGAACGTTTTGGTTCCGGTACGTGCAGTGACGAATTCGCGCTGGAGCTTGGAGCTCGCCAGCAGCTCCGCCCCGTGGCCAAAAAGAGCCCGGTGCTCATTCAGAAATGCCTTGGTGGACCGGTACGGATCGTTCACCGCCAGATCCGCGTACGCCCCAGCCGGGACGGCCCCTCCAACGCCGCCGCGGCCCGTGAGGTAACCATGCTCAGCCCGGATGTATGAAGCCACGCCCGTGACACCATCCAAATCCACTCGGACATCGGGAACTCGGGCTCGCAATTCGGTAATGGCCCTCGATGTCTCCTGCCGGATGGGCGTCCGCTCCGATCTTCGATCCAGGTTTTCCAAGCGCACGGCGTCCGGACGCCGCTGTGCCGAGACAGGGTGGAGAACCGCCATTCCGAAAAGAACGGACAGCGCGAATCGAAGGGATATTATCATGATCCTCCGTGGTAATTGGCAACTGCACGACGAGTTGTGAAGCGGGCTCAGGAAGTTTGGTCCCATCACCACTGGTTGGAAGTTGCCCCACTTTAAATCATGCATCCGAGAAAACAAGCCCCGAGTGACGGCCCCGGTCCCTCGGTGCCTCAATAGCCCCCTGTAACCGTATAACCCGCCCCGCGCAAATCCTCCGCCAGATCGATTTCCATTTGCGTTGCAGCATCGAACGGCATCGGATTCAGGTGCGCGTAAAGCTCCGGTAACAGGCGGATACCGTATCGTTGCACCACGAAGGCGTCCTTGATGCCCTGCTTATGATTGGCAAAACGCTCCTCAGGCGTCAGCCCTGTCATGCCGACATAAACGCACGGTTTTCCGGGCATGCGATCCGGGTTTGCGGCCCGCACCTTGCGCAGTTGGCCGGCGGCGCGATCCAGCAACACCACGTACACACTGTGGTGATGCTGCGCCGTTCCCTGCGCCCGGTGCTTTCTGAGCGTACGCCGCTTCATCCAGCTGCCGCCGGCTCCCCAAACGGTGGATACTTTTCAAACTTTGGCGATTCGGAATTCATCTGGGCCCACGGGTGCGCGTCGGCAGTCCACACATCCATCTGCGGGTTAAACCAACTCGGATCATCCAGGCTCCCGGTTCGGATCACAACGATGTGAGGAGCAGCGTCGGGCTTGCCCTGAACCGGTGAGCCGCAGTCCGCGCAAAAACCCCTGCGCGTGTTGCCGCCCATCTCACTGGGCGAGGCATGGAACCGCAGGGAGCCCTTCAAAAACTTGAAAGCCTCCGCCGGCACCACAACAAAGGACGAAAACGGACCGCCGCTGGATTGCTGGCAATCCCGGCAGTGGCAATGGATCATCATCAGGGGTTCCGAGGCGCATTCGTAGCGAACGGCGCCGCAAGCGCAGCCCCCTGTGAACGGTATGGCTATTTTGCTCATATGATTTCTGTGGAATTGAATCAGTTCGCTCTTTCACTTCTTCTCCACAAAGGCCGCCAAACTGTCCACGGCCCTGCTCCAACCCCTCCCGTGATTGTCCCGGCTTTCCACGGTGGCGAATCGAGTGTGTGTCATCACAAACTCCGTGCCTTTGCTGCGCTTCAGAAATTCCACCGTGATCAACGTTGTGTTCCCTTCCACCTCGCCAAACTCCGTCCCGCTGCCGTCCTTCTCCCAATCCCACGTATACACCAGCCGCTCGGGCGCCTTCACCTCGCGGAACTCCCCTTGTGCGGTAAAAAATTCCCCGTCCGGGTTTTTCATCTGGATGCGAAACTTGCCGCCCACCCGCAAATCCATTTTCACCAGCGGCACCACCATTCCCGGTTCCGGACGCATCCATTGTTGGATATGTTCCGGGGCCGTCCATGCCTCGAAGACGCGCTGGGGCGTTGCGTTCAAGACGCGCTTGAGAACCAACGTGGCATCTTCCGGTTTCTGCACTTCGTTATTTGTCGTTGTCATGTTTCGTTTCCTGTTTTTGTAGTTTATCCAAATATTTTTCCAACAGATCCAGGTTCCCCTCCCAAAATTTCCGATACCGATCGATCCACGCCTGCGCCTCCTGCATGGGTTTGGCCTCCAGCGCCAGGGAATGCACCCGCCCATGGCGTCGGCGCTTCACCAGCCCGGCCTTCTCCAGGACGATCAAATGTTTCGAGACGGCCGCCAGCGACATCGCATGCGGCCGCGCGAGATCGGTCACACACCCGTCGCCCTTGGCCAACTGCGCCAGGATCCGGCGCCGGGTCGGATCCGCCAGCGCCCCGAACGTCCGGTCCAACACCCGTGATCCATGTTCAACCATATGGTTGAATATAGAGGGAAAGGAATCGCATGCAACCAAAAAAGTTTGTTCTTTGGGAATTAGGGGGAACTACCGTACTCAGCGACACTCCGGGCCGCCGCGAACTCCGGCAGGGCTTGGAGTGCGCCAGTCCCCTGGCGCTTTGCCAACCGCTCGAGATGTCTTGCATGCAAAATTTTGCTCTCAGACTCCGTACCTCTCGGGAGAAAAGCCGTAGAGGAATACTGAACGACGAGAAAGCGCTTTTGTGAGCTTTTCGAGTCGATTCTTCCCGCTCGATCAGGCTAGCCTGTTTTTGAATAAGCGAAATCACGATGCCCCGAAGGAACGGAGCCGAAGAAGACACCGTTTGCATGAATCGGCTCTAAGAAGAAGTGTATTCCGAACTGAGTGAAACAATCATCGATTGTCGGAGTTGAGACCTAATGCTCACCTACGCGGAGCCCATCAGGCACTTGAGTGAGAAAACGCGGTGCCGCAAATGGCTGCCGAGTGACTGGCGCCAATTCCCAATAATTCAAAAAAGAACGTTTTCCAGGAAACCAGAGAGAATGGCGGAGCGTTGACCCTCGCGACGGACAACCACCACCAGTTCCCGGCTGAAACGCGGCTCAGTGCGGACACGTACCACCGGGCGAGTCTGAGGGTGCAGCGCCAATACGCGATGCGGGACCAGGCTGATGCCCAATCCGAGGGAAACGAGGTTTACGATGAAGTCGAAGTTATCCGCCTCGATGGCGGGCTCACAGCGCAGGCCAGCCTCATGCAGCCAGCCATGCAGTCGCTTGCCTGTGTTCGATTGCCGGGTGATCAGGAGCCATCGCGACCGTTTGAAAAACTCGCACAATCGCACAACCGGCAAGGGCTGAGGCACCTTTACGGGCGTTCGAGGCGGCAAAATAAGTACAAACTCGTCGTTAAACGAGTGCGCCGATTCCAAAGAACGGGGCAAGCGTGGCGGCGGCGACACGATGCCCGCGTCCAATTCACCGCTCTCCACCGCCGCTAGAATAAAATCACTGCGCTCGTGCGAGACCTGAAGCTGCACCTTGGGCAACTTTCGTTGAAACGCACGGAAGAATCCAGGCAGGTAAGCCAGGCCGATGGAGCGAGACACGCCGACACGCAGCGCTTTGGGTAGCAACGCAGATTTGCCGCGCAGAGCCAGCAGTGCGTTGTCCACCTCCGCAAGAATCGCCCCCGACCGCGCGTGCAATGCCGCACCTTCCAAAGTGAGGCGCACGTGGCGCGTGGAGCGTTCAAAAAGTTTCAGGCCAAGTTTTTCCTCCATCCCTTGTATCTGCCGGGTAATGGCGCTTTGAGTCAGTCCGGCTTCCTGGCCCGCGCGTGTGAAGTTGCGATGCTCGGCGACGAGATGAAACAGCTTCAGCTCGTAGAGATCAAACGGTCCAGTGGCGAGGAATTCATTCACAGCGCGCATCACTGTAATCGGCCCAATGAATTTCCCGCAATCGTCCTTGCACGCCACCGTTTCATCACGGCGCCGGAAATCGATCCGGCCCGCAAAACCAAAAACATATGGCAAATCCAAATGAAAAGAATCCCGGCAATGCCCCTGGCCCCTTCTATGTGGACAGCACCTGCATCGACTGCGACATGTGCCGTGAAATCGCCCCAGCCACATTCCGGCGAAACGACGACCTCGGAATGAGCATCGCCCATCGGCAACCCGTCACACCTGAGGAATGGAAACAGGCCTGCGAAGCGCTTCAGAATTGCCCCACCGGAACCATTGGAGATGATGGTGCCGACACGTAAGCCGCTGCCACCTCTCTCCATGATTCTGCCAGAGATTATTCTGCCTCTCGTCGGGAAATCCCTGCTACCAAAGCAAGGGAGACAAAATCGTGTTTGGCAGAATCATGGAAGAGACTGTAGAGAGGGCCCTGGAACTTCACTCCTCACAAACAACGAATCCGCGTCAACCATGTCCAAAGCACTGATGAACGACACGACCTCGCTCGCCGCCGAACTGCGTCGCCTCCTGTTTCCCTGGAGCTTCGCCCTGCTGCTCCCCATCCCCCTGCTCATGGCGGGCGGCGAACACGTTAACTCCGACATCGCCGCGCTTTACCTGGCGCTCGGCGCAGCGTGGTTGGCCACCGAAGCATTCCATCCGTCCCAACCGCCCGCGACGCTGGCGCAATGGCGCAGTCGCATGGGAGCGCTGGTGATTTATCTGGCCATAAACGCGCTTGTCTTCTCGCTGTTCGGTTCGTTCGCCGGCGTGAACTCGAACATCCCCCTGCCCTTGCTGGCCGCGCTCGGCCTCGCGCCGTCGCTCGGGCTCGTCCCCTGGCTCACCCTGCGTCTCCGTCAACCTTATGCCGCCATTGTCCTGGGCGCGCTCGCCGTGGCCACCATCAAGCTCGCCGCATGCGTGGTCGCGCGCGTCGTTTACGGCCCCGACTACATCGCCCAAGGCTACGCCTCCGCCGACTGGCATACGGCCAAGCTGATGATAAGCCTGATGTGGCTCGGAACGTTGTCGGCTTCCGCCGTGGCGCTCGTGGCTTGTCGCCGGCGCTTCGCGCGTTGAGTTCCGCTCGTCCCGGAGGGACGAAGTTGCGCGCGATCGCGGAATTCAGTTCGAAGCCAACATGAATCGGCGATTGAAAGCTATTTGTCGCCATTCACCGAATAGCGACAGCCACGCATGAATACGGAGACAAGAATCGAGCTAACGCGAACTGACATCACCAAACTTGCGGTCGATGCCATTGTTAACGCTGCGAACACCTCTTTACTGGGTGGCGGCGGCGTGGATGGAGCCATCCATCGCGCGGCTGGGCCTGAATTGCTGAGGGAATGTCGCAACCTGGGCGGCTGCCGAACGGGACATTCAAAAATTACCAAGGCGTACCGGTTGCCTTCGAAATTTGTAATCCACACGGTTGGACCAGTGTGGCGCGGCGGACGCGAGGATGAGTCTGAATTACTTGCCTCATGCTACCGTTCTTGTTTCGAGTTAGCCGAAGAGCATGCGATCAAAACAATCGCGTTTCCTGCGATCAGCTGCGGTGTTTATGGATATCCCGTAATTGACGCCACCCAAATTGCCCTGAACGAAACGCGCGAGGCATTGAAACGCATGAACGGTTTGCAACGCGTCATGTTTGCCTGTTTCACGGACGAAGTTTTTGCCGCGTACGGGAAAGTCGTGGGCTAGCAGATCATTGTCTCGCCCTCCCAATGAACCTCGCTAGTAGCAGTCGAGGTCACGAGACTCATACTAAATCGTAAGCCGCTCGTGCCCGGGATGTTTGAGTCTCCTGACGTCGACTGCGACGGTTCAGGGTCCCAATTGACTTTCTCCGTAACACCACCCTCGTTTCCGGTAACTTATCTGGATATGATGCATTCATGAGCAGTCCCACCCCAGCCGACGCGGCGCCGCAGGTCTTTCCGCCTACGCGTTGGTCCGTGGTGCTGGCGGCGACGCGCAAGAATTCAGCGGAGTCAGCCGCCGCGCTGGAGCTTATCTGCCGCGCCTATTGGTATCCCCTCTACGCCTATGTCCGGCGTTGCGGCCAATCGCCGCACGACGCCCAGGACCTCACGCAGGAATTCTTTCGTCGCCTGCTCGAAAAACGCTGGCTCGATTCCGCCAATCCGGGCAAGGGCCGGTTGCGGACGTTCCTCATCGTGATGCTCAAAAAATTCATGAGCAACGAATGGCGCCGGCTGTCCGCACAACGGCGTGGCGGCGGTCAGTCATCAGTGCGGTTCGACACGGGATTGGCGGAAAGCCAGTATGCCGCTGACTCTGCCAGCTCGCTTGCACCGGATGAAACCTTCGACCGCCAATGGGCCATGACGCTCCTCAACCTTACGGTGGAAAGGTTGCGCGCTGAATTCGTGGCAGCCGGGAAACCGGAGGCCTTCGAGGCGCTCAAGGATTGCCTCATGGCGGAGCGCGGAAAGATTGACTATCCAGCTGTGGCGGTTCGATTGGGTGTAAACGAAGGCGCGGCGCGCGTGGCGACGCATCGATTGCGCAGCCGTTTTCGCCAGGTCTTCCGAGAGGAAATTTCCCAGACACTGGCTGACGGCGCGGACGTGGAAGGTGAAGTGCGTCATCTGGCCGTCGCACTTGCGCGCGCATAAAATGAATCCGCCGTGTAACAACCATTTTCCGAGCGGTAATTGAAGGGCATGAGCAGCCATCCCAATTGCCCGCAATGCGGCGCGGTCCTCCCAGCCAACGCGCCCGCCGGGTTGTGTCCCAATTGCCTGATGGCACTGAACCTGAACACGGAAACTGCGTTCACCGCCGATGCCTCTTCCCCCGCGCAACCCCCGCTGGCGCCCGCCGAACTCGCGCCCCATTTTCCACAGCTCGAAATCCTGGAATGCCTCGGTCGTGGCGGCATGGGGGTGGTCTACAAGGCGCGCCAGAAATCCTTGAACCGGATTGTCGCGCTGAAACTTCTCGCGCCCGAACGCGTCGCCGACTCCAAATTTGCGCAGCGATTCGCCCACGAGGCCCAGGCACTCGCGGCCCTCAATCATCCGAGCATCGTCACCATCTACGATTTCGGACAGGCGGGCGGATTTTACTTTCTGCTCATGGAGTTCGTCGACGGCGTGAACCTCCGGCAGGCGATGAAGGCGGGGCGTTTTACGCCCGAGCAGGCGCTGGCGGTGGTGCCGCCCGTGTGCGAGGCGCTGCAATACGCGCACGAACACGGCATCGTGCATCGCGACATCAAGCCGGAGAATCTTCTCATGGACAAGGAAGGCCGCGTGAAGATCGCCGACTTCGGCATCGCGAAGCTGCTCAATGCCGACGGCTCGCAAATCGGACTGGCGGAAAGCCAACCCGCCGGCACCCCACAATACATGGCCCCGGAGCAGAGGGCGCATCGGCGCACCGATCATCGCGCGGACATTTATTCGCTGGGCGTCGTGCTTTACGAACTGCTCACGGGCGAACTCCCCGCTGACAAGCTCCAGCCGCCTTCGCGCAAGGTGCAGATCGACGTGCGCCTGGATGAAATCGTCCTCCGCGCACTCGAGAAATTGCCGGAGCTTCGTTTCGCCACGGCGACAGACTTCCGCACACAGGTCGAGGCGATCTCCATCGGAGCAAGGCAATCGGCGGCGGCGGCTCGCGATTTCGCGGAAACGTCCCGGTCCCACTCCGGCGCGACACAGCACGTCACCCGCCGTCTTGGGGCGGCCTTGCTCGCGGTTGGCATCGTGCTCAGCGGTCTTCTGTTCTTCGAGGAAAACCGTGCGCACAGTGCGCGGTTCACCGCGCTCTACCAAGTAATCCCCAGGCTGCAACAACAATGGACCACAGCGCAGATGGAAGCGTTCCAGGCCCGCACTGCATTGAGCCGGTTTGAAGCCAACGCCGCCCAGGCCCGGACCGAAGCGGAGCGGCAACAGAACGAAATCGAACGTCGCCGGCTCACCAATAAAATGACGCAGGCCACCAAACGGGCGGACGACCTCCAAACGCAAATCCCTGCCGCGACCGAGGCGGTGAACGAGCTTCATTTCCCGTCGGCCGCAATACTGACGAAACTGATCTGCTGCGCCCTCCCGTTTTTCCTGATCGGACTCACGTTGCTGTTGTGGCGGAGCACGTCGGTGCCGGGTCACCCGCCCGGGCCCCGCACCACGGCGGCCGCGCTTGGCATCGTCTGGTCGTTCGCGGCTTTACCGGTCGTTGTTTACGGCGCGGATGGGCTTCACGCTAAAGAATCATTTTCCATCGCCGTGATGCTCATCGCACTGCCATTCATTGCGATCCTCGCGCGGCGGAAAGCGGATACATGGCGTTCGGCTTCCGATACCCGGAGCGGTGCCCTCTGGTTGCGGGCGTTCTCGTGTCTCGGTGGAATACTTGCAAGCCTGGTGATCTGGCTGGCGTTGTTCTTTGCCTACTCCCTAATGAGCGAGAGCGGGTCGTGGAATCCCGCTCCGTCCGAGGGGGCGTTGGCAACGCTCGATTTCCTCGGGGTCGTGCTGTTGCCGTGGTCAGCCGCGCACTTGTGGAGAGTAGCGGGGTGGAAGGCGAACCCCAATCTCCCGCCACCGATACCTGTGGTTCGCTCGCCATTCCAATATGCCCCGCTTCTGCTGTTGATACCGTTGCTGCTCATCGTGTGTCTATTCTGGGTGCTTCTCTCGCGCTCCTCCGCGTCCAGCGGCGTCACACGGTTCACAGGTGTTCCCGTGGGAGTGACCAACAACATCGTCGTTGTGGACATGACGACCGACGTCGGGTGGGGCGAGGCCGAACTGCGCGTGGTGCTGGAAGGACCGCGTTTGCCTGCCGCGACCGAGGCCTCCGTTGAGGACGCTTTTTCTCCCCCGTTCACTGGCACATTCATCAAGCCAACCCCGTATGCGGGCAACCAGCCGTGGCATATCCTGTCGCCGGGCGGACAAACATGGCGCCTGGGCTTCGTGCTGCCGGACGCGGCACTGGCCAGGGAAGCTTTCGAAAATCTCCGTCCCATTGGTCCACTGCCTGCCGTGCCAGGCCGCAGTTCTGCCGGCACACTCTTCGAAGTGCGCCAGCCCGGCGGCGAAACCTATCGCGCCTCGCTGCGAGTCGCCCTGCCCTTCACCACGGCAGACCCAAACTGGGTGTCGGTCACAGGCCAGCGCCAAAACGATCCAACGTCCGTGACCCTCACTTGGGATGTCCTCGCGTCCCGCCCCGGCATGGCGCACCTTTCCCGTGCCGACAGTCCCATCAGAATTCTTCAACTGTCTCAGCAGACCAAACTTTACGGCGTTTCCGTTGAGCTCGAACTCACCCAACTCGACACGAATCGAGTCTTGCTCGTCCGGCGCACGGGTGGTGCGACCGTGCGCGAGGAGCTGCCGGGTAATTTCCGCGAGCTCTCCTCGGAACTGCTCCGCACCGCAACCGTGAACGCAAAGGGCGAGCGTGGGGCGAGCATCGAACTGTGCCAGTTCCAGGAGCAGCCATTCAGTGTGCAAGTGGACGGCACGATTCCCTACACCCAAAACACCCATCGACTGGGATTCTCGTTCCCCCTCGTGACGATGGGAGTTGTGGTTCTGCTCATCACGGCCGGCGGCTTGGCGGTGTTCATCCTACTGACGCGCAAAGGAGGAGCGGTCGGCAGAATTTAGGGGACACAGCGACAATCATGGCCATCGCGATCCTTCACCCACGCCAGCACGTCCTCCAGGAAATCAAACAGCCCGGCCAGATCGAACGATTGTTAGAGTGATGTCATGCTGTCACGCCGGATTGTCACCGGCCTTTGCGCAGCGACAAGCCGATTTAGTGCCGCCAACAACGGGTGGATCCTGAAGTTGCGCAGACTTCTCCCTCTCCTCCATCGGATGGAGGAGAGGGCCGGGGAGAGGAGGCATTCAGGAGATCAATTTGCCTCGACGTGTGTTCCTAGCTCGGAAGGCCCTCCTCTCCCTTACCCTCTCCTCCCGCCGCGGGAGGAGAGGGGGAAACCAACACTCGTCCTCGCCCACTGTCACCATTGATGTTCGCCGCGTTTCACGTTTCTATTGAGCTCATGAAGCCACCCATATTCGGAAGCATTATTCTGCTGATCCTCGCGCTGCTCATGGTGGCCCTCGGCGCAGAGCCTCAACAAACACCCGGCATTCCCAAGCCCGACGATGCCCCAAAACCCATGTCCCCGGAGGAAAGCGCCCGGGCGTTTCAGTTGCCCGACGGATTCCGCATGGAAGTCGTCGCGAGCGAACCCCTTATCGCGTCACCCTCGGCGGTATGCTGGGACGAACGGGGCCGGATGTTCGTCAGCGAATTGCACGGCTACAACCTCGAAGGGCAGCTCGATATCGAGGAGCTGAACAAATCCGGCAAACTCGACACACAGGTCCGCCGCGTCCAGGCCGACGAGAAGTTCAAACAGGCGGCCCGCAGCGGCACTTACGGCGTCGTGAAACTGCTCCTGGACACCAACGCCGACGGCCGCATGGACAAAGCCGTTGTGTGGGCCACGAATCTGCCTGCGGCCTACGGACTCGTCGCGGCCCGCGGTGGCGTGATCGTGGCCTGCGCGCCCGACATCGTGTACCTCGCGGATCACGATGGCGACGGCGTGCCGGAAGTGCGTGAAGTGTTGTTCACGGGATTTCGAACGGGCGCCTTGGAGCGCGGCATCAATGCCCCACTTTGGAATGTCGATGGCTGGATCTATCTTGGACGCGGCCACGGCGGCGGAACGATCAGCGGCCCGCACCTCGCCTCCCCCGTCAGGCTGCCGGACTCGGACTTCCGCATCCGTGCCGACGGCAGCGCGATTGAAACGGTGACCGGCGGCACGCACACGCTGGGATTTGCGTTCACCGAGGCAGGCGAACGGTTTGTCTCCACGACTTCAGTGCCCGGCATTTTCATCGCACCGCTGCCGTCCCATTACCTCGCGCGCAATCCCGACGCGGCAACGCCGTCGGTGAGCATCCCCACCGGCGACAAGCGCGCCTACCAGATTTCCAAACCGCATCCATGGCGCCAAAGGCGCGCGGAAGACGCAGCGTATGCGAAGTTTTATCGTGATCGCTATGGCGCCGCGGAAAGTGATGCGGGCGGATGGTTCACCTCGGCATGCGGCGCGTTCGTATATCAGGACAACGTGCTGCCGGGATTGCGCGGGCAATACTTCGTCTGCGAGCCGTCGGGAAACATCATCCATCGTTCCGTGATACAAGCCGATGGTTCTGCGCTCAAACTCACGCGCACGCCGGGCGAAGAGCGAAAGGAATTTGCTGCCAGTCGCGATGGCTGGAGTCACCCCATCCGTCTGCAACACGGGCCGGACGGCGCCATCTGGGTCGTGGATTTCTACCGCGAAATCATCGAGGACTACTCGGCCATTCCCCGCCATCTGCAACAGCAATACGGACTGTACGCCGGACATGATCGAGGCCGCATCTATCGCCTGACACATCGCGACGCGCCGCCCGCACCACCGTCCGATTTGAGCGCACTCGATGCGAAAGCCCTCGCGCGTGAAGTCGCCAGCCCGTTGTTCTGGCGGCGCGAAACCGCCCAACGCCTGCTTGTGGAACGCGCGGACAAATCGGCGGCGACGCCCTTGCGTGAACAACTGGCGGCAAACCGCCATGACTCATCCGTCGTCATCAGTTCGCTCCGAACACTGGATGGTCTCGGTTCGCTCGCTCCGGCCGATGTCCGTCCGTTCATCAGCCACGGCGAAGCCGCTGTTCGAATCCATGCGCTGCAACTCGCCGAGCGTTCGTTGAGCACTGATTCCGCCACGCTCACCACGACACTCGCTGCGGCCGCCGCGGAAACGAACGCGCGTGTGGCGTTGCAATTCGCGTTCAGCCTGGGCGAAGTCCGCGATCCCCGCGCTTTCGCCACGCTCGCCCGCTATGCCCGCGAGCGGCTGGACATCCGCTGGATGGATGCCGCGCTGCTTTCCTCGTTGTACGGGCGCGGCGGGGAACCGGTCGGGCCCGCCCCGTTCCTCGACAAGCTCGCCGCCATGATCGCCGCGCGCCGGAACGCCGCCGAGTTCGCGCAAGTCTTGAAGGCGATCAGCTCATCTCCAACGGAACGGCAGGCCACGATCCTGGCCAGCCTCGCAAAAGGCCGGGCCAATGCCCAACGCCTCCCGCTCGAAGACGCCGCCGCTGCTCGCGCACTGGCCGCTCTCTCGGCCAGCACCGCCCCGGAAGTCCGCCGTGCCGCGCGCAGTCTTGAGGAGACTTTCGTCCCGTTGCCCCCGGACGACGAAGCCATCGCCGGCCTTCCGCCCCCCGCGCCTGCTGTCAGCGAGGAGACATTCCGCCTCTACGTGTCCGCGTTGACCGGTTCGCGCGACAACAAGCGCGGACACGAACTGTTTCTCACTGCATGCGCGACCTGCCATCGCGTCGGCGACGAAGGCACGCACTTCGGGCCCGACTTGATGGGCGAACTGGGGATGGCTGAAGAAACGCTCGTGCGCCATCTGTTGCTCCCGTCGGAACGCATTCGGCCCGGCTTCGAAACGACCCTCGTGGAGACGCTGGCCGGGACTTCATTCGCCGGATTGTTACATGAGGATGGCGCGACGAGCCTCCTGCTGCGCCAGCCTGGAGGCGTCGAAAAACTCGTGTTACGCAAAGACGTGAAAGGCGTTCGACGCTCTGGCGTGTCCCTCATGCCGTCTTTCGCCGAAACGCTGCCGCCGGCGGACATGGCCAACCTACTGGCCTGGCTGCGTGGCAACCTCAAGGTGCAGCCGCCCGGACGCCTCATGCTTTTCGACGAAGAACCCGGCTTCGCGGCGCAGCTCAACGAAGGAGCTGGAGAGGCCCAAGTGCTGGGCACCAAATCATTTTCCGGCGTGTTCTGTCTGGCGATCACACCGCCCCAGCGATACAGCGCGCGCATCGTCGGGTGGCAATATCGCATCGTGGAAAATCCATCGTCGACGAACGAGTTTCGGTTCCTGCGTCTGGCCTGGCGCACAAGCGGCGCTGGCGTGATGATCGAGCTTGCTGCAAACGGCCAGTGGCCCAAGGCCAGTGACGCGCGCCGCCGGTATTTCGCTGGCAAAAACCTCACCGAATGGCAGGCGCACGAAGTACGCGCCACCGCCCCGGTCGAATGGCGCGAGGAAACCTTCGATCTGTGGCGCGACTGCGGCGCGTTCATCCTCACCGGCATCGCCCCGACCGCGCTGGGCGGAACGGCCTACTTCGACCGCATCGAGTTACTGCAAACGAAGCCGTAGTGCTGTAAGGTTAGCCCTGCAATTCGAGGGCTGAAAGCCCGTCCTGTTATAGCCTCGGCTGGAGCGCGCAGCGCGCAGCCCCAGGATTTGCACCCCAAAATTTTCCAAGCCCTGTAAGGGCGACCCTCTGGCACCAGCCGATGAAACTGGTCGCTATCCCCGTTACCGCTCCACGCTCCGATAAAATCGCCAGGGCACGTTGCCAACTCCCGCGTTGGTGACGGTCGATGGCGCAGCATTCGTGCTAAACGCCGACCAATGAATCAAATCTTGAGAATATTCGATGGCATACAGTTTCCCTGCCGGGCCCTGCACGGAGAGCATGGCGCCTGCTCCTGACAAACCCATGAATTGCAGACGTTGGGGGTTCGGCGATCCCGTTTGCGTAATCAGGAAATTTTGCCCGGCAATGGTAATGGCACCGCTGCGTGGCTGGGAACTCGGATTCGCCGCGATCGAATAGAACACCGTTCCATTGCCCACACTATTCAGGATGGAGAGGATGCTAATCCACGAATTGGTCGTCCCCACACTCCATGGACAGCCATTCTGGGATGTCATAGTCACTGTGTTGGACGTAGCGGCGTATCCATGAGTGCGGCTTCCCGGCAAAATTAAATAGGTGCAGCCCTGCGGGGGATTGGTGCCCGATTGGGTGAAAACGAAATTCTGATCTCCAATCCGAACAATGCCGCTTCGGACCGAAACGTTGGTGTTCGCACTGAACATGAGAGTCACAGTTCCATTCCCTGCTCCGATGGCCCCGGATAGGATATGGATCCACGAATTCGTGGTGAATGCGCTCCAGGGGCAGTCCGGCGCGGAAACGACATTGACCGATCCCGTGGACCCACTTGCGGGCAGCAGTGCGTTGGGGGACGAAAGCGTCACCGAGCATGGGGTCGAGGGGACGAACTGCACCTGATCGACCCAGCCGCAATCCTGGCCGGCCTTGACGGTGTCATCGCCAATGTAATTCCACTCCAAATTATACGTTCCCGCGGGAAGATTGACGGTGCGCTGCTGCCAATCGACTTCGCCCGAGATGCTGGCCTGTTCCGAAGCGCCCACAAAGAAATGCAACCCATCGTGGCCCGCCTCCGACGATACTTTCCACCAGAACGTCAGCGTGCCCGGCCCCGTGACAGTCGTGGCCAAACCGCTGCTGCTCCGCCAGCCGACAGGGCCGCTCTGGGCAGCATCCACACCATCGTGGGTCACGGTGGACTGACCGAACCAGGTCCCGGAGCCGCCGGTTCTCCAGACCAGTGAGGTACTCGTCGTATCCAGCGCCTCCGGCAGGATGACAGGGTTCGGATTCGGAGCAGCCTGGTTGAGTGAAAAGATCTGATCTCCAATTAGGATATTGCCGCTCCGTGCAGAAGAGGTGGTGTTCGCCGCAACCCCGTAAATCACCTGGCCGCTTCCCGAATTGTTCGAGGGAGAGAGGATCGTCACCCAGGTGTTGGTGTTGGAAACATTCCAGGCGCAGATCCCCGGCGTGGAGACCGACACCATGCCAGTCGATGAAGCAAAGCCATGCGTCACGCCGACCAACGACAGCGAATAGGCGCAAGGCAGGCTCCCGGCCTGGCTGATGAAGTAAAGCTTCCCGCCAATCACGAGATTCCCGCTGCGCGCCACCGATGTGTTCTCAGAAATGGAGTAAGTAACCACCCCATTACCTGGAGCGTTTCCGCCAGGGAGGATCGTCACCCACGCGTTGCTGTTGACCACAGCCCAAGAGCAACCGGTTTGCGTCGTCACGCTGACCGAGCCTGTCCCTGCGCCGTAACTGTGCGAACGGGTTCCTGGCGAAATCGAATAGGTGCACGGCACGCCGAGTTGCGAAATCGTAAATGGCTGGCCGGCGATGAGGAGGACCCCGCTGCGACCCGTAGTCGAAGCGTTTGCGGCCAGCGTGTAGTAGACGAAACCGTTGCCCTCACCGCCAATGATCGTAGGCGTGATCCACCAGTTGGTGTTGACGACACCCCAGGAGCAATCCGCAGTGGTGCTCACTTCGACCTGCCCGGCTTCTGCAACGTGGGAATGAGTGACGCCCGTATGCGACAGGTTGATGACGCACTCGCCGGCGCCCGGAAAGAAACGAACTTGATCCACCCAACCCCTGTCCAGACCCCAGGATCCGGTGGCGTTCTTGGAGTAGGTCCACTTGAAGACCTGCGTCCCAGCAGGAACAACGTAACGCTGCGTTTCCCAATTGACCTCGCCGGAAATGCGTGACTGCTGCACGCCATTGATGAAGAATTTCAAATAGTCCTTGTCGGTTTCAGAGGAAACCTTCCACCAGAAGCTGACCGCACCCGGCCCTTCGACCGTGGTGGTGATGGTGACGGCGCTGTTGTGCACTGCAGCGCCGCTCTGCGCCGCGTCCATCCCATCGTGCGACACCGACGTCTGCCCAAACCACGCTGGCGCACCAATCGTGTCCCAGGTGAGCGAAGCACCCGTGTCCAGCGCGTCCGCGAGGGAAATACTGGCGTTGGTGGAATGCTCCAGTTGAGTGATGACGAATACCTGGTCTGCAACGACAAGATTGCCCGTGCGTGGCGGCCCCGGGTTGTCCGTGAGCAGATAATCGATCTGTCCGTTGCCGGTGCCACTCGCCCCCGAAACGATCTGCACCCAGTCGTTGGTGTTCACGAGCGTCCAGGGGCAACCTTCAGAAGTGCTGACAAAGACGAGCCCGGTCGCGGAGGACGAAGCGTTAATTCGGTTGGTCGGAGAAAGGGCCAGGTTGCAGGCATTCGATGGGATAAACAGCACCTGGTCCAGCCAGCCGCGATCTTGTCCGGCGGTTTCGGAAGGGTTCTTTGAGTAAGTCCATTTCAGAACCGGCCCGCCCGACGGAACGACGAACGTCTGCTGCTGCCAACCTTCCTCGCCGGAAATGCGCGACTGCTGCACGCCATTGATGAAGAACTTCAGGTAATCGGCGTTGGTTTCGGACGAGACCTTCCACCAAAAGCTAATCGTGCCAGGGCCGACAAGCGTGGTCTGGAGAGTGACAGCACCATTGTGGCCTATCGGGCCGCTCTGCGCGGCATCCGCGCCATCGTGCGATTGGAATGTTTGCCCGAACCACTCGGGAGTCCCGATGGTGCCCCACGATACCTCGCCTTCCGTGTCCAGGGCTTCCGCCAGCGACATCGGTGCGCTGGCCATGCTGCCGCCGGCTTGGGAAATCGCAAAGGTTTGGTCCGCGATTGTGAGAGTGCCGCCTCGCGGCAGGAGCGTCGGGTTCTCTGTGAGCGCGTAGACGACCGTTCCATTCCCCTTGTAGTTGATGCCGGAAACGATGTTCACCCACGCATTCGTGTTCACAACGGCCCACGGGCAATCCGCCGCAGACATACTCAACGACACAAGGCCCGTTGCACTGAGCGAATTGAAGCTGGCATTGTTGGACGAGATACTAAAACCGCAAGACACGGTGAGCGTGGCGGAGGAACTGAAACCAATGGGAGCGCCGGACGCGTCCAGTGCGATGACTCGATAAGAGCCCGCCTGCGCATATGGGACCCCCGTCAACATCAGGTTCGCCGTCGTCGCACCGCTGATGCCGTTGCCATTGGTCAGCGGGACGCTGTTGAACTCCCATTGGTAACTGGCCGCCGGGGTGCCGGTCATCGTCACACTGAACGTCGCCGTTCCGCCCCCCAGGACGTTTTGCGTCGACGGCTCCGCGGTGAGGCTTGGCCCTCCATTTACCTGACTCACTTTGAAACTATTGCCGCCGATCGTGAGATAGCCGATGCGAGGCACCGGGAGTGTATTCGCCGCCACGTAAAAGGAGAGCCAACTGCCGAAGGCGGAGCCGTTCGTCGGCGAAATGATGGTGATCCACGAGTTCGTATTGATCGCAGCCCAATCGCATTGGAGCAGCACATACACGGAATAATACCCACCCAAGCTGCTGGCGTTTTTGCTCGTGGGCGACAGGGATCCCAGGCAAACGTTCATTCCGGGCGTTGTCACACTCGTCCCACCACCATAGACGACGCCCAGGCTGTTCGAAGCCACCGCGCGAAAGTAATAGGTGGTGTTACTGGCAAGGCCCGAAACAGGCTCCCCAAAGTCCGCGGATCCGTTGGCAATGAACCGGACGGGGGTCGTCTGACCGTATGCAGGACTAAGCCCCCATTCAAACCAGCCGTAAGCCGGAAGGTTGTTTGCGTACGCCCGGCCGTGGAAAGCCGCGACCGTGGGACTATAACTCTCGCCCGGGACCGTGTACACAATTGGCGCTGCCAGCGTGAACATTTGCTCGAACCCAATAAAGGTCTGCCCTTGATCATTGGATCCCACAGCGCGGTAATAGTAGGTCACGCCCGTGCTCAAGCCCGTGATGGTTTGCGAAAAATTCGCGAATGCATTGCCGTTCCCCATCGGCTGGGCTGCGGTCGCCTGGCCGTAATTCGTGGTGGTGCCCCAGACAAACCAAGCCGCCGTCGCCCGCCCACGCGGATTGACCCGCCCGTTCAGCGGAACGCCGGTTTGGCTTGCGTCGCCGGGCAGCCCGGTGATGACAGCAGGCGGCGGCGTGGATTGTGCCGTGTTGTTCTGCCACAGTTGGAAAACCGTCGGAGGAGCGTCACAACCGTCACAATAGAAAAACGCGTCTCCCGTAAGGAGGAAATCCAGGCGCCCGTCGCTGTTGTAATCGCCCCACGCCAACGACGAGCTCACCACTCTCGACAAATCCGGCGCAACCACGGCCGTCACATTGCTGAACCCGCTCCCGGTGTTCCTCCAGATGTATCCCGAGAGCAGGATGTCCAGCAGCCCGTCGCCATCGTAATCCCCCCACGCCGCCGGCCCTTGAATAACCCCCTGCAAATTGGGAGCAACAGTGGTGGTCACATTCGCAAACCCGTAACCCGTGTTTCTCCAGATTTGGGAAAAGGAGCCGCCGTTGTAACCCGTGAGCAGAAAGTCCAGGCGCCCATCGTTGTCATAGTCGCCCCACGCAACGGTGCTCCAGAATGCTCCCGGCAGATTGGGCGCGACCAGGCTCGTCACGTTCACAAACCCGCCCCCCGTGTTCCGCCAGATCTGCGTGAAGGGAGTGTAATACGGATAATTGTCGTCTTGATCGTTCCGTCGCGGAATCCCGCCGGTGATGATGAAATCCAGACGCCCATCATTATCGTAATCGCCCCACGCCACCGAGCCCTCCTGAATCCCCCGCAAGCCAGGCGCAACCGTCGCCGTCACGTTGATGAACCCGTTCCCCGTATTGCGCCATATTTGGGCGACAAAAGCGCCCGAAACGAGGAAATCCAGTCTCCCGTCGTTGTCATAGTCACCCCAGGTGATCGCACCGCTCACCAGGCCAGGCGCCACTGTGTCCGTGACATTCACGAACCCGCTGCCCGTGTTCCACCACAGTCGGCCGGAATTGTAGAAGTCCAGCCGCCCGTCCTTATCATAGTCGGCCCAGGCGACGGCACCGCCTCCCGAAAGGCCGGGCGCGACCGATGCCGTTACATTCACGAATCCGCTCGCCGTGTTTTGCCAGAGTCCACCCCCGACCAGCAAATCCGGCCGGCCGTCCTTGTCATAATCACCCCAGGCCACGGGTGCTCGTCCCGTCACCGGCAACCCCACCGTGGCGGTGACGTTTGCAAACGCGGGCTCGGCCGCGTGCACCCCCGCAGCACTCAGCAACACGGCGGGCAGGGCGGCGATTCTAATGATGTTCAGAAATAAATTGGTATTCATGCACTCACTGGCTGCTCAAACCCTTTCCGTGGAAACGACTTCACCACGTCACGACACAACACCCCACGTCATGACAAGACAACGATGGACTTTGGTAATAATCCCTCACCCCCCCACTCCCAAGCAACCGGCCAACCGCCGGACAAGTACGATGCTCAATGCCGTAGAATTACGGTGCTAAGCGACGGCAGGAGGTAGAGGGAGTTGATTATTGCGCGCGCACCCCCTTGGGAGCGCCGGCATCCTTGCCGGCGCGATCCTGTTCAGCAGGAGACAAACCAAAGACTAGAAACTCCCCGGCAAGGATGCCGGCGCTCCCAGGTATCGGCGACTCCGCGGCATTTTCTCGACCCCTACCTTACCTAGGCTGGTTGTGCGTGGGTTCATCCTTGGACGCGGCTTCCTCTGGAGGAAAAAGCCAGGGCTGAATCGCGACCGTTCGCCAATTGAACACAATCGCCAGCATCCGAAAGCTGAACGTCGCCGCAATCGCAAAAATGGCCGACAACGTCGCGCCCAACTCCGTGTAGCGCGTTAACACCACGAACAGGATGCATCCCAGCAGCGATGCCACCGCGTAGAATTGGCCCGGTTTCAGCAGCAGCGGTTCCTCCCGCACAATCACGTCCCGTAACAACCCGCCGCCACACGCGTTCATCACCCCAACCAGTACCGCCGCGGGCACACTTAATCCGATCGCCAGTGACATCGATACGCCCACGACGCTGTAAGCCCCCAAGCCGACGGCGTCGAGCACCGCGATCAGCTTCCGGAATCGCTCCAATAAGTAACCCACCGCCCATCCGGCCACGCAGCCCGCAATCACCGCTGCAAGATATCGCCAGTCTTTCGTCAACGCCGGCGGCCCATCTTGAAGAAACACCCCGTCACGTATCAACCCCCCGCCCAACCCGGTCACAAACGACATGGTGAACAACCCGATAAAATCGTAGCCGCGTCGCACCGCCGCCAAGCCGCCCGTCAGCGCGAAAAAAAACACCGCCCCGATGTCGAACACCGGCGGCAAGTAGAAATCCGCCTTCAACAAGACTGCCTTCAACGTTTCCATGGTGAATGGGTTTCATGGTCTCGCGGGTCCGTTCAAAGTTTCAATTTGTAAACCGGGTTGCCCATGGAGGACACATACAGAATGTTGCCCACCGGATCCCAGGCATAACATCCGAACCAATTGGGCGTAAAAAGAAAGCCGCCTGCCTTCGGTTTCAGAGCCGCTACCGCTTTCCATGCGGCGCCTCCGTTCTTCGTCACGAAAGCCCCGTCTTTGCCCACCACCAACATCTCCTTTTGGTCGCGGCCAAAAAAGGGACCCTGCCAGATGTTCACCGCCGCGCCCTGCTCCTGCCACGTGGCGCCCAAATCCTTGCTGACAATCAATCCATTCGTCCCTCCCAAATAATGCACCCCGCCAAATAGCACGGGCACGCGCGTCTGCGGATTGAGGGGAGAAACCTTCGTCCACGACGCCCCCACGTCCTGGCTGCGATGAATCCCGTCCCCATTCGCATAAACAAGCGTCTCTCCTCCAAGCGCGCCCACCATCGAAATCTTGTCGCGATTGCCATGGAGATAAACCGACAGCTTTTTCCAAGTGACGCCGCCGTCCTGCGTCACCTGGATTTCCCCGGCTGGGTTCGTTTCGTGTTTGGCCGCGATGATTGTTTTTGGCTCGGTCGCCGCCCAATCCACGGATCCGAAATCCCAGTTGCGGCCCAGGTTTGTAAAACTTTTCCATCGGTTGCCCGTCGCGGTCATGCCGGCCAGGCCATCCAGCGAAAAGCTCGCGATCCGTGAGGGGTTGTTCTGATCCACGCTGGTCGCCCAGCCGGTTTCGTCCCGGCCCGAAATCGTGTTTCCGTCGATCCGCTGCCAATGCTCTCCCTGGTTGGAACTGCGCCAGAGTCCCATCCCCACAACCTTGACCGTCAAAATCCCTGTCGTCCGATCAACGACGACCCCGGAACAGCCGCCGGGCCAGGCCTGCTTGGGGCCGCTGTTGGTCAACCGTGCCAGCAACGAACCCGTGGCGTCCTCCCAGGCATCGGCTCCACGGACTTCGCCCACGGCCAACACGAACAACACGAACAACAACGACAGTGCCAACAGCACGGGATTCAACGGCAGAATGCCACCGGATTCGCGCCGAACAATGGCCAAGCGCTTTAGATTACGATTTTGGAAGGAGTTCATGCTTCAATTCGTAGCAGTCCAATCAAGTCAGTTTCAACTGTCCGTTGTGCAAATCACACAACTGGTGTTTCTGGTTTTGTCCCGAAGGGACACCCGAAAATAGCCCAGCCCAGCGATTTATCGCTGGGTCGCGTGCTCCATCTCCCAAAGCCCCGGAGGGGCGAAAGAATATGACAGATAACGGAGAGCTTCTTTCGTCACTGATGGGACTCATGTAAGCTCTCTCGTTCCTACCCACCGATGAATCGGTGGGCTATTTTCGGGCGTCCCTGCGGGACTACAATCGAGTGCCGGAGCCCTGCGTCGCGTAGCGACGTTTGAACAGTCCGACGTTGGAAACACCTCGCGAGTCGCGTGATGCTGGATGATTCATCCCATGTTTACCTCGAAAAGATACCGTTCCTCCTGCGTCGCTACGCGACGCGGTCATCGCCATTGCCCTCTCCTGCATTGAGCGTTGAGCGTTGAGCGTTGATTGAACGTTGAGCGTTGAACGTTTCCCCCCATTTCCTTCCTTCTTTGACCCCGGCATCGTTCGTTGATTTAATTCCCGAAACCGACCATTTTCGAAATCACCGTGTCAGCATCGGATCACAAGCTCGAGCCTTTGGCGTATCAACTTGAGTTGAGGGACTTCCTCAAATCGCAGGAGCGCGAGTTGTGGAGTTGGTTTGCCTCCGCCCGTTTCCAGGCGGATTACACCGAAGAGCGCCGCCTGGAGTTGCTCAAATCCACCTATCGCCTCGACCCCGCAAGTTACCCGGACCTCCACTCGTGCGTGGAAAGGGCCAGAGAACGCCTACAACTGGACATTCCCGTCACCATTTATCAGGCCCAGGAGAGCTCCCGGCTGAACGCCGCCCTGTACTTCATTCCCGGCGAAGGTCACGTCGTGTTCTCCGGGTCCGTCTTAAACCTTCTCAATTCCGATGAACTCCAGGCTCTCCTGGGCCACGAATTGGCTCACTACCATCTGTTGCAATGTGACGACGGCGAATTCCATGTCGCCGAACGCTTGATCCAGGCCGTCGCCAACGACCCGCGCGCCGCCGGCAGCCATGAACAGACCGCCCGCTATTTCCAATTGTATACCGAAATTTTCGCCGATCGCGGCGCGCTGTGCGTCACTGGCGATCTCTCGCCGGTTGTCTCGATGCTCGTCAAAATACAAACCGGGCTCACCCATGTCAGCGCCGCGGCCTATCTGCAACAAGCTGAAGAAATATTCGCAAAAGAGGATCCCCAGCCTACCCAGCACGTCTCCCATCCCGAAACGTTCATCCGCGCCCGGGCTCTGGCGCTCTGGCATCATCAGCGCGATGCCGCCCAGCCGCAGATCGCTCGCATGATCGAAGGCCTCGGGTCCCTCGACGACCTGGATTTGCTCGGCCAGGCGCGCCTCACTCGCAACACCGAACGCCTTCTAAAAAATTTCCTTCAACCAAAGTGGTTCCAAACCTCCGCCGTACTGGCCCATGCAAAGCACTTTCATGAGAACTTTCAGCCGGCCACGGTGCGCGACGATTCCGTGCTGCACGAATTCAAGGCCGTCGACGCCAAGCTCGCCGAGTTTCTCTGTTACCTCCTGCTGGATTTTGTCACGGCCGACCCGGAGCTCGAGGATCTCCCGCTGGTTGCGGCGCTCGAACTCAGCCGGGAAATGGGCCTGGACGCGCCTTTCGAAAAAATTGCGGCTCGTGAACTCAAACTGAAAGTGCGCGACGTCCGCAAACTCAAGGAGCAAGCCCCGGAACTGCTCGCCAAGGCGGCCGCCCCCGCATGAACGATCCCGCCGTCCAGTCACCCTGGTTGCGTCTCCTGGAGAGCGGCACCGCCAAAGGTGGCTTCGAAGCCGACGACGTCCTCGCGGCCCTGCTCCCGCTCCTCCGACAGGTCCGTTCGGTCCACGAAACAGGCTTGGTCGCGCCGCTCGACGGACTCCAGGATCTGCAGATCACGGAGGCGGGCCATGTGACGTTTGCTCCCGCCCAGGCGAAACCGCCGACGAAAAACAGCAGCCAGGTCGAATCCCTTCAGTCGACCATGAGCACCGCTGTCGAAGTGGTCGCCCAAATGCGACGCACCGCCGACATCGATCAGGCTTCGCTCACCGTGTCCGATTTGACCGTGGGCAGCGCGGAAAATCCGGTCACCCAACCGATCTACATCCCCAACTATCGGTCGTGGGAACTGGCGATCGGCCACCACGATGAAGTGACCGACATCTTCGGGCTCGGGATGTTGCTGGCCAGCCTGGCCTGCAGCCTGGATTTTTCCGACGCCGCCCAGCTGGAGATGTTCACGTTGAACCGGACCAACCTCTTCGCCATCAACCCCAGGCTTAACCCCGTCCTGGCCTCCGTCATCGTTCAGATGACCGAACTCAATCGCCACAAACGCGCCCAGGACCTCGGCCAGATGAGCTTCCGGCTCGAACATTATCGCGAGCAATCGGTGGATTTTGACACCAACATTTTCAGCAGAAAAGAATTCAAGGAATCCGCCATCACCGGCAAACGACGATTGGTCCAAGCCCACTTGCGGGATCGTCTTTTCGAAATCTCCCGTCGCAACCGGCTCATCTATTTCAAACCGACGCTTCAGACGCTCAACCTCACCATCGCCTCCGTCCCGTTGCTGCTGGATTACCGCAACATCCGGCTCGAACAATTGTTCGTCTGGCATCGTGACCTGGCCGCCACCGTGACCGAAGGCTCGCCGATGTCGCTCGGCAAATACCTGCGCTTCGAGGACGCGCCGTACATCCGCGGCGCGCTGGACAAGATTATCAGCGAGGCACGACGGGACCGCGCTGAGTATGGCTTCGCGCAATTGCGCCTCGTCCTCTGTTTCCTGCGCTGGAACAACCTCAAGGAGGCAAAGGAGGAACGCATCCACTCGCCTTTGCTCCTGTTGCCGGTCGAACTGACCCGAAAAAAGGGTGTTCGCGACAATTACGTCCTCGACCCCACGTCCAGTGAGGCCGAGGTAAATCCCGCGTTGCGCCATCATCTCAAGGAGCTTTACAACCTGGACCTCCCGGCGTTTGTGGACCTCAAGGAAACGTCGCTCGACCAGTTTTGCGAAACCCTAAGAACGCAGATCCAGGCCAGCGAACCCGGCGTCACCCTGAACAAGATCGACCGGCCGCAAATCGAACTCATCCACGAAAAAGCACGTCAACGCGTCGATCAATTCCGCCGGCGATTGAAACTTCAAGCCCGTAAAGCCCGCGCCGTCGCCAAACCAGACTACAGCTACGACCGCGAAAACCTTCGCCCCCTCGGCCTCCAACTGTTTTTGGAGAAGGTAAAGCCAACGCCCCTGCCCCTGCGCGACGTGGCCGGGGCCCCGCCCACACCACGTCTGCCGCACATCGTGGATCCCACGGCGCCTCCGGAAGCCGGCGCCGTGCACACCACCGAACGCGAAATGTTCGCCCTGCGCGAGGGAACCAACCAGAACCCCTACGCTTGGGATTTTGATTTGTGCAGCCTCACGTTGGGCAACTTTAATTACCGCAAGATGACCCTCGTGCGCGATTACGCCAGGCTCATCGAGACGGATATGGAAAGCCGCGCGTTTGACACCGTTTTCTCGCTCGCGCCCAGGCCGCCCGTCGACATTCCCCCTCCCCTGGCCCTGCCGGAACAGCATCTCGTCATTTCCTGCGACGCCACCCAGGCTTCCGCGATCGCTCGCGCGCGCTCCGGCGCCAGTTACATCATCCAAGGCCCGCCGGGAACCGGCAAATCCCAGACGATCACCAATCTCATTGCCGACTACGTCGCTCGCGGCAAACGCGTGTTGTTTGTCTGCGAGAAACGCGCGGCGATCGACGTTGTGTTCCACCGATTGCGCCAACAGGGACTCGATGAACTGTGTTGCCTGATTCACGATTCGCAGACGGACAAAAAGGCGTTCATCCAAAACCTCAAGCAGACCTACGAAAAATTTCTCAGCCAGGCGGACTTGGATCCGGACGCCGCCAAACTCCACCGCTCCACGGTGGCAGCCATGGAACAGGAACTGGCCATGCTGGGACGGTTCTCCGACGCCATGGGCCAGGCGCACGCCAAAACCGGCGTCACCCTTCGATGCCTGCTGCATCGATTGGTCGAGTTGCGCGGCCACGCCATTGAACTGCCGCCGGAAGTGGAAGACGTGCTTCCAGAATATCCGCTCTGGCTTCAACACGGCGATGTCATCGGCCGTCTACAGTCGGCTCTTGCCGATCTGGGCGAGGACCTCTGTTTCGCACGGCACCCTCTGCGTTGGCTCGGCAAAGGCGTCCTGGAAGCGGACCGACCCCTCGAAACCCTGTCCACTCACCTCGACCAGGCGGAGAACCTTCTCGACGCCATCGAATCCGCACTGGAATTGTCAGGCCTCCCCGGCGATTTGTGGGACACGTTCTCGGAAATTCAGAGCATCCTGGAGTTCGCCGTCCGTGTCCAACCGCTTGCCGAACGTCAACTCCTCGGTGTGCTCACCACCAATTCCGTCGCAGATGCCTTCAACAAACTTTCGGCTGATCTCAACCGAAAGGCTGTCGCACTCAAAAAAGCACGCGACAAATGCGCAGCCTGGACCGATCCGCTGTCTGCCGACGACACCGAAAATGCCCTCCTCCAGGCGAAATCGTTCGAAAACTCCTTCCTCCGATTTTTGAAACCTTCGTTTTGGCGTCTCAAGAAAACACTCGAGGCGCGCTATGATTTTTCCCGCCACGCCGTCGCGCCGGCCTGGTCGCGTCTTCTCACGGACCTGGCTGCTTTCCACCAGGCCGAGGCGGAATGGCAGGAGACGCGCCACCAAGCCGCCACCGGGTGGCGTGTGGACGATGTGGACGATTTCCTGGCGCGTGTCACGGAATTGCGGGCTGATGTTCGCCTGACACATCCTTCGGTGAAGGCATTGCTCGGACTGTTGACCGCGCCGGACCACGCAACCGCGCTGATCGAAAATCTCGTCCAGATCGCGCAACAATTTGCCGCGCTCGAAACAAGCCTGCGCACCGCCCTGGTCGAGTACGAACAATTCAAATTGCCCCAGCTGTCCGAAATATTGGCCAAACTGCGCGAACAAACCGGCACCCTGGCTGAACTGTCCCCAATCCTCTGCGACCTGAGGGAATTGCCTGCCTCCTTCACGCACGCGCTGCGGCACGCCCCGCTTTCATTAAACGACTTCGAAGCCGCTGTGGGACATAAAAGCGTTAATGCCGTCTACCGGGAGGATCGCGCCGTGAACCGGTTCGAGGGCCGAACCCTGTCGCACCGCATGGATCTCCTGGAAAAACGCCACCGCGAATGGCTCAACTTGAACGCCCGTTGCATCCGCATGTCCGTCCGCCAAAAGTTTCTTGAGCATGCCAATGTCTCGTCGCTTCCGGCATCGCAACTCAGCCCCGAACAGAAGGCTTTCAAGAAAACGTACGCCGCCGGCCGCCGCGACTTGGAGCATGAGTTCGGCAAAACGATGCGTTACAAATCCATTCGAGACCTCGCAGCCGGCGACACGGGCCAGGTCATCCAGGACCTCAAACCGATTTGGCTCATGAGCCCTCTGAGCGTCTCGGATACACTGCCTCTCGATCCCGACCTGTTCGATGTGGTCATCTTCGACGAAGCCAGCCAGATACCTCTCGAGGAAGCCATCCCCGCCATTTACCGCTCTCACCAGGCCATCGTCGTGGGGGACGAAATGCAATTGCCTCCCACCACGTTTTTCGCCGGCGCTCGATCCGAGGAGGACGGCGTGATCGTCGAGGAGGATGGCCGCCGCTTCGAAGTCGACCTGGATTCGGACAGTTTTCTCACTCAATCCGCCCAGAACCTGCCGTCCACACTGCTGGCTTGGCACTACCGCAGCCGCTACGAATCGTTGATCAGTTTTTCAAACGCCGCCTTTTACAGCGGCAATCTCTACACCATTCCAGACCGGCAGCGCGCCATCGCCGATCGGGCGGAACTCGTCGTCACCGCCAGCGAGCAGGCCGCCTCCACAGTCGAAAGTTTACTCGCACGCAGCATCAGTTTTCATTTCATGGAAAATGGCATCTACCAAGATCGCCGCAATCCCAACGAAGCCGCTTACATCGCCCAATTGGTGCGCGCCATCCTCGAACGTGACACCGGCAAAAGCATCGGGTTGGTCGCCTTTTCCGAGGCGCAACAAGGCGCCATCGAAAGCGCCCTCGAACAATTGGCCGATGAAGACAACGAATTCGGCGCACGCCTGGAACGCGAATGCGTTCGCGAGGAAAATGACGTCTTCTGCGGTTTGTTCGTAAAAAACCTCGAGAACGTCCAGGGAGACGAACGCGACATCATCATCATGAGCGTCTGTTACGGACATGACGCCGGCGGGCGCATGCTCATGAACTTCGGCCCGATCAACCAGCGCGGCGGCGAAAAACGGCTCAATGTCATCTTCTCGCGCGCCAAACATCACATGGCGATCGTCAGCTCCATACGCCACCACGACATCACCAACGATTTCAACGACGGCGCCAACAGCCTGAAAAATTTCCTGCGTTACGCCGAGGCCATCTCCAAAGGCGACGCCTCCGGGGCCCGTCACGTTTTGGAGAATCTCAATCCCCTCAGCCGCACCGCCCTGGCGCCGCGCAGCCAGGAAGACGCCGTTGTAAAACAAATGGCCGAAGCCCTGCGCCTCAAAGGGCATGCCGTCGAATTGAACATCGGCCAGTCCAAGTTCCGCTGCGACTTGGCCGTCCGCGCCCCCTCAGACGAAGCGCACCAACTCGGCATCATCGTCGATACCGACGGGCATTACGCCAACCCCAACCTGCTGGACCGCTATCTGATGCAGCCTTCCATCCTGCGTGCCTTCGGATGGCGCTTCGCTCTCGTGTTGACCAAGGACTGGTACCACACCCCGGAACTCGTTCTCGATCGCATTGAAAAACTGCTCCAGGGACAGCAACTCGAAGAGGAATGCGTCCCGGAAGAACCGCTCGCACCCATGGAACCCACGCCGCCGCAAAACGACTACGGCGCGGCGCCGTCTCACGTTCCGCCATCCCCTTCGCCTGCATTGCCACCAATTCTGGCTCCTGCCGCGCCGACGGGTGCCGTTCGGCATTTCGAATTTGTGGACGGTTCCTCGAAAAAATTCTGGGAAATATCGGTCGCCGGCAACTCGTTCACGGTGCGCTTTGGGCGCATGGGCACCGCGGGCCAATCCCAGACAAAAACATTTGCTGACGAAGCAAAAGCCCTCCGCGAATCCACGAGTTTGATCGCCGAAAAACTGAGAAAAGGTTACCTCGAATCCCCAAAGTAGGCCAGGCGTCCCGCCTGGCCAGCCCGGTAACCATCCCAAATCCACGCGTAAAATCACAAACTCTGAGACGCAACAGCGAACGGACGCCAATGAAGAGGGCGCATCGAACTGGACGGAATCCCAGCGATCTGTCACATCCTTGCAGATGCAGATGAAGCGAATTGAATTCCCATGAGTCGGATGGAAGGTCCAGACTTTCACCACCTTCGTGCCGCCCAAGGATGGCTCGAACTGGGCGATACCCAATCCGCCGATCTCGAACTGGAGAAACTTTCCAAATCCGCCCGCACTCATCCCGAGGTGCTCGATACCCGGTGGTTCATCCGGGCTAAAACGGAAGACTGGGCCGATTGTATCGAAATTGGAAAGAAGCTGACGAAACTAGCCCCTGAATCCGCCCAATCCTGGATCCACCACGCCTACGCCCTTCATGAACTCAAGAAGACGCGTGAAGCCTTTGCTGTGCTTTCATCCGTGGCGGATCGCTTTCCTGACGAGCCTATCATCCCTTACAACCTTGCCTGTTATTCCTGTCAGCTCGGTGATCCCGTGGGCGCGCGCGATTGGCTCGCTCAAGTTTACAAGCTGGGCAACGCACAGGAATGGCAACAAAAGGCAATGGAAGACCCCGATCTGAAACCGCTCTGGGACGAATTCGAGGAGACCTGACCCTGGGAGCGCCGACATCCCTGCCGGCGCGATCCTCTTCACAGGTGCGCACGCAATGATTCGAAACTCGCCGGCAAGGATGCCGGCGCTCCCAGGCACCAACGCCTTCCGGCGCTCATCGCCCACACCAACCCTTATTGCGCATGCCAGTTTCCGCTTTGATTGCCCGCCCGCTTCACGCAAAGATTCGCCATCCATCACGAGCGATCTATGAAACGAGTTCAACTGGTTTTCCTTCTACTGCCCCTCCTCTGCCGCGCCGCCACCGAAACGCCTCCCGCACCCGTCCACAAACCCACCGGACTTTTCGACGGCAAAACACTCGCCGGTTGGGAAGGTAATCCGCGGCTGTGGCGCGTCGAGGACACCTGCCTCACGGGCGGTTCCTACGTCGAAACCGTGAAACAAAATGAGTTTCTCGCCACCCAACGTGATTTCACCAACTTCATCATTCGTTTCCAAATCAAACTCACCGGCTCGAATGGCTTCATCAATTCCGGTTTTCAAATCCGCTCGCAGCGTGTCCCCAACAACTCCGAGATGGCGGGATACCAGTGCGATTACGGCGAGCCCAATTGGTATGGAGCTATCTACGACGAGTCCCGCCGGGGCAAGGTCATGTCCGCCTCCGACATGCAGGCCCTCCGGCCCGTGTTGAAACTCAATGATTGGAACGATTACGTCATCCGCGCCGATGGCCCCCGCATCACCACTTGGATCAACGGGATCATGGGAACTGATTACACCGAACTGGATCCAGCCATCCCGGACTGGGGCAAGATGGGAATCCAAATCCACGGCGGCGGCAAGGGTGTCGTGCAGGTGCGCAAGATCTCCGTCGAGGAACTCCCACCCACGCCGCCCGGAAAAATCTTTCGCGGCGCGCCTGAGCCCAAAAAAAGTGCCGACAACACCGGCGCCAATCGCGGCGCGACCCAAACCGCCAGCAAGGCGGAACCGGTATCCGCTGAGGAAGAGAAGTCACGATTCACCGTCGCGCCCGGGTTCGAGATCGAACTCGTCGCCAGCGAAGACATCGCTGCCGGCGTCGGCAAATTCGTCACCGTCGACTGGGATCAACACGGCAACCTCTGGACGATGACCGCCTTGGAATATCCCGTGGACGGCAACGAAAATGCCGCTGCGGCCAGGGAGCTTTATGCCAGCAAAGCCCGTGACAAGGTGCTGGTGTACGATCGCGATCCGAAATCGCCCACCGGCTATGCCACTAAGGCCCGCGTGTTCGCCGAAGGCCTGGCGATTCCTCTCGGCATTCTCCCCTACAAGAACGGCGTCTACGTTCAGCATGGCACCGAGATCGTGTTTCTGAGCGACACCGATGGCGACGGCAAGGCGGACAAACGCGAGGTGATCCTGAGCGGTTTTGGAGTGCAGGATTCGCATCTGTTTCCGCACCAATTCACGCGCGCGCCGGGCGGTTGGATCTGGATGGCCCAAGGCGCGTTCAATTACGGAAAAGTCCGCGACTCGCACGGCGGCGAGCAGCAATTCGATCAAACGCGCATGGCCAAGTTTCGTTACGACGGCGCCCAATTCGAGATTACGAGCCAGGGTCCGTGCAATATCTGGGGTCTGTTCATGACCATGCAAGGGGAGACCTGGATTCAGGAGGCAAACGATTACGGGTATCCGGCGATGCCATTCCATGAATACGCCAATTACCCCGGCTGCTCCGACGCCCAATGGAAAAGCTACGCCCCCGAATTTCCCGGCACCGCACCAAACTTCCAGATGGGCGGCACGGGGTTGAGCGGCCTGGCGATGACCGATGGTTTTCGTAGCAGTCGAGGTAACGAGACTCCAACTAAAAACGTTTCAAGCATTTCCTCTCCGGCGACCTCATGGCCCGAGGCCTACTGCGATGTCATCTACATCGCCAACCCGATCACACGAAAAATCCAGGCCATCAAAGCCAAACCCGACGGGCCGGGTTATGCCTTGTCGAAACTGCCGGACTTCATCCAGTCCGGCGACGAGATGTTTCGTCCGGTGGCCTTGCGGCTGGGGCCCGATGGCTGCCTGTATTTCGTCGATTGGTACAACAAGATCATCTCGCACAATGAAGTTCCGCGAAACCATCCCGAGCGCGACAAGAAACGCGGACGCATCTGGCGGGTGCGCCCGTCGGATTTCAAACCTCTGGATGTGCCCGATTTCACGAAACTTTCAGGTGATCAACTGATCGCCAAACTGGGTGGAGAGAACACGACGCAAAGTCATCTGGCGTGGCAGGCGATCGGGGACCGGCAGCTCAAGGAACTCGCGCCGAAATTGAAGTCCATCGTCAGCGACAAATCCCGCCCGGCAGCACGCCGCATCGCGGCGTTATGGGCATTGGAGACACTCAGTGAAACCGAACGATTCCGAAGCGGCAAAGAGTATATCGCGTTGCTCAAACCGCTCCTGAAAGACACCCATGCGAATATTCGTCGCGAGGCCGTCCGGATGCTGGGCGTCCGCCCTCCCAGCGTCGCCGGCGAAAGCCGCGTATGGACCGAGTTATTCGATGCCCTGGATCCACTGGCCCAGGATCCCGACGCCAACGTGCGAGCGGAACTGATTAAGACCACGGCAAACCTGGACTCAACGCTGCACTCTTCTTCGGACGATCGAACCGCCGGCCTCGGCCAATCTCGCGCGATGCCGTTGTTGTTGCGGATGGCCCAGGCGTCCCTTGCCGAACCTACGATGAAAAGCACTCAAAGCGGCAAAACCATCAAAATCGGCGAGGCTTACTCACGCGAATTCGAGCGGTATTTGGTCAGGTTACTTCTCGAGCGCGAACCGATGTTCACCGCCGCATTCCTGAACAGTCCGCAGGCGAAAACTCTCCCGCTTGAAAACCGCATGCTCGCGTCGCTCGCATTGAAACCAGAAGCCAGCGCGCAGGAGGTTGCCTCACTTCTTCCGCAACTCACCCGCCCTCCCGGTCAGGAGGAACTGCTTCGTCTCGCCCAATTCCCGGACCAACCAGGCGTGAAGGATGCGTTGAAAAAAATCCTGCAAGAGCCCTCCACCAGCACCGGAGTCATCGAGTCCCTCCTGCGCGTCCGCTCCAAACTGGACTCGACCAAAATCACGCCCCTGCTGAATGACGCAGCGAAACAATTGCTGACGCAGGACAAACCTGCTGCGATCGAACTTGGATCCAAGCTGGCCAGCTCGTTTCAACTCGCCACCGTCGAGCCGGAACTACTGCGGGTCCTCAAAGTAGGGCAGGCGTCCCGCCTGCCCGGGACAGGCGGGACGCCTGTCCTACTCTCCACACTCCGCGCGCTCCGCGAAATCAAATCCTCCGAAGTCGATCTGTTCGCCCAGCTCGCAAAGGAATCGACCGATCCCGTTCTTCAGAATGAAGCGGTATCCACTCTCGCCGCCTCTCGCGATCCCCGCGGTCCCCAGCAACTCGCCAGCCTCTACCCCACCCTCTCTGCCGCGCCGCGCCGCACCGCCCTCGCCTCCCTGGCCGGCACACGCCCGGGCGCGCAAGCCGCCGTCAAGGCCGTCCGCGCCGGCACCATCGGCAAGGACGATCTCGACGCCGCGACGCTCGATAAACTCCATGCCGTCATGGGTGAGGACAAAGAGTTCGCCGCGCTCATGCAAGAAATGGCCTCGTTCTTCCGCCCTGCCCTGCGCCTCGATGGAAGTGACAGCGCCTGGTCGGAAACCGACATCACCCTCGATGGCCCTTTCACTGTCGAAACATGGGTCAAACTCGATCCGGGCATCGACAATAACGATGGAATCCTGGGCGCCCCCGGCGTCCTCGACATTAATTTCTTCGGCGCCCTGCTCCGCGTCTGGGTCGGCACTCCCAATATCCACGACGCCATCATCGCCAAAAAGAAAATCACCGCCGACGTCTGGACCCATGTCGCAGTCACCCGCGATGGCGCCGGCAAATTTCGAATCTACCAGAATGGGGAACTCGACTCAGACGACAGCAAGCCGGTGACTGACAAATTCGAACACTGCCGCATCGCCTGGACGGCGCCGACAAAAGGCACCGCCGGCTGGCTCAGCGAATTCCGGGTGTGGAACCATGCGCGCACCGCTGATGAACTCCGCGCCGATTTCGATCGCAGTTTCAACGCAGGCCAGGCGTCCCGCCTGGCCGGGGTAGGCGGGACGCCTGCGCTACTTTACACCGGCACCAACTGGGGCCGGCTCCACAGCGGCGCCAAAGTGACTAGGACCGCCGATTTCCCCCCGTTACTCACCGCGGAGGAAGCGCAGGCGCTCGCCGCGAAATTCTCCGGATTCCACTCCCTGGCAAACAAAGCCGGGGATCTGACGAAGGGCAAGGCGCTATTTACCTCGATCTGCCAGCAGTGTCACAGCGTCGGCGGCCAAGGCGGACAAGTCGGCCCGGTTCTCAATGGCGCAGGAGCCCTCGGTGTCGAGGCCCTGTTGAGGAACATCCTGACTCCCTCTGCAGCAATGGAACCGGGCTACCGCATGTTCCGAGTCGAACTCAAGGACGGCGATGTCCTCGACGGCATCCTGGTGTCGCAAACTGCCGAAGCCATCCTCCTGCGACGTCCGAATATTGCCGATACGCGCATCGCTCAGGCCGATGTGCGGAAGGCGTCTTTCACGAAGAAAAGCATGATGCCCGATGGCCTCCTCGACACGCTCCCCCCCGAACAGGTCACGGACCTGTTCGCTTTTCTGAAGACGTTGAAGTAGCGCGTGCCTTGCAGGCGGAGTGCGCCCGTCCTCGGGCGCAGCAACGTGCGTAGGAGCGGCGTGTGATTATTTCGAACGCCCTCGTGTTCGGCTGTTGCTGCGCCCGGGGACGGGCGCACCCCGTCACGCTAAACGCGTAATTATCGGTCGGTGCGAGCGAAAGAACATCCAGAAGTCCCGTCAGGGACGGAAGATGTCCGACTTACTTGTCGCAGTCTTTCGCCCCTCCGGGGCTTCGGGAATTTGGGAACGATAACCCAGCGATAAATCGCTGGGCGGGCTATTTTCGGACGTCCCTGCCGGACAAAAACAAAACCCAAATCGTTAACTCACCCCTGCGTCTCGCCCACCTGGAATCGGACAAAGTGGCGAATGGTAATTTCGTCGCCCAGCTGTTTGCCGACGCCCGCAACATGTTCCTTGATCGAAACCTCGGAGTTCCGTTTCACGAAACCCTGGTCGACAAGGCATTGCCCCTGGTAAAACTTCTCCAGTTTGCCTTCGACGATTTTCGCGATGGCTTGCGGCGGCTTGTCCTTGACCTGTTCGGCGGCGATCTCTTTTTCCTTCGCCAGCACTTCTGGTGGAATTTGATCGCGGCGCACCCACAACGGATGGCCTGCAGCAATCTGCAGTGTGATATCCCGCACCAGCTGCTTGAAATCGTCGCTGGCCACGGTCGCTTCCTTGCCGGCGCCCACTTCCACGAGCACGCCGACTTTGGCCCCCGTGTGAATGTAGGCGGCCACCAGGCCATTGCCGGTCACCTCGATGCGCTGGTGCCGGGGGATTTGGATGTTCTCACCGATTTTGGCCACTGCGGCAACGCGATCGGCTTCCAGATCCGCATTCGGATTGGCGACCAGCTTTTTCGCAATGTCATCGCAAAACGCCTTGAAGGTGTCATTGCGCGCGACGAAATCGGTTTCGCAATTGATCTCGATCAGCAACCCCATCCGTCCGCCCGGGGCGACATACTGAACGATCGCGCCTTCATTGGTGGCGCGCCCGCCTTTTTTGCCGGCGGAGGCCACCCCTTTCTTCCGGAGAATGTCGACAGCGGCATCGATGTCCCCTTTGGCTTCGGTGAGGGCTTTTTTGCAGTCCATCAGGCCGGCGCCGGTCATTTCCCGGAGCTTGCCTACGTTGGCGGCAGAGATTTCAGACATAACAGGTGTAATGCAGTGCAGGTTGAAAGTTGGGAAAACTCCAGGCGCGGATCTCCGCGCTGGAATCGAAACGTCGTCCCGACGGATCAGACTCCTGCCGGGGCGGGCGCTTCGGCTGCAGCCTCGACCGGTGCCGCTGCCTCGGTGCCGGTGCCGGCGCCCGGTTCCTCGGGCTTGCGGCGCGCGGATTTCGATTCGTATTCATTGCGCGCGGCGCTAATCGTCTGCACGACGGCCGTGAGAATCACGCGCACCGAACGGATTGCGTCGTCGTTGCCGGCGATGGGATAGGTCGCCAGATCGGGATCGCAGTTGGTATCCACGATGGCGACGATCGGAATGTTCAGGCGTCGCGCTTCGTTCACCGCGTTGTGTTCGCGCTTGATGTCCACCACGAACATGACGGCCGGAAACCGTTCCATGCTGCGAATGCCCTCGAAATGTTTGATCAGGCGGGCGGCTTCACGGCGATACATGGACTGCTCCTGCTTGCCGTATTGGGCCATCGTGCCGTCGGTGTCCCACTTCTCAATCTGTTTGAGGCGGGCGATGGATTTTTTGACCGTTTGAAAATTCGTCAGGGTGCCGCCGAGCCAGCGCTCGACTGCATACAATTGGCCGCAGGCTTTCGCGGCTTCGCGCACGGCTTCCTGGGCCTGTTTCTTGGTGCCAACAAACAGCACCTGGCCGCCTTTGCGCACCGTGGAACTCAGAAAGTCGCACGCCGCTTCCAGCTGCTTGACGCTTTTGCTGAGGTCGATGATGTGAATGCCGTTGCGGGCGTCGAAGATGAACTGCTTCATCTTGGGATTCCAGCGACGGGTTTGGTGTCCGAAATGGACGCCTGCTTCCAGTAGTTCTTTAATGCCGATACTCAACACGTTTTTCCTTTGTTTGGAGCTGACGGACGAACGAAGGCTTCGCCGAAAGCCATCCCGCGGATGACGGGATTGCGTTGGATGTTATTGTGGCCGGCCGGCTTCACACGAAGCTGGCACGTTCAAGGCCGTTTACTCCTTCAGCCGCAACCGGCAACGCCGGTCCCGGACCGAAGGAACGGAGAACGTATCAAAGCAAGGACGGGGAGCAATGATTATCTTCATTATTGCGCAGGCTGGAGTGCGCCCGGAGTGCGCCCGTCCTCGGGCGCAGCAACATCCAAACGCCAGGACGCGTTCGAAATATTCATACGTCTCTCCTACCCACGTTGCCGCGCCCGAGGACGGGCGCACCCCTCCCAATCCAGCCTGCGCAATAATCAGACAGCCCGGCCCCATGCACTGGGACCGGGCTGTCGTCACGGATCATGTTGGCCCATGATCCGATGCCGGAGGAATCAGAACTTCCAAATCAAATCCACCATCAGATGGCTGGCAGTGCTCGAAGACCCGGTCGGAACCTCGTTGATCAGCTCGCCACGGTAATACGTGATCCCAAACGTCAGTGAGTCGTAGAGCGCATAGACGGCATTGACGTAATGGCCGCGAACGTTGGTGCCCCCGCCGAAGCCGGCTCCCGCCCCGGAATTGGGCTGTGCCGCATGGTAGAATCCGCCGAAATCATCATTCACCAGTTCTTCGTACCAAAAGTTGGCTTCGAGCACTCGATATTGGTAGCTGAACTCCCACGTCCCTTTCTTGGCGACCTTGCCGAAGGTGATCCCTCCCAGGTAGGACCTGTTGTCGGTATTGATGGCAACGTTGTCGGCATACTCCCCGACCAGCTTGATCGGGAAGGCACCCTTGTATCCCGGGAAGCTGTCCATCGTGTAAGTCAGCGAGGCATCGGCCACCAACGGATTGAAGTTCGATGCCGGCACGCCAGCCGCGCCCGTGCGCGTGTTGCCACGGTTCACATTGGGCACGTTGGCGTTGTTCAGGTTTTGCTCGGAATTGATCAGCAATCCTGCCCCCGACAAGCTCGATGACCAGTGCTTGTCCCACTTCGCGTCCCAGATAAGCTGGGCGCCCAACATATACGGATCTTTGGTGCTGGCCGCGAGTTCATCCAGGATGAACGCGCCCGCCGCGCCCCGCAGCGTGTGTTGATCATTCAGCTTATACGCAGCTTTCGCCGCGATTCCCTCAGGATTGTAGTCGGGATCATAAACATCGTGCGAAAACACAAACGGGTTCTCCATCTTGCCAACCGTCAGCGACCCGGTCCAATCCGCCGAGTGCAGCGGAGACCACTTGGCATACGCCAGATCCACAAAAATGCCCTTCCGGCTTCCGTTGTCCTGCAAGCTCGAATTTGCCGAAACCGGGTTGCCGGTCGAGAAACCTCCCGGCGCATCCGAGGAGGAAAGTCGCACGCCAATCTCAAAATGCTCCTGCAACGTGGCGGCCATCCCCAACCGCACACGATATCGAAATCGATCCCGCGTGGCGCCATCGGGGGTGTCAAAATAAAAACCATCATAGCGGGCGCGAAAATCACCGCTAAACTTCAGCGCTGTCACCCAGTCGGGCATTCCCATCGTCGAGGGCGCACTCTTCCCGGCGTCTTTCTGCGCATCTTTCCGGAGCTCCTCAGCCTCCTTCGTCGTCAGCACCCCTTTATCAACGAGTTTGTTGAGCAGCGAATCAGCGGTCTGCGCAGGAGCACTTCCACTGAACGCCAGCGCAGTAATCGCGCCGGCGGCAAGGGCGGTTTTGGTGAACGTGTCTTGTTTGATCATGTTTGTGTCGATTTGGTTGTTCGGGCGACGCGGCGAAGCTATATCCATCGAGTTACGGACAAAGGTCAGGTTTGTTACATTCGCGTGACAACTGCCAGCGACCGAGACTTTACTTTTCCGTGGCAACTCCTTTACTTCCCCGCATGTCGAACGCCACCGTCCGCCGCCCCGCCCCTGTCCTGTTCTTCATCCTTTTTCTTGCGCTCACTTGCCATCCCGCGTCCGCCGACGATTGGGCCCAGTGGCGCGGCCCCAAACGCGATGGCGTCTCCCCTGAAACCGGCTTGATGAAGTCCTGGGGAAGTAATGGCCCGCCTTTCCTCTGGATGGCCCGCGGCATCGGCGCCGGTTATTCAAGCGTCTCCGTCGTCGGCAATCGCATTTTTACAACCGGCGAAGGCGCTGACTCCAGTTTCGTCCATGCGCTCAGCATTTCCGACAAAGGAAAAATTCTCTGGTCGTCACGCCTCGGCAAACCCGGAGGTGGCGCCCGTTACGCGGGCCCGCCAACTGTCGAAGGCGACCGCGTCTATGCCCTGGGCCAGTTTGGTGATCTCAGCTGCCTCCAGATTGCCGACGGCAAGGAGGTTTGGCACAAGAATCTCAAAACCGATCTCGGCGGCGTGATGATGAACAATTGGGGCTATTCCGAATCCGTCCTCGTCGATGGCGAAAATGTCATCTGCACTCCAGGCGGCAAAGGAGGCACCCTTGCCGCCCTCGACCGCCGGACAGGTCAGGTCATCTGGCGCAGCACCGAGTTGCAGGACCGCGCTGCCTACTCGTCCATCGTCCAGGCCGAAATCGGCGGCGTGCGCCAATACATCCAGCTTACCGACGTCAGCGTCGCGGGCATCGCCGCCGAAAATGGCAAGCTCCTCTGGCGCGCCGCGCGCCGCGGCAGCACGGGTGTCGTGCCAACCCCGATTTATAAGGACGGTTACGTGCTGGTAACGTCGGGTTACAGGGTCGGATGCAACCTGTTTCGCGTCAGTTCCGAAGCCGGAAAATTTGCGGCCACACAGGTCTATGCAAATCACGACCTCGAAAATCATCACGGAGGCGTCGTGCTGATCGGCGACCATGTCTATGGTCATTCCGACGGCCGCGGTTGGGTCTGCATGGACTTCAAAACCGGCGCGCTGGTCTGGAGCAAGCAGGGCGTGGGAAGAGGTTCCGTGATGGGGGTGGAAGGCAAATTGATCTGCCGCAGTGAAGGCCCCCTCGGAACCGTGGCCCTCGTCGATGCATCTCCGGAAGGATACAAGGAACTCGGCCGTTTCGACCAGCCGGAGCGGGGCAAGCAGGAAGCCCGTCCCCAGCCCGTTGTCGCCAATGGGCGGCTGTATCTCCGGGACATGGATGTCCTCCTCTGTTTCGACGTGAAGAAAAAGTGAGCTGGTTCTATCGCTCGATCCTGCGCCCGTTCCTGTTCGCGCAGGATTCCGAGGAAATCCACAATTTCACCCTGAACGCGCTCGCGCGCGCCAGCCGGCATCCCGTGCTGTGCGAGGCGTTGCACGACTTCTTCGGAGCGCCTCCGCTGCCCCTCACCGTGTTCGGCCTGCACTTCCCCAACCCGGTCGGCATCGCGGCCGGCATGGACAAACACGCCGCCGCCGTCCCGGCTTGGGAATCGCTCGGGTTCGGCTTCACGGAACTCGGGGGAGTGACCTGGCACCCGCAACCGGGTAATCCTCCCCCGCGGATGTTCCGGGCTGTCGCGGACGGGGCGCTCATCAACCGAATGGGCTTCAACAACCCGGGCGCCGAGGCGCTTGCTGAAACACTTGCCCAGTGGCGCGCGCTGGGCCGCTGGCCCAGGCATCCCGTCGGGATCAATCTCGGCAAATCGAAAATAACGCCGCTGAACAAGGCCGCTGACGATTACGCCAGTTCCTTTCGCGTCCTGCGTCCGTATGCCGATTTTTTTGTCGTCAACGTCAGCTCGCCCAACACCCCGAACCTCCGGCAGCTCCAGGACAAAACCGCGCTCGACGAGATTCTGGCCTCGCTGCAAGAGGTCAACACCGGTGCAACTGAAATTGCAGGACCGGAAGGACACGCCGGAACCCGAGATGGCAGCGCGCCAAAACCGATCCTGGTCAAGGTGGCTCCGGATCTTTCGTTTGAGGCGCTCGACGAAATCCTGGAACTGGCCGGCCCACGCCAACTTGCCGGCATCGTGGCGACGAACACGACCCTGGCCCGTCCTGTAACAACGGACGGAGGGCTTCGCAGTATTTATGCGGAAACCGGCGGATTGAGTGGACGCCCATTGCGGGCGCGGAGCACGGAAGTCATCCGTCATCTGCATCGCGCGACGAATGGCCAGCTACCGATCATCGGCGTGGGCGGCATATTTGACGCAGAGGATGCGTGGGAAAAACTGTGCGCGGGCGCGACGTTGGTACAGGTCTATTCGGGACTCGTCTACGAAGGGCCCTCGCTTGCGCGCGACATCGTCCGGGGCCTTACCTACCGCATGCGCCAGCGCCAGGCCTGAGCCATTTCGGGAAACAATCCAGAACCTGTGAAAACTCTCAAAACCCGCTGACGAAACTTTCACGCATATACGTGAAAGTTTCGCAGCCGTGGAGTGCCTTCCCATCGGCGAAAAGTTGGTTCAGGACGAAACTTTTACGCATATACGTGAAAGTTTCGCAGCGCTCGATCTCGATTCCAAGCTTCCTGGGGGCCGGTCCATGCCGAAACTTTCACGCATATACGTGAAAGTTTCGTATATGAAGTTTGGGGTGGTCTCCGGTGATCGACTCTGGCATCCTGCCTGTGTGAAACCCAAAACGGAGGAGTTTCTCTATCACCTGCTCTGGTCCTGCGACAAGTTGATGCGTCCGACTTTTCGGAACGTCGGAGAATCTTTTGAAGCCTGGTGCTACCGCAACGGATTTGCGCGGCAAATTGCCGAGTTGCAACGGCGGAAACTCGTGGAATTCGACGCCGAAAGCCGGGCGGTGAAGTTGACGACGGCCGGCCAGTTGCACGCCATGGGCGGCTGCGATCCGGAAGCACGTTGGAAACGTTCGTGGGATGGCCTGTGGAGAATGGTAACATTTGATTTCCCGGTGAGACAAAATTCAACACGCGACAGCCTCCGATTGCAGCTTCTGAAGCGCAGATTTGGCCTGCTTCAGAAGAGCGTTTGGATAACCCCCGATCCGCTCCAAGAGGAGCGGAAACTGCTGGAGGGAAGCAGGGTCAACGCAGGAGTGCTTCTGCTTCTGGAAAGCCGCCCCTGCGCCGGGGAAAGCGATGAAGACATTGTCGGCGCCGCGTGGGATTTTGATGAAATCAACGCAGCGTACGCCGAACATTCTGAAGTGCTGGCGGCGCGGCCAACCAAGCCAACAGTCGATTCATCCTCTGCAGAGGCTTTACGGCAATGGGCACAGCAGGAACGTTTGAGCTGGGCAGCGGCGATAGAACGCGATCCATTCCTGCCCGAACGCCTGCTTCCTGCTGATTACATGGGACGCAAGAGTTTGAGAGCGCGGCTCAAATCCTTCCGCAAGATAGCCGGACAGTTGATGCCAATTCGGGAGTTCGGCGAGCCCCCCGGAAAACAAGGATAACACGCCATCACCGATCTGAACCCAGGAAGCCAAAACTCGACGAAACTTTTACGTATATGCGTGAAAGTTTCGTAAGGGTGATTTCCTATCCCCGCAGGCTGGGCAAAGGCCGCTGACGAAACTTTAACGTATATGCGTAGAAGTTTCGTACGCCATAAACCGCGGCGGACTGCCTAAAGGGCCAGCTTGGACTACGGGGCTTTTTGAGGGTCGGCGGACGGTTCGGATTTTGGTTTGGACGTCGGGGTCGACGCCTGGGCGGCAAGACGGGTTTCGTGGGCTTTTTTCCATTCGTCACCGAGCTCCTGGGAGGTTTTTCCAGTCGCCGCTTTCCACACTTCCTCACTGTAAGTCCCGGCCCGTCCGGCGGCATTGAGTTTGCGCACGATGTTGGTGTCGTATTTTTCAGTCACCCAGTTCAGGAAATTTCCCGTCACCCGGTAACTGGCGTCAAATTTGGCCTTCGCCACGTTGCGCTGTGTAATTTCGGCGCCCTTGGTCTCGGGTTCGTAAATGAACCACCGGATGTAATCGGGAATTCCTTCCACCAGCCAGCCCGGCATGCGCGTGGAATTCGTATTCCCGCGCCGGCCACCGCCCGTGTAGTTCTGTACCACATGGACCATCTCGTGAACAACGGAGCCGCGCGCTTCGCGTTTCAATTCCTTTCGAAACCAGCCCGCATTGCAATTAATGAAGCCACCCCCCGCCGACGCTGGTGTGCCCCCCATGTCCTCGCGAAATCGGAGCGTGACGTTCGTCCGAGGACTGAACCCCTCGCTCGGCAAAAGCTCGATCAGCTTCGGATACCATTTCTGGACCACGGGCCGCAGCTCGGTGTCGGCCCATTCCATCAAATCCGGCGCCAACGTCGCGTTGATCGTGAAATGATACTTTCCTTCCTCCGCATCAAAACTTTTGGTGATCTGTATGGCGTCCTTGCCATCTTTGGAATCCCCGGCGGTGGCGGCCAGCTCCGACGAATTTGGATCGATCACGTCGATCTCGCTGAAGAACGTGTTCCCGAACGGGTCCGCAGTTTCCGTTCGAAACAGGTCAAACAACAGATATCGGAACAATCCCAGGGCTCCCGCCGAATCCGAGATGCTCACGCCATATTGTCCTCCCACCGCCCCTTCCTTCGGGCGTGTGTCCACGCGTGCCAACAGCTTCCATCCGCAAGAAACGGGATCTGTGGTTCGCTTCGGCTCGGCCTTGAAACCGTCCGCGTTCCCGTCACTGGCATACACCATGTACACCTGAGGACCGCGGCTCCCGGCATGCCATGAGTAGGTGTTCACCTGCCGGATGACCGAGTTGCTTCCCAGATCGATTTGGATCCGGCCGCCGTCCGCGCCTTGCGTGAAGAAAAAGTTTTCGGCGGGTTGATCGGCACCGTCGGGCAGCCGTCCATCATGCAGTTTTGAAAGCGACCCCGCATTGGGGTCTCGGTCACCGTCCACGATTGAAAACCGGGCGCGCGTTCCCGCGTCTCCACGCGACGGCGCCGGAACATTCTTGAACTTAAATGCGGCAGAGTCGTCGCGCTTGTGTTCGGTGACCAATTGGATCTCGGCGATGGCCGGCAGACCCAGGCCGAGCACCGTGGCAGTCACGAGGAGAGCAAGCAGGCGAGTTTTCATAATCGATCGATCCCAGAGATGCCTCATGGTGCGCCTTTCAGGAACTGGAATTCAATGGTGGATTTCGATCGATCCGTGCCAGGTAGCAGTCGAGGTCACGAGACTCAAACGGCATCGATTGTCGCTGGCGTCAGGATAAGTTAGAGCCTCCTGACGTCCACCCTCCGCAGTACTGCTACGGAGGACGGGTCGGCTGCTACCTTATCGAAGATCAAGGTTGGCGCGGGGTGACGACGCGATAGAACCGCTTCAGTGTCCAGCTGGCATCCGGGATCACCTCGACGCGGTTGGTCGTCTTGGCGACGATGTCTGCAAGCGACAGCCATGGTGAAAGGCCGGGCGTGTCGGAGTATTGGACGGTGTAGGTGCGGTTTGAAATGGCGCCGAAACTGACGACGGCTGAAGCCGGCCCGGCTGAGAGGAGTCCCACACCCAGGAAACTTTGCGGATTTGTTGGATCCGTTCCGGCGATATATTCAGCGCCGTTGGTCATCCCATCGTGATCGAAATCATCGCCCGCGCGCGACAGGTCGCCGGCCTGGCCGTTGGGGTGACCGAAGTACTGCTGGGTCCATGCGTCCGGAAGACCATCGAGGTCACTATCAGCGATGATCGTGACCGTAAAGGATGCGGCAACGCCCTGTCCGGGGAAAGACGCGGCATTGCTGACAACGAGGCGGCAGGCAAAATTGGAAAGCGTGATGCCGTTGGTCAGGATGAAACCGGCGGCAGCGGTGCTCAGCGTCACGAAGTTGGTTTTCGGTGCCGCCACGAATTGGGTGATGATCAGGGAAGGCGTGATGCGGCGCCATGAGAAGGTGTAGGGAGCCGGGTTCCCGGAAATACTGGCGCTGAAGGAGATATTTCCACCCTCGACGACGGTTTGGTTGACCGGGGTAATCAGGATGGCGGGAGCCACTTTAATTCCGAGGGTCGCCGAGGCGATCAATACTCCAGCCGGACTGGAGATCACCACGTCGTAAACGCCATCATCCGCGAGAGTGACATTCGTGCGCGAGATGCTGGGCGCGGTTTCGCCGGGCAGGGTTAATCCGTTCAAACGCCACTGATAGGTGATGGGGGGCGTGGCGCGCGCCACGACAACGAAGGAGACATTTGCGCCCGGCAACACCAACTGGCTGATGGGTGCCAGGACCACGGAAGGCGCCACGAGCACGAGCATGCGTCCGGAGGCGCTGACAGCGGACCCCCCCGGGTTGCTGACGACGGCATCGTAGAGGCCTGAGTTCTCGATCACCGCATACTCAAATGAAAGCGAGGCATTGGTCGCATCGGCGATCGGAGTTCCATTGAAACGCCACTGGTAGCTGAGTGGACCCGACCCCGTGGCTGAGACGGAGAGCACGGGACTCGTTCCTTCGGTTGTATTAAGATTCTGCGGGGATGCTGTGACGATCGGCGGCGCAACCGTGACTGTGTTTGCGGCGCCCGGCGTGGGTGTGGAGGCAACCCAGTTCAACGGCTCGTTACCGTACGCAGGGGGCGCTTTGCGTTGGAGGGAAAGTCCGCCGCCATCCACCGCGCCGGCCGGCCATGGAGGCGCGTCCGCATAACTGACGCGATCGACGCGGATGTAAGGCACGAATCCGGCGTCCGCCGCGGGAGCAACCTGCGGCGCATCGGGCCGCAGGAGATCGACCCGCTCCCCGCTGTTGTCGAGGCGGCCTGCAAAGGGTCCGTAGACCGGAACAGCCGGTGAAACCCCGTAGAGAAAACGGAACGCATCGAGCGCGGCGGCGTTGGCCGGATCGAAGTTGACCACAAGCGCATATGCGCCGGCGGCCAGGGTGACGTTCGTCGGGAACCGAAAATCGATTCCGTCGATGTGCCATGTATTCGTGGGATGCGCGGGATCGAACAAGGGAACGCTGGCACCGGTGATGTTGAACAGCTCGACGTATTCGTCCTCGTTTCCGTTGCTGCTGGTGGGCGGATGATACATCACTTCATTGATCACGACGGGGCCGATGAGCGGTGCAGCATTGGCGGCGCCCAAGGTGCGAGTGGCAAGGGCAGGATGGTCGATGCCCATGCTCGTGGAATAGCGACCGAACGAAACCCCAGCCGCCGCGGGGCCGAAGCGGGCGCCGGCACGAAGCCCTGTCAGGTTGGCGGAGGGATCCGCGGCGGAAAGCCACGCTTCGCCTCCGTGGACGCCGTTCAGATGAAACGCATTGGGCCCGCTGGCGAATTGAGAGGCGTTGAACAGCACATAGCCTCCGCCCGCGAGGATGGTGCCGTCGGGGATGCGATACTTCTTGAAATTATCCTGGCTGTCGCTGAGGAACCATCCGCCGAGGTTGACGGAATTTATGCCGGTGTTGCGAAGCTCGATGGTTTCCTCGAGGCCCGACTGGTCCGGAACGCGAGTGAGCACTTCATTGATCACCACATCGGGAAGGAGCGCGTAATTGGCTTCACCGGGCGTGTCGGATCCCGGGAAACTGGAGATGGTCGCGGCGCCGTCCGGCAGCCGGCCTTGAGACACGCCGAGCAATTGTACTGCGAACGTCATCGAGTCAATGAGGATGAAACTTGTGCCATTGGTGCTGTAGACGTGGATGACGTCGCCATTGTCATCGAGCGAAAAGTTGACGTGCTGACGTCCGTCGCCCGGCTGGCTGTCGGCGATCCATTTTGCGAAGCCGAATGGCCCGATGAAACTCAGGGGCGCCACGCGGTATTGAGAGAGCCCGAATGTCGAAGGATCATCGGTCACAACCAATCCGGCCAGCGACACGGGCAGATTGGTGGCATTGAACAGCTCGAACCAATCGGGGCCGCTGGCGGGCTTGGCCATCCATTCGTTGACGCGCAGGAAGCTGTTGGTGCCAAGGGCGGCGGCGGCGGAATTTGCGGCGCCGGCGGTGGGTGAGGAAAGCAGGCGCCACTGGCCGCTGGAAAGTCCGATGGATTTGTTGGCGACCTGGAAGCCGAACTCGACGGTATTGACCAACTGGCCGCCAGCGTTGAAAAGATAAATGCCGTCGCTTTGGTCATCGATCGAGCGGCCGGTGTTGTAATCGCCGGCAGCGGTGGAGGCCGCACGGCCGCCATCGCACCAAATCACGACGAACCCGCCGCCTGCCACGCTGGACCCTGGTGGGAAGGTCCATTGGCCGGGTTGAATGGAACCGATGCTGATGCTCATCCCGGCGAGAGTGGCGGATGCGGCGTTTGTGTTGAGCAGCTCGATGAAACCGGGATACCGGCCGGCGTTGATCACAATGCCGTCGTTGCGGGCGAGAACCTCGTTGAGGATCGGACCCGAGTAGGCAACCGTATAATTGTTGGTTCCGGGACTTCCCGGGATTCCAAAGTTTGCAAACGTGCCACTTCCATCCGGCAGCCGCCCGCGGGAGACCCCAGGCAGTGCATTCGTGTAAGACACCCGCTCAATCTCCACGCCGGTGACGTCGGAAAGGATGATCGAATCGCCCACGGCCGGGAGACGGAAGTCGACGTGCCGCGCGCCCACGCCTTCGTCGGCCAGGAATTGAGCGAACCCGAGCGGGCCAATGAACGAGAGCGAGGAGATGCGATGCACCGCGCCCGTGGTGCCCAGATAGACGCCGCGCAAATCCACTGGAAGCGTCGCGCGATTGTAGAGCTCGATCCAATCACCGCCCCCGGCAGTCGGATTGGCCAGCCATTCATTGACCGTGAGGTTGGTTGCGGAGGCCGTCGCCGCCGCGACATTCGCAGCGTTCGTCGTCGGTGTCGTCAGCACCCAGGAACCGCCGATGCGTCCCACCGAGTAATCCGACAACTGCAAACCGACCGTCACCGCATCGATGCGGTTTGTCGCCGGGTCATACAGGAACACGCTGTCGCCGCCGGGATCGATGGAGAAACCGGCATGCAATCCTGGGGTGCTGTTGGTGGTGTCATCGCACCACACCACCAGGTAACCGCCAGCCGGAAACGGCGTGGACGGAAATACGAATTTCCGGGCGTTGCCATCATCACTGAGGCTCCAGCCGGCAAGGTTCGTGGCGACGCCTGCATTATAGAGTTCAACGAAATCCGGGAATGTGCCCGAGTGATTGAGCGTGGTATTTGCGGCAAGAACCTCGTTGAGGCGGATGTTGGGAGCGGCCGGCGGAGTTGGGGCAGTGCCGGGTGTGCCGTTGAGTTGCGTGCTCGCACGCCAATTTGCCGGATCATCCGGATCCCCCAAGGGATCGATCACCTCCAACGAACGACCGTGACCGTCCGCGCCAGCCGGCCATCCGCCGCCGTCCGAATACGTCACCGACGTGATGATGCTCCCGTTCCGATCCCGGACAGTGATGGTATCACCGCCATTGCCCAGCTTGTCGGTGTACACCCCCGCTATGGTGACATTGTTATAATTGGCGAGAAAGGCCGCGGGATTATCGTCCGAAACCAGCACCAGCCGCGCACCGGCGTCGACTCGCGATCCCAGGGGAAACGTGAAACCCACGGCGCCGGAGATGGAAATGCCAGCCAACTCAAGCGTCGTGGAACTGATATTCTGCAGTTCGATGAACTCAAACTGTTGTCCGTCCTGGGGATTATAATGAATCTCCGTGATGCGCAGCGGCACTCCGAGCACGGCCACCTGGAAGGAAGCCTCCGTCACCGCGCTCCAATTTCCCGCCAGCAAAGTCCGGGCCTTGACGATCACGCTTTGGTTCAAGGTCAACGGTGAAGCATAGGCCACCGCGCTGTTCGACACGGCCCCGGTGAACATTACGCGGGGATCGCTGCCATCGGTGGTGTAATAGATCACGCCCCCGTTGCTCGCCGTCATGGACAGGCTATACCCGGGCGGTACGAATCCACCGTGCCGGCTGAAGACCGGTGCATTGGAGGAGGCTATGAGGCCATAAGTGTTATACTGCGCGAACAACCCCGCGCGCCGTTGCGGGATCCAGGTCGTCAGGATGTTGTCGATGAAGGTGAGTCCCGCCGCCGAGACCGCAGGGGCGATCTGCGATTTCAGTTCGAGGTAACGGGCGGTGATGTTGCTGTCGCCCAGGGCGCCGTTGTTGAAAAAATGTTTATGGACGCGATCGGCCCAGAGTAAGCGGAATTCGGAGCTGTTGCGAAGCTGCTTGTAGAGAACAGGGATTTCGGCGGAACCGGCGATGAAATCGGAGGCAATGGTATCGTAGGTGACCGGCGACCGGCCGCCTCCGCCGTTCTGAGCGAATGCGCCTTCGGCGTCCCAAACATAAAAACGGAACAGCCCCGTCGGCACGCGTTCACGCGCCGCGCGCCAGTTGTTTTGCGGCCAATCCCAGGTCGCCCCATACGTATTGACCAGCAGATAGTCGCAGAAATTGGTGAGGTCCATGCGCCGTCCGATCTCGGTGTATACCGCGGGCGTCTGCGGGTTCTGGCTGTTGACGTAACTCCGGAGGTTGTTCCAGGCAACGTTGTCTCCTCCCTGCACGGCACTGCCGACCGTGATGATGTCCCAGCTTGAACCGCCGCCGTGCCACGATTGGAGAAAGCCCTCCTCCACACGCTCGCAGGGATTGTAGTACCGTTTGAACGCGCCGTTCAGCCAGTAATTGACGAATGTGCCGTGCGGGGCGGCCTGGCCGGTGTCCGCGGAGAGTTGCCGCATCAATTCGTCGGTCAGGTACGGGTTGGTCTCATCGTTGTGCCCCGCGCGGAGCACGACCTGGTCGAAGTTGTTCACAACGGCCGTCGGAAACCATGGGTAGTTGAGCCTGCCGGATCCGTAGTCGCCGCGGAAATAGAGTCGATACGAAAACTTGCTCGAGGCCAGATAGCGCGGGCGCGTCCAATCGCTGCCCTGGACGCGCAATCCGGCATCAATTTGAAACCCGGAATTGTCCACCGGACGGATGAACTCCACGGAGACGGGGCGCTCCCAGTCGATGCCTTGTTTTACCGGGTTATAGTAATCGCCGGGATTTACCGCCCTCCAGGGATCGTTGGGGGGCCCCACGCCGCCGAACATGCCGATGATGCCGTTGGTGCCTGTGATGTTGTTGGAATGCGTGAGGATTGAGAGCGAGGGCAGGGCCTTTTCCGCGACCGTGGCGTTGAAGAAATAGGAATGAGAAATGACCTGGGAAGGCAGCATGTTCGACCGCAACGCGACGGCGCGCACGAAGAGCGTGTTCGTGACCCGCATCGTTCCGACATAAAGTTGTCCGTTGCTGGCGGTCGGTTCGCTTCCGTCCGTCGTGAACTTCAACGTCGCACCCGGCGTCGGGCAAGTCAGTGCCAGGGTGAACGGCTGGGTGTAATGGCCGCGAGCCGTGCTGAAATGGACCGGCGCGACAACCCCCGTGACCTGGCTGAAGCCGTTGGAGGCCCCCGGCGTTGGCGTTGCGAAGTAACGCAGGTTGTCGTTGGGATCCCGCCCGTACGAGTAATCATTGCGTTGCACAGGAAACTTCGGGGCGAACCCGCTCGCGAGTTTGCGGGGTGAATCCGGTGTGTAGAGGCCGACAAATTCCCCTTCGGCCTCGAGTAGAAAGCTGGTGTGAAACCGGTTTCCGGGAGCCGGATTCCTGCGATCCTTGCCCGAGGCGAACACCACGAGATAGGTATTGGGCAACAGCACGCGCGAAGGAAAGATCCATTGGCCCGGAGAATCCTCTGCGTCGCTCAACGACCAACCGGCAAGATCCGCCGCACTGCTGCCTCTGTTGTAGATCTCGATCCAATCCTCCTGCTCCCCGTCTTCATCGACAAGTCCGCTTTGGTTGGCGGCGCTGATTTCAGTGATGACAAGGTCGGTGCCGACCGCGTTGGGGTCGAGGGTGTAATTCCACGAACCGCCCGCAAACGCATTGGGCACGGGCGCCGTGTCCACGATCCCATGGCCGCCAATCCACGCCACCTGCACCGGCCCGGCAGCCGGCGGGGGAAATCGAAATACGTAGAGGGACCCGACTTGAGCGGTGAGGTTGGTTGCAGGCTGGCCGTTGATGAGCAAATCCGCGGCGTTCACTCCCACCACCGCCTCGCTGAAAGTAATCTCGATCTGGCCGAGCGAACTGACCGTGGCGCCGGGTGCGGGGAATCGCAACGTCATCGTGGGCGCCACCGTGTCGACCAGCGTATAGCTCCAGGTGGCCCCCGGTCCAATTTCGTTAAAGCCGTTCGGGGGGACTGCCAGGTCGGCGATCCCATGTCCGACAACCCAGGAAATGGGCACGTTGCCGTACGGCGCGGGATCAAATGAGAACGTGTAGGATGAGCCGCTGCCGGAAACACCCGTTGCACCAATCCCATGTATCAACAAATCGTCCGAACTGACGCCCGCCACCGGCTCGCTGAATTGCACCATGATTTGTGTGAGCACATTCAGGGTGGAGCCGGGTGGAGGGGAGATGCTGGTGATGACCGGCGGATTGGTTTCGCCCATCAACGACTCAATCGAACAATCAAATCCGATATCGGTGCTTGTCGCCGAAGTGTTGAACACCTGGATGGCGAGCCAGTTGGTGCCTTCCCGAAGATAGCCTGAAACAGGATAAAAATTTGCTGACACCGCCGGAGCCGGGTCGATCGGCTGATTGGCTGCGAGACTGGTCCGGGATACTTCACCCCCCGTCATGTTCTCGCGATACACCTCGACACCGTTGATCCACATCACAAAACCATCGTCGATGTAGTAATCCATTTTGATCGCACCGATCTCCGCCGCATTCGTCACGAGAAAGGGACGCCGGATGAAAAAGCAGGTGTAATTGTTGATCATGTCCGACAACTGCGTGCCTCCGGGGCGCGTGTCCCCATACCAGAACGGCGCAGGAGCGTCTGCAAACGCAGAGTCGTTGAAATTAGTGCCGCGCCACAGTGTGGTGTCCGGGAGGGAGGCCTCGTTTGTGCCCCGGAAAAAACGCCAGGTGGAATTGAACGGAGACAAAACCGCCGACTCAGCAGTTAGGGTACAAGACAGCAGAGCCAGCAAGACGAGGCGTGTGGTCATTCGAGAGTTCTAACACAGATGCAGGACGGTCGCAGCAGAAAAGTTACGGGAATGTGACGGCTGCGAAATGCTGTTGGGCGAGTGAGCGTTGGTGGTGTCCTCTCCCTTTCCTCCCGCAGCGGGAGGAGAGGGTCGGGGAGAGGAGGGCCATCACAACTGCCCGATACCACCACTGAGTCCAACTGTCATCGTCCGCCATCTGCACCATAAACAGACTGGAAAAAGTCGATCTCTTGAATGCCTCCTCTCCCCGGCCCTCTCCTCCATCCGATGGAGGAGAGGGAGGCATCCATCGTTCGTCATTGCTACTGCGGAGCCGGGATGGATTTCACCAACGCCAGCGCGCGGGAATCGGCGGGGTCCAATTCGAGGGCTTGCCGCAGTAGTCGGAGGGCCTCTGCATTTTCACGGCGGCGCATCAGCAGTTCCGCAAGGGCCGTGTAGGTGGGAACAAAATTGGGATCGAGGGCAAGCGCGGCCCGGAGATGACCGATGGCCTCGTCCTCGCGTCCGAGCTGCACGCAGGCGTAACCGAGGTTGAAATGAAGTTCGCGCCAGGTCGGTTTGAGTTTGAGGGCCTCCTCCAACACATCGATGGCCTCGGTGGCGCGCTTCTGACGGAGCAAGGAGACGGCAAGCTGTGCGCGACCTTTGGGAGAACCCGGCGCGCGGCGCAAATGCTCCCGCAGGGCGCCCTCGGCGTCCACGGCCAGTTCGGCGCGGTTGAACGCCCAACCAAGCAAATACCAGCCCTCATCGTCGGCGGCGTAATCGCGAGTGATCTTTTTCAGCAAATCGATCGCCCTGGCAACTTCGCCTTGATCCATGAGCAGCGAAGCCTCCTGGATGGCGGCTTTTTTTCCGATGCGCATGTTCGCCGCTTCGGCCCAGAACGGATCCGGCCACGTTAGATCTGAACCTAGTTTGGCTGCCTGGCGCGCGGCCGTTGCGGCCGCCGCGGTGTTGCCGAGCGACTGCTCAACCTGCGCGAGCAAAAGATGGGCGGCCTTGGCGGTATGCGCATCTGCCAGGCAACCGGATATCAGTCCGCGACACTCTTCCAGCCGGCCTTGCGCGTGGCGCACGCGGGCCAGGCCGAGCGACGCGGGTGGCAATCCCGGATGTTGCCTCAATAACGCCTGGAACTGTTCCTCCGCCTCGCCAAATTCGCCATGCTCGACGAGCCACAAGCCCAACTGCAACCGAAGGATGAGGTGTTTATCACCCGCAGTGGCGACGGCCCGACGCAGGAGCGGAGCCACCGCGGCAGGCTCGTAGGGCATTAACAAGTGGGCGTGCAGATAAACCCAGCGCACGTCCGTCGGGGCCAGTTTTTCCGCCGTATCAAATGCATAGCCTGCTTCAGCCACCAAGTCGGAGTGCATCAGGAAACAGCCCAGTTTTCCCCATGGCTCGGCGTGGTTGGGCGCAGCGCGAATGGTTGCGACCAATGCTTCGATCTGCCTGGCCATCTCGGGGTCCAATCCGCCAGTCGGAATCGAAGGCGGCATTCGCTTTGGAGGCGAAGTTCGCATGACGCAAACGGCCAGCAACCCCAGCAACAATGCACCACTCACGATAACTCCCAACCAACGCCGGCGCCGGCGCTGGCTGCGATCGAATTGGGAGGATGACGGGACCGTTTCCACGGCAGGCTTCCTGGTTCAGTGGGTTACTGGCTTGCCCGCATTTTTTTGCAGGACTCGATAGTGATCGACGGCGCCACCGGGAAATTCCTCCTCGGAACCATCCGGCCAAAGCACACGAATGGATTCCAGCGAAGCAATCGATCCAAAGCCGAACAGCACCCGCGGATCATTGCTCGAGGCATAGCTGTAAGCTGGTTGCACCAGCCGCCACCAGTTTCGCCCCCCGCCGCGCGCCACAATTTCTGCGCCGTAAGCGTCGCGATTTCCAAGACGGGGATCGATCGCGCGCAATCCCAGCCAGTGTCCGCGCCTGGCAACGACATTGCGCAGCAATCGCGCCGGCCCCCCAATCCCGCCCACGAGCAAATCCGGCGCGCCGTCGTTGTCGATGTCTCCGCAAACCAATCCCCGCCCGACGAGCGACATGCCACAGAACACCGGATTCGCCGTCGAAACGTCGCGGAACCGGCCCGCACCGTCGTTTGCAAAAAGCTGGGCAGGTTCGGCGTACTGCGCCCAGAACGAATCCGTTCCCGGCGCGATCAACTTTTGCAGGCCGCCGATGCGCCGACGCACGAGGCCATTGACCACAGCCAGATCGAGCGAACCGTCGCCGTCGAAATCCGCCAACAACGTTCCAAAACCCGTGCCGTGCCAGGCAAGATTCATCAACCCTGCACGAGCCGTGTCATCCAGAAAAATCCCGCGGCCTTTCTGATGCCAGAGCGTGTGATTCTCCTCCGCCAAATGCGGCACAAAAAGATCGAAAAGACCATCCCCGTCCACGTCTCCCAGCGCCACTCCCATGTTGGCCGCGGTCGCCCCCATCGCGGTGTAAGCCACGCCTCGCGTCACCGCCTCCTCGCGAAATGTGCCGTTGCGCTGATTCATGAACAGCCGGTTCGGCAACCCGTCGTCCGTGATGAAAATGTCCGGCCATCGATCCCCGTCGAAATCCGCGCAAACAATCTCCATCGCCTTGCCGGGGGCCCTCGAAATTCCCGAACGCACGGTGACATCTTCAAACCGCGGGACTGAATTCGAACCCGTGGCGCCGCCTTGTTGCGCACCGAGATTCCGAAACAGCCTCGTGATGGTGGACTGAAATCCATGGGGACCGCAAAAGTCCGGCTTCCCCTTGGCGTCCGGGCAGCGTTGCGTGGGGTCGAAATCCAGGTAGTTTCCAACGACCACATCCAGCCAGCCGTCCCGATCCAGGTCCACGAACGCCGCGGGCACACTCCACTGTTGGTTGGTCAATCCCGCCCGAGCTGTCACATCAATGAATTTCCCCTTCCCCGCGTTCAAAAAAAGTCGCACGCGATCCAGCTCGGTGATCAATACCTCGGGCAGTCCGTCGTTGTTCAGATCGCCCACTGCAATACCATAGCCGTGTCCGGTCACATCCAGCCCCGAACCCGCGCTCACATCGACAAACCGTCCGTCGGTCTCCTGGTGGAACAACCGATTTTTCACTGCGGCTGAAGCACCGACGTTGTGGATCAAATACAAATCGAGCCGTCCGTCGTTGTCGAAATCCAGAAACGCGGCGCCGGAACCGATCGATTCAGAAAACAGAAAATTCCCGCTCACCTCAGCCACATGGGTGAATGCGACACCGGAGCGCGCCGTGACATCCTCGAACCAGTCGGCCGCGGTTTCCTGTGCTGTGCTGGCGGAGGGCGGCTTGCCGCATCCTGCCGCCGTGCTCAATGCCAGGATCGAACTCCAAATACACAAATCCCGAATCATCTGGGATTTCAGATTTGAGATTTCTGGTTTCAAGTCCGGGAATTGGGAGTGTCACCACGAAACTGCTTCCTGTTACTCGGCCACATAAATGTTTTTGAGTTCCGTGTAGCCTTCCATGGCAGCCATCCCCAGGTCGCGGCCGAGGCCGCTTTGTTTGAACCCGCCGAAGGGGGCCTCGACATGCACGCTGGAATGCGAATTGATGCTGATGACACCGCTCTCGACGCGGCGTGCCACCCGCAACGCCCGGCGCAGATCGTTTGTCCAAAGCGAGCCGCTCAATCCGTAACGCGAATCGTTCACCTCCTGGAGCATCGCGGCTTCGTCGTCGAAGGGCCGGATGCAGACCACCGGTCCGAAGACCTCCTCCTGCCACACGCGATCGGAAGTCTCCACGTCCAGCAGCACCGCCGGCGCCAGGTAATAGCCTCGCGCAAACGGGCGTTCGCCGCCGCACGCGACCCGGCGGCCGGCGCGTCGGGCTTCCTCCAGGAACTCCTCGGCCGACTGCCGTTGCGCGGCGGAGACGAGGGGTCCGAGTTGCGTGGCGGAATTCTCCGGATCGTCCACGCGCAACTGACGCGTCGCCGCGACGAACAGTTCCACGAACTGATCGAAGGCGCGGCGCTCGACGAACACGCGACTGCGGGCGCAGCAATCCTGGCCGGTGTTGGCAAACACGCTCATGGGCGAACTGGATGCGGCCTTCTCGATGTCAGCGTCGGCGAAAACAATGTTGGGCGATTTGCCGCCGAGTTCGAGCGAGACGCGTTTCACGTCGCGGGAGGCAAGGCTCATGAGTTGCGCGCCCACGGCGGTCGATCCGGTGAACGAGATCTTTCGCACCAGCGGATGCGTTGCCAGCGCGTTACCGATCGCGCTCCCCTGCCCCGGCACGACCTGGAGCACGCCGGGGGGAAGTCCGGCTTCAAAGGCAAGTTGCCCGAGCAGGATCGCCGAGAGCGGCGATTGGCTTGCCGGCTTGAGCACAACACAATTGCCGGCCGCCAACGCCGGCGCCACTTTCCAGCAGGCGATCGGAAACGGAAAATTCCAGGGCACGATGGCAGCCACCACGCCCATCGGCTGGCGCAAGGTGAAATCCAGCCCGCCGCGCGCCACAGGAATGGTCTGTCCGCAGAATTTCGTGATCGCCCCTGCGTAGTACTCGAACACACGCGCGCCCAGCGCGATTTCATCACGGGCGTCGGCGATCGGTTTTCCAATGTTCTGGCATTCCAGTTGCGCGAGTTGCTCGAGATGATCGCGCAGGACACGGGCGATGTTAAACAGAATGTCCGTCCGCTCCCGCGGCGTCCGATCGCGCCAGCCGTTCACAAACGCCTTCTGGGCGCCTTCCACCGCGGCTTCCACATCGGCAACAGCGGCCGCGGCGACCTCGCAAAAAGTCTGCTCTGTTGCCGGATTGATCTGCGGCAATGCGCCGCCATCCTTGCCGGGACGAAAATCGCCATTGATAAAAAGCCGTGTTGGGAAACGGAGAGGTGTGCTCACGCCAATGGATTACAGGAGAGCGATGCCGGCTCCAAGTGCGAATGTTCGTAGCAGCCGCCGTAAGGAGGCTCAAACTTATCCAAACATTAGCTACGTTCGATTTAGTATGAGTCTCGTGACCTCGACTGCTACCTCAATTGCGCCGATATCGGCACCTGATCCCACAATGTTCCCGGGACGCTGTTGGTCGCGGCAGCCGGTGTGATCAATGGAGCGCGAAATTCGGGGGCCTCCCAAAACTGATACACTCCCGGGCCGCCCGCAACCAGACGCCTGCCGTCGGGCGAAAAGGAAAGTCCATGGACCGGATGCGGAGTTGGGTAAGCGGCGATGTCGCGTTGAGCCTGCAAATGCCAGAGCACAACAACGTCGTCCAGGGATCCGGCGACCAACCGCGCGCCGTCAGGCGAGAAGGCCATCGACAGAATCGAGGATCGAGGGCCCGCCAGTGTCACCATTTGATCTCCGCTCGCGACGTCCACCAAACCCACCGTCCCGTGTTCCTGGGCTATGGCGAGCCATTTGCCATCGGGCGAAAAACAAAGGCTCGGACTGGCCCACGACGCGCGACAACTGCTCCAGGTGTAGGTGTCCAGACTGAAGAGGCGAGCCTGACGTGTTTCCTCTTCAAGGATCGCCAGCTTCCGGTTGTCGGGGGAAAACTGCCATGCAGCGGCGTTGACCTTGAGAATTTGTCGCGCGCGCACGGACGAGGATTCCCAGACAGCGAACCGGCCGTCCCCCGCCTGGCCCGCGAGCCAGCGGCCGTCCGCCGAAATTGCCGGCGTGGGATACGGGAGCGGCGACGGTTCCAGCCGGATCGACCGGAGCCGATTGCCCGTGGTGGTGTCGAGCAGTTCCAATTCGCGCGAACGAGGCGACCAGGACGCCATCGAGGCGCTGTCCGGGGAGAAGGCGATCATGCGTCCGGAGTTTGTCCATTTGGCGGTGTGCGAATAGGGGCTCCAGACGATGAATTCATCCAGGCGCGTGGCCAGCGCGAGCCGACGGCCGTTGGGGGAGAAAACGGGCGGGTTGGGCAGAGCGGTGTCTTCCCCGGCCCTGCGCGCATAACGCGGCATGGCGCTGTCATCGCGAACCCAGAGGCGCACGAGGTTTTCCTGGCCGACGCTGACCAGGCGTTTGTCGTCGGCGCCGAAAGCCAGGTCGACGACCGAGCCGCTATGGCCGCGAAGCGGGGACAACTCGCGCCACGAGTCCGATTCAAACAAGCGGATACGCTGGCCCGCGCCGGCGGCGGCGAGCACGCGGCTGTTGGGGGAAAAAACGAGTTGCATGTCGGTTGGGCTGGGCTCGCGCAACGTGGCGCGCAGATCGCCGCTCCCCAACTCGGAGATGGCGATGTAACCCGAGGCCAGGGCGCGGGCCAGCCAACGGCCATTGGGCGAAATAGCGGCA